>PPFU01031203.1_pt1 | contig 14213 bp, 10 predicted proteins | sample 1535991 | NCBI WGS metagenome assembly PPFU01 (sample SAMN04901290, study PRJNA319586) | Hypolithon metagenome, whole genome shotgun sequencing project. | isolation source: Antarctic Hypolithon | place: Antarctica: Miers Valley | collected 2014
CTTCTACAAGCAGGTCGATCAGGACCTCGCCGCCCTGGCCGGCGTCAAGGATGAGATCCTGGGACTGATCGGACGGTGGAAGTCGGTGCCCGAGCCTGGCGCCGACGCCGACCGGTACTCGTCGGCGGCGCAACTGCTCGGAGACTCGGCGCAGGCCGCCCCGGGCGAACGCCGGACTGGCTCGGTGCTGATCGTTCCGCCTCCGGCCGACGCGGTCGCGAATCAGCTGCAGGGCTCGCCGACGCTCGAGTCGAACCCGGAGGCAGATGCGCCGGCTGCTGCGGCGGTTCCTCCCGCTCGCACGCGGACTCCAGCGGCCGGTGCCCGCGGTGTGACGGTGCGGTCCGATCACCTGGGTGCCTCGACCTTCGTGGAGAAGGGATGGAACCAGATCGCGGCCGGCGACCATGTCGCCGCGGAAGCCTCGCTGCGACGTGCCCTCGCCCTGGCTCCGGACGAGCCCCAGACGGAGGCGCTCCTCGGCTGGGCGCTGATGGCCCAGGAACGGCACGATGAGGCGCTGCATCTCTTCCAACGCGTGCTCCAGAGCGACACCGAGAACGCGCTCGCCCGCGTGAACATCGGCTACATCTGCCTGAAGAAGGGGATCTGGGGCGAGTCGATCGAGCATCTGACCAACGCGATTCGGCTGGACAACGACCGTAAGGCGACGCTCTACGCCCACTTCTACCTCGGCCTCGTATACTTCGACCGGGAGATGTACGAGGACGCTCAGGGATTCTTCCGCCAGACCCTGGTCCTCGGGCCCAATCTGATCGAGGCCTACTATGAGCTCGGCCGCGCCTACTGGTTCGCGGACGACGCGGAGCAGGCGCGGACCGCGTGGACGCATGGGTTCGCGGCGAACAAGTTCAACGCATGGGGCAAGCGCTGCGGAGAAATGCTGGAGCATGTGAATGGCGGCGGAGCGCCGCCGAGGACCCTCTAGCTCATCCGGCGGGCGCTCCGACGCGTGGGAGCCGGTGCGGATGGCTCGCGCGCGCCCTGCTGCTCACGTTCGTCGGGGTGCTTCCGATCGCCATCGCATCGTGCCTTTCTGCGCAGCCGAGCCCGCCTGTGCCACCGGTGGAGGGCTCGAGGGCTCCCGAGCGCGTGGGTGGACGTGGACGGGGCATTGGCGCGGCGCCTCCGGGCACGCAACGGGTCGAGCAGGGGCGGTTCGTCTTCTTCGCCTTCCCGGAGGATCTGACGCTTGCCCGCTCGCTCCTCGAGCGGTCGCTGGCGGTCGACAGCTTCCCCGGAATTCCGCGGCCGGCGGAGCAGGTGTTCATCAGCATCGCCCCCGACGCGGCGCGCTTCCGCCGGTGGATCGGACCGGCCGTTCCCCAGTGGGGGGCAGCCGTGGCCTTTCCGCGGACGCGGCGCATCGTCATGCAGGGGGGGAGGGCTGGCGCCGCGGCGGGCAGTCCGTTCGTGACGCTCCGCCACGAACTTGCGCACCTCGCCCTGCGCGAGCACGTGGACATATCGCCCCCCCGCTGGTTCGACGAAGGGTACGCGAGTTATGCCGCGGGCGAGTGGCGGCGGGGTGACGTTCTGGCCGCGAATCTGGCGCTCGTCGCCTACCGGCTTCCGTCGCTCGACTCGCTGGACGGCTGGTTTTTCGGGGGCGCTGCGCGGGCTCAGGCGGCCTACGCGCTGTCTCACGCGGCGGTCGTGGAGCTGGCCCGGATGGACGAGGCGCGCGGGCTCGCGCTCTTTCTGAGGTACTGGGAGGAGTCGGAGTCGTTCGAGCGGGCGGTCCGGAGCGCCTACGGGGTGACGTCCACAGGGTTCGAGAATCGATGGCAGCGGCGCGTGAAGCTCCGGTACGGGTTGCTGGGGATCTTCACCAACGCCGCCTTCGCCGGGCTGATCCTTGTGCTCGTGATCGGCCCGTTCTGGTGGATGCGACGCGGCCGCGACCGTCGCCGGCTGGAGGCGATGCGACTGGCTGAGGCCGCCGCCGAGCGGCGGGCCAGGGAACAGGCGGTCGCGCTCCTGATGGCAGCGCGGCTGGCCCCCCCGGCATCCGATGGCGACCTGCCGGATGGCAACCTCGATGCCGGGCCGAATAGTGGGGCACCGGTGCCGGGTGGAGACGGGCCGCGGGCCGACGGCGAGTTTCGCTGAACGCTCGTCGCTTGACACCCGCAACCGCGCCCTTCTACACTGGACGCCATGGCTGAGTCTGAAATGTCGTCCCGCCCCCGGAGCTGGATCTGGTGGGGCGCCGCGGTTGCGGTGCTCCTGCTGGGGTATGCGGACCTGATGCGCGGTGGCATCACCATCGCGCCGATTCTCCTGACGTTGGGATACTGTGTGCTGGTGCCGGTGGCGATCCTGCGCCGCTGATCGCCGCCCAGCCCCCCGATTCCGGAACATCTGCTTCGCGTCACGGTAGGATTCTGCTCCCCGACGCGCACGTTCGTGTCGGCTCCGCGTTTTGGCGTAGCGACGTGGTCCTGCCCTTGCGAAGGGTTTCAGCAGGTGAGAGGTTGAGCCTCGCTGTTGTGCGGGTGGAGCTTCGCCGGGTGGAGCGTTGCGACGAGGCAGCACGTGCGCGGTGCACACCGGGCGAATAGCTCAGTTGGTTAGAGCGCCTGCCTTACACGCAGGATGTCGGGGGTTCGAGTCCCTCTTCGCCCATGCGGTCGCGCGGACCCGATCGCATTGGGACGGGTACGAATGTTCAACGTCTTTGGAGGGTGGGGATTGATGGCACGGCATCGCCAGGCAGTGACGCTCGCAACGCTCAGCGCGGCCATGGTACTCGGTGGCTCGTCCACTGCGTTCGGCCAGCAGATTCAGGGATCGCTGCAGCGCGGCGTACCGGGACGCGATACACCGCGCCTCATGGTCTCCGTGTGCCGCAGCCCCGACGCGCAAGTCGCCGTTGAAGCGACCGATGCGCTTCGGGATCGTCTGCAGCGCGACGTGAACGCCCGCACTCTGTATGTGAACACCAAGAATGAAGTCAACAGCACCCTCGAGCAGTCTGGCTATCCCGTCGACGAGGCGCTGACGACCAACGATGCGATGCAGCTCGCGCGGCTGCTGCGCGCCGATCAGTTCGTGGAGTGCACGGCCACGCCGACGGCCAACGGCTTCGATGTGAGCGCACGCCTCCTGCTGACGCGTGAGGCGCGCCTCGTGCAGCCCCTCGGCACCTTCCAGGTTGGAAAGGTCGGTGATGCGGCGCAGCAGGTGAGCCGCGAGGTGCAGGCGGCCCGCAAGCAGCTCGACGCCGAGAGCCGGTGCGTCAATCTGTATCGCGAGAGCAAGTTCGCGGAGGCGGCGGCCGCCGCTCGCGGGGGCGCGAATGAGTACGACCGCGCAACGATCTCCCGTGTTTGCGAAGCCCGCTCGATGAGCCAGCTCTCGGCGCCGCCCGACAGCATGCTCCGCGTCACCGGCGAGATCCTCGCGATCAATCCGCGCGACTACCCTGCGCTGGCGCTCGCCTACGAGGCGTACAAGGCCAAGGGCGATCAGCAGCAGGCGCTCAGCACGCTGACGACGCTGCTCTCCGTCGATCCGAGCAACGTCAACCTGCAGAACCAGGTGGTCGCCGAGCTCGCGCAGAACCGGCAGTTCGAAGTCGCCGTTCCGATTATCGATCGCGCGCTCGTCGAGAATCCGCTGGATCCGCAGCTGCTCAGCACGGCCTTCCGCGTGTATCTGGCGTCGGAGAACTATGCTCGCGCCACCGAAGTCGGCGAGCAGCTGATTCCGCTCGACACCGCGGTCACGGATTCTGCCTTCTACATCGGCCTGGCCAGCGCGTACGCGGCGGACAGCCAGCCGCAGAAGGCAGCCGAAGCAGCCGCTCGCGGTACCGTCCGGTTCCCGCAGAACGCCACGATGCAGACGGTTGCGGCGCAGTACTATCGCGCGGCCGGCCAGCTCGATCAGGCGTCGCAGGCGCTCGATCGTGCTCGCGCCATCAATCCGAACATCGCCGGGCTCGGCCTGCTAAGCGCCCAGCTCCTCGTTGATCGCGGCCAGATCGACTCCGCCGCCGCGATGCTCCAGACGGTTCCCGCTGAAGATCGCGAAACCGCAGGACAGGTTGCCTACGCACTCGGACTGCAGAAGGTGCAGGAAGGGCAGCAGAACGCCGAAGCTGTGGAACCGTGGGTGCAGGCTGAGCGACTGCTCGGCGTGTCGCTCGAGCTTCGCGAGGATGACGAGGCCAAGCTCTACCGCGGCCTCTCCGCCTTCCAGGTGGTTGCCAAGCGTTACGCGGCCGTTGCCGCTTCTCGGAATTGCGAGCAGGCGCGTGAGCTCCAGACCTATCTCCGCACGGCTCGGGAGTTCATTCCCGCCGGTGGCCGCGCGAACCCGCAGCTCGCCGGAACGCTGATGCAGAATCTCGATCAGGTTCAGGGCCCCGTCGGCCAGCTCGCGACGGTCGCCTGCCGCTAAGCCGGTGATTCCGCAGCCGGAACGGCGGCGGATCGCAGAGAAACACGAAGAGGCCCGCCAGAACGCTCTGGCGGGCCTCTTCGTGTCCGCATGGGACGAGCTCAGTCGCGCGCCACCCGGGGAACTGTGGTCCGCGGCTTGTCTTCCGACAGCGGCACCGGGTTCTCGATTGCGAGCTCGGACCGCGGAACCTCGCCGGGATCATCCACCGGAGCCGCGCCGGCCGAGTGCGTGCGTCCTCCCGCCGACGCCTCCTCGTCCTCCGGAAGATGCCCCAGATGAATGAGCAGATCGGCAACTCGCACGCAATAGCCGAGATGGGCGGCGTCCTGCGGCTCGCCATCCAGATTCACCCGAAGCATCTCGGCGCCCTCGATGCGGACCCAGGGAACCTGCCGGTAGATCACCCCCTCCTCCTCCAGATGCTCACCCGTGCGGCACCTGAGCGTGAGCCGGGCGAACTCCCCGCGCGGCATCGCCGGTACGATGCACAGGTCCAGCAGGCCGTCCTGCGTGAGGGCACGCGGAGTGAGCCGGATCCCGCCTCCCGTGGCACGCGCGTTCCCGACAGCGAAAAGCAGAAATTCTACCTCGGCATCGAATCCCGGGGCGACGACCCGCGCATGCCTCGGCTCCAACTCAACGAACTTTCGCAAGCCGGTGATCGCATAGGCGAGCCTCCCGAGCGCGTCCTTCGCCTCGCTCGAGGTTTCCGCCGTCGCTTCGGCGCCGATCCCGCCGGTGGAGACGTTGAGGAAACGTCGTCCATTCAATTCGCCGGTGTCCAGGCGACGGGGCCGGTGCGTCAGGATAAGATCCATCGCATGCAACGCGTCATCTGGAATCCCCGCCTGTATCGCGAAGTCGTTGGCCGTGCCGAGCGGAACGATGCCAAGCGCAACGTTGTGTCCGGGAGCGGCCATTCCGTTCAACACCTCGTTCACGGTGCCGTCACCGCCGGCCGCGATGATCGTGTCGGCGCCAGCCTCGATCGCCTCGCGGGTGTATCGTTCGGCGTCACCCACTTCCCAGGTGATGCGCGGCTCGACGCGGTGTCCGGCGGACCGCGCGTGTTTGACGGCGGTGCGCAATTCCGGTTGGCCGGCGCGCTCACCGTGAACGACGAGCCAGAGCAACCGCGGGGGGAGCGTATCAGGAGGCATGAGTCCACAAGATGCGAATTGTCGGCCACCGCAGCGAGCCTGGTGTATGGCCCCGGTTCACACCGTGGCGCCACGCGGATGGTCGAGTCGGCGCGCTTGACCGTCATCCTTCACCAGTCTTAGTATGAGCGGCCCGACACCAGCCGGAAGTTGGGATACGAGCTATCATGCGCCGGTCCTGCTCGAGGAGATTCTCGAACGGATCGGCGGGCGCCCGCGCGTGCTCGACGGCACGTTGGGCGGAGGCGGACACAGCGCCGCGTTGCTTGCGAGCGGCTCGACCGTCGTGGCTGTGGATCGCGACCCTCGCGCGATCGAGACGGCCTCGGCGCGGCTCACCGACGCGCTGGCCGCCCACCGTTTCGTTCCCATCCTCGGGAACTATGCGGACATCGACACCATACCGGCGCTCGCCGACCTCCGCTTTGACGGCATTCTCCTCGATCTCGGCATTTCCTCGCATCAGATCGATGATCTCGACCGCGGTTTTTCCTTCCGTACCGGCGCGCCGCTCGACATGCGCATGGGCGCCGGCGCCGAGCACACCGCAGGCGAACTGCTCGAGACGCTGCCTGAAGGCGACCTCACGCGTCTCTTCCGTGACTATGGTGACGAGCCGCGGGCGCTGCGCCTGGCGCGCGAAGTCGTGCGGCGTCGCGGCAACGGCCCGTTCGCCACGAGCGACGATCTCGTCGGGGCAATCCGTGGGGCGCTCGGCGCGCGGACGGGTCCCGGTGATTTCGCCCGTCTGTTCCAGGCGCTGCGCATCGCGGTCAACGACGAACTGGCCGGTCTCGAGCGGGCACTCCCCGCGCTCCGTGACCGGCTCGTGCCGGGCGGCATCCTGGCGGTTATCGCCTACCACTCGGGCGAGGACCGGCTCGTGAAGCATGCCTTCCGGAGTTGGGACTCACCGTGCATCTGCCCGCCGCGCCAACCGCTCTGCATCTGCGGCGAGGCCGCGCTGGGCTCCACCCTCGCGCGCCGCGCCATCGTGGCGTCTGAGGGGGAGATCGCGCGCAACACGCGGTCCCGCAGCGCGCGTCTCCGGATGTGGCAGCGCAACCGATGACGAAGCGCCGGACGTCGCGCCCGCGCCAGCGCCGTGGCCGATCCTTCGTCGCGCTCGCGCTCGTGGCCTTCGTGCTGGTCGCGTCGCTCGTCGTCTGGCGTCGCAGCGTGGGCGTGGCCGAGTCGCGAACCCTCGAAGCGCTGCGGCGCGAGCAGGCCCAGCTCGAGGCGCGCAAGGCGCAGCTCGAGCGAGACATACGCGACCTCAGTTCGCGCGCCGTCCTCGCGCCAATCGCGGAACGGGTGCTCGGGATGCATGTCGCCCGTGACGATGAACAGGTCTTCCTGATCCGGGAGTCGCTCGCCCCCATCACACCCTCTTCGGAGCCGGACGAGTGACCGCCTCACGCGGGGGTGCCGCACGCGGCGGATCGGCCGACATCGGGGCTGGAGGGCAACATGCGCACGATTAGCCGGTCGAGCATGGTGCACGCCGGCCTGATCGTGTTCGCGCTGGCGATCATCGGACGCGCGGCGCAGATCCAGATCGTACAGGCTGACCAGTGGGCGGAGCGCGCCGAACGTCAGCACATGGACGTGCGCACCGTCCCGGCGCCGCGCGGAATGATCCTCGACGCCACCGGCGTTCCGCTCGCGGAGAGCCGCGAGTTCGTGCGCCTGTCGGTCGCGCCGATGGAGGTTCGCGACCGACCGGCGCTGGCCAGGCACCTCCGCGTGCTCGGCGTGACCCCCGCGTTGGTGAATCGCGCGACCGATTCCACGCGCCGGTGGGTGGATCTGCCCGGGCGTCATCTGCCCGGGGAGGTCACTGCGGTGCTCTCGACGGCCGGCGTCTATGTCGAACCCGCGCCCGAACGCGTCTACGCCTCGGCCGACGGACTGCGCGGCATCGTTGGACGGGCGAACGACGGAAAGGGGATCGACGGCATCGAGCTCGCCATGGACAGCCTGCTGCAGGGTGTCGCCGGTGAGGCGCCGCAGGTCCGCGATGCAGGCCGCCGGAGCTTCGACTCGCCGCAGTTCGCGGGAACCCCGTCGCGGCCGGGCCACACCGTCGCACTCACGATCCACCACAGCGTGCAGGACATCGCCGAACGGGCGCTGGACGACGCCGTGCGCGAGATGGGCGCACGCGGTGGCGACATCGTGGTGCTCGATCCGCACACCGGAGAGTTGCTCGCGCTGGCGAGTCGCGGCGGACAGCAACGCAACCGCCTCGGCGCGCTGATCGACACGTACGAGCCCGGGTCGACATTGAAGCCCTTCGTCGCGGCGCGGCTGATCGACCTCGGACGCGCGCGCGCCGACGAATTCGTGAACACCGACGGCGGCACACTGATGGTGGCCGGCCGCCGCACGCCGATCACGGATATTCATCGCGCCGAGCGCCTCACGCTGGCCGATGTGATCCGGCACTCGAGCAATGTCGGCATCGTCAAGTTCGCCGAGCGTATGTCGCCGGCCGAACAGTATCTCACGATGCGCGACGCAGGGTTCGGCATGGCCACGGGGCTTCCGTATCCGTCCGAGTCGTCAGGGCTGCTGGAGCATCCGCGTCGATGGTCGATGACGTCCGCGTCATCGCTCGCCATGGGGTACGGACTCTCGGTCACACCGCTTCAGCTCGCGCTCGCGTATGGCGCCATCGCCAATGGCGGCGAACTGCTGGAGCCGTCGCTCGTGCGCGAGATCCGAACGCCGGAAGGGGAGCGAGTCTGGCGGCATGAACGCCGCGTCGTGCGGCGGGTCATGTCGACCGAGACCGCGCGGCTGATGCGCACGATCCTCGAAAGCGTGGTCGATAGCGGAACGGCGACCGCGGCCCAGCTTGCCACCTTCCAGGTCGGCGGCAAGAGCGGTACCGCACGCAACGCGGCCGGCGGGCGTGGCTACATCGCCGGCTCGTACATCGCCTCGTTCGTCGGGCTCTTTCCCGCGGACGATCCGCAGTTCGTCGTCCTGGTGAAGATCGACGACCCATCCGGCGCCTACTACGGCGGGCGCACCGCCGCGCCGGTGTCACGCGCCGTGCTTGAAGCCGCGCTCGCCGCGCGCGATGGCGCACTCGACCGCCGCGCGCTCGCGCAGCGGCCGGCTCGGGCGCGGCCCGGCGCGACCATCCCGCCGCCCGCGGCGCCCGGTTCCCCGCGCCCGCCGACCAACGCCGCGACGGCCGCGGACGACGCCGGGTCCACCCCCTACGTCGTCGTGCTTGCCGCTCCCGAGGAGCCTGCCACACCGGACCTCCGGCCCCGTCCCGTGCCTGACGTGCGAGGCCAGCCCGTGCGCACCGCCGCCTTTCGGTTGCACTCGGCTGGCTTCCGCGTGCGGCTGACCGACGCGCCGTTAGGCGAGACTATGCCGGCCGGCGGCACGAGCGCCCCTGCCGGAACCCTCGTGCGGCTCGGCCGCGGAGACGGGCGATGACGCTTCCTGTCGCACGCATCCGCGCGGCGCTCGAGCGGGAAGGGCTGCTCGTCGAAGCGCGTGGCCTCCTGCCGGACGCGGTGCCTGACGTGGCGGATGACAGCCGCCGCGTGACCCGCGGCGGACTGTTCATCGCCGTGCGCGGAGCCGCCGCCGACGGGCACGAGTTCCTCGGCGCGGCGCAGGAAGCGGGTGCGGCGCTCGCCCTCGTGGAAGATGCGGGCCGCTCCACGCTACCCGCGCTCGTGGTACGGGACGGACGCCGCGCCGCCGCCATCGCGGCTGCCGCCGCGTTCGATGAACCGGCGCGCCGCCTGACGATGCTCGGCGTGACCGGCACCAACGGTAAGACCACCACCGTTGGAATCCTGCGCCACCTGCTGGATGAGGCCGACGCGCGGTCCGCCTCCATCGGAACCCTCGGCGTGTTAATGGGGAGCGAGGGAATTGTGCTGCCCGGCGGCGGCGGCCTGACGACGCCAGGTCCGGTGGAGTTGCAGCGCGTGCTGCGTGCGCTCGTCGACGCCGGCGTGCGAAGCGTGGCCATGGAGGTCTCGTCGCACTCCCTCGATCAGCGCCGCGTCGCGGGGCTCCGGTTCGTTGCCGGGGTCTTCACCAACCTGACGCGCGATCATCTGGACTACCACGGCACCATGGCCGCTTATCTCGCGGCGAAGGCGCAGCTCATCGACTATCTCACACTCGATGGGGCGGCCGTCGTGAACCGCGACGATCCGGCCTGGACCGCGCTCCCCTCCGCGCCGCGGACGATCGGCTTCGGCCGGGCGCACGGGGCCGACGTCCGCGCGGAGAGTATCGTGTACGAGACGCGCGGTAGCCGCTGGCAACTCGTCAGCGAGGCTGGCGCCGCCTCGGTCTCGCTGCCACTCGTCGGCGAGTTCAACGTCGAGAACGCACTGGCGGCCGCGGCGACCGCGATCTCCCTCGGCCACGATCTCGCGACCATCGCCGAACGGCTGACAACCCTCCCACAGGTCCCCGGTCGGCTCGAGCGACTGGCCGAGTCGCCGGCGATCTATCGCGACTATGCGCATACCCCCGATGCGCTGGAACGCGCTCTCGACGCGGTTCGCGCGTTCACGCCGGGGCGGATCATCGTCGTGTTCGGCTGCGGTGGCGATCGCGATCGCGGAAAGCGTCCCGAGATGGGGAGGATCGCCGCGCGGTTGGCGGACCTCTCGATCGTCACCAGCGACAACCCGCGTACCGAGGACCCGGATCGCATCCTCGACGACATCGAAGCGGGCATGGACGGTGCACCACGGCGCCGCATCGAGGATCGTCGTGAGGCGATCGGCGTTGCGATCGCCGAGGCCGATCCGGCGCGTGACCTCGTGCTGCTCGCCGGAAAGGGGCACGAGACCTATCAGATTCGCGGCACCACGTCCTATCCGTTCGACGAACGGATGATCGTCCACGAATTGCTCTACGGGCAGCCGATCTCATGATGCACTGGACGCTGGATCAGGTTGCCGACGCGCTCGGAACCGGACCGCGCGGCGATGGCCCGCTCGCCGGAGTCTCGACCGACACGCGATCGATTCCGCCCGGCGCGCTCTTCGTTGCGCTGCGCGGCGAGCGATTCGACGCACACGATTTTCTTGCCGAGGCGGTGGCCGCCGGCGCGGCGGCGCTTGTAGTGGAGGATGACGCGCGCACCGACGGGCTCGACATGCCGGTGTATGTCGTCCCGGATACGCTCGTCGCGCTCGGGGCGCTCGGCCGCTACCGTCGGCGGCTCTGGGGCAAGCCGGTGATCGCGATCGCCGGGTCCAACGGGAAAACCACCACCAAGGATCTCGCTGCCGCGGCGTTGCGCGCGCGTTACACGGTGCACGCCACGACCGGGAATCTGAACAATCGGATCGGCGTTCCGCAGACGCTGCTCGCACTCCCTGACGACGCCCATCTCGCGGTGATCGAGGTGGGCACCAACGTGCCCGGCGAGGTCGCGATTCTGCGGGATATCTGTGAGCCGAACGCCGCCGTCATCACCTCCATCGGCGAGGAGCATCTGGAGGGGCTGTCCGACCTCGCCGGCGTGCTGCGGGAGGAAATCGAGATCGCACGCGATGTCGATCTGCTGATCGCGCCCGAGGCCCACCCGGAGGTGGCCGAGGCGGCCAGAGGACTCGCCCGGCGCACGGTGGTGGCCGGCCTCAACGGTGGAGACCTTCGCGCGGACCGATGGTCGCTCGCGCCAGACGGGCTGGGCTCGGTGGTGGTGCGCGGCGTGGAGGTTGCGCCGCCGGTGCGCGGGGCACACAATCTTCGCAACACGATGCTCGCGCTTGCGGTCGCCGAAGCCTACGACGTCCCGATCGCCGACGCCGCAACCGGGATCGAGGGGATGCCCCATCCGCGGATGCGGGTCGCGTGGGAGACGCACGGCCGATCGACGGTGATCAACGACGCGTACAACGCGAACCCACCCTCCGTTCGGGCGGCGTTGGACTTGCTGTGCGGAACCGAGCCGGGCCGGCAGCGTGTCGCGGTGCTCGGCTCGATGCTGGAGCTCGGCGAGTCGGCGCCGCGACTGCACGCGGAGTTGGCGCGTCAGGCACTCGCGCGGAGCGTGGACATCGTGGCCGGCGTCGGACTGTTCGCCGATGCGCTCGCGGATATCGACGATGAGCGGGTCGTTCGCGCACCCGACGCCGAGTCGCTCTGGCCGCTCCTGCTCCCTCGGCTCGCGCCGGATGCGGTGATCCTGCTCAAGGGGTCGCGAGGCGTTCGCCTCGAACGGCTCCTCCCTCTTCTCACAGCGTGGGCCGCCGCCTAGTGCTCTATCACCTGCTCGTCCCGCTCGTTCGCTACTTCACGCCGCTGAACGTCTTCAACTACATCACGTTCCGCGCGGCGGGTGCCACCGTCACGGCGCTGATTGTGGCATTCGCGGTCGGGCCCTTCATCGTCAGGCGGCTGCGTCGGATGTCAGTGAACCAGGTCGTGCGTGAGGGCACGCCGGACACGCATCTCGGCAAGGGGACCACGCCAACGATGGGCGGGCTGATCATCATGCTCGCGATCGCCATCCCGACCCTGCTCTGGGCGCGCCTCGACAACCGATACGTCTGGCTCGCCCTCTTCGTCACGCTCTACATGGGCGGCATCGGCTTCCTCGACGACTATTTGAAGGTCAAACAGAAGCGCGAGGGGCTGAAGAACGAGGGGCTGGTCGAGCGGTACAAGCTCCTCGGACAGCTCTCGTGCGGCGTGCTGCTCGGGGTGATCCTCTGGCTCTGGCCCCCGTCCACCCTGCCGGGTGCGTCGACGACGCTGCCGTTCTATAAGTATCTGCTGCTCGAGATGCTGCCGGCGTTCGGCTTCGTCTACGTGCTATGGGTGGCATTCGTACTCACGGCGACGAGCAACGCGGTGAACCTCACCGACGGCGTGGATGGCCTCGCCGCCGGACTGTGCGCGATCGCCTTCATCACGCTCGGGGTCTTCGCCTACCTGATCGGACGATTCGACGCGAGCGCCTACCTCGGCATCTTCTATCTGAGGAACGCGGGCGAGCTGACCGTGTTCTGCGGAACGATCGTCGGTGCGTGTATAGGATTCCTCTGGTTCAATACATATCCGGCCCAGGTGTTCATGGGAGACACCGGATCGCTCGCGCTCGGCGGCGCACTCGGCGTGGTGGCGCTCCTGCTCAAGTCCGAGTTCCTGCTCGTCTTCGTGGGCGCGGTGTTCATCATCGAGACGGTTTCCGTGATCCTGCAGCGCTTCGTGTTCAAGTACCGCCGCCGGCGCTACGGGATCGAGTTCGCGCAGAAGAACCGCGTCTTCCTTCGAGCACCACTGCACCATCACTTCGAGATGAAGGGGTGGTCGGAGCCGCAGGTCGTGGTGCGGTTCTGGATCCTGGGGATCCTCTGCTCACTCGTGGCGCTCAGCACCCTCAAGATCCGATGACGATCGTCTCACTCGACGCGATCGCGCCCGGCCGGCTGAGCGACCGGGCCGGCGAGGTTGCCGTGATCGGGCTCGGCAAGAGCGGAACACCGGTCGCACGGCTGCTGGCGCGCGCCGGACACCGTGTCTACGCCTCGGACGGCTCCGCGAGCGATTCTGCACGTGCGGCGGCCGAGTTGCTGCGCGCCGAAGGGATCGAAGCGGAGGTCGGATTGCACGACTTGGAGCGCATCGCGCGCGCGGCGCTCGTGATTACCAGCCCGGGCATCCCGCCTCACGCGCCGGCGATCGCGGCCGCGCGCGCCGCGGGTGTGACCGTCGCAACCGAGATCGAAGTCGCGCTCCGCGCCCTCAACGGCCTCCACTATATCGCCGTCACCGGCACGAACGGGAAGACGACGACCACCGGACTCATTGGCCATCTGCTGCGCGCGCTGGGGCTGGATGCCGTGGAGGGAGGGAACATCGGGCTCCCGCTGGCGCAGTACGCGCTGGACGGCCGCGCGCCCGACTGGATGGCGCTGGAGCTCTCGTCGTTCCAGCTCCGCCACACGCCCGTGCTGCGTCCGGATGTCGGCGTCGTGACGAACCTTGCACCGGATCACCTCGACTGGTACGCAACGATCGACGCGTACTATGCCGACAAGGCGTTGCTCTTCGTCAACGACGACGTGGGCTCGCGCTGGGTGCTCAACGCCGACGACGCGCAGACGCTCGCACTGCATCGCCGCCTGCCGGAGGGAAGCGCAGGCCGGGAGGCGCTCGCCGGTCAGATCGCGCGGTTCTCGCTCCGGGACTCCGGGGCCGACGCCTGGTTCGACCGCTCGGCCAACCGCCTCATGCTCGACGGCGCCCCGCTGCTCGATCGTGACGACTTCCCGCTGCTCGGCGCGCATAACGTCGCGAATGCGCTCGCGGCTGCGCTTGCCGTCGCGCGGGCGGTTTCGGGGAAGGGGGTCGCACGGGACGCGCTCGCCTCCGCACTGCGGAGCGCGGCCCCGCTCCCGCATCGTATGGAGCCGGTGGGTGAGGTGAACGGCGTACTCTGGATCAACGATTCCAAGGCGACGAACATCAGCTCCACCCGCGTCGCGCTCGACGGCATGAACCGCCCCTACGTGCTCCTGCTCGGCGGACGCCACAAGGGCGAGTCGTATGCCTCGCTGGCCGAGCAGTTCGCGCGCCACGGCCGCGTCGTCCTCGCCTATGGCGAAGCCGCCG
>PPFU01002057.1_pt1 | contig 14212 bp, 12 predicted proteins | sample 1535991 | NCBI WGS metagenome assembly PPFU01 (sample SAMN04901290, study PRJNA319586) | Hypolithon metagenome, whole genome shotgun sequencing project. | isolation source: Antarctic Hypolithon | place: Antarctica: Miers Valley | collected 2014
CCGACAATGTATATGTCTGTGTCTAAAAATATACGAGCCAACAGTTTTATCGCAGGGAAATTATAGTCTGGAAAAGCCGGTAAAGAATCAAGGCTGCTGGTGACGTTCTTCGTACATTTCTCGCTTAACTTCTCGAACCAGCTCTATTGTTTTCTCTCTAGAGTCATAGCCAGAGTCGGCGAAATCTTTTTGGATTTGCCGTTGGAATTTATCCTGGGACATCATGGCACGCTGCTGTTGCAGTCCCACTAAATGCTCAAAGGCTTCTAAGCTGAGGAGGACAGCACTTTTTTCCCTTTGTCGGTCAATGTGATGACTTCTTTGCTCGTGGACGCCCGGTAGACTAGCTCTACTAGCTCAGGCGCTGCACCGCTAACCTCTATGCTATTTGAAGTAATCATGATGACTCGATGCATTGCGGACTGAACTTCTATGACTGAACTTCTATACAGTGTAGCGAATGATCGGCGGTGTACTTCACAGGAAGAGGTTTACACTACTGTAGTGTAAACCTCTTCCTGGGTCTCGCTGCGTGATCGCGCGCGCTACATTTTTATGCTTCGGCTCTTCTGCTCGGCAGAAGACAACTTCAGAAGTAAGAACTTCGTTGCCTGCTAATGCACAGTAGGATCGATACTCTGCGCCTGCTCGCGGTCATAGCTCCATCTCCCGCTCACCACCCGGACGCATGACCTGCCGCTGTACTGACTCTATAAGCCTTCGTGTCTTCTACACAGCAACACTGCAAAGCACTCTGCCGCGTAGCAGTCTCACCTTCCGTCCACACCAAATGCCGAGCCACTGGCTCTTCTTACGTTAAGAAGCCGTGTCATCGCTTTCAATCACCGTCGCCTTCACCTGCCCCTTACCCAGCTTAATCTCCAGCTCAGCCCCTAGTAAAAGCGCCGCTGCGTCCACCACAATTTGTCCTTCAGCCTTTACCAGCGCATAACCCCGCCGCAGCACCGACTCCGGATCTAGCGTAGAGAGCTTTTCAGTTAGAAGCTGATGACGGTGCTGAGCCGCCTGCAACCGCTGAGTAAGGCCCGCTACGAGCTGCTGACGCTGCCAGCCCACATCGCGCTGATGCTGAGCTAGCTGACGATCTACCCGCAGGCGCTGAAGCCGGGTACGCACCGATTCCACCTCCGACTGAGCTACCTGCAACCGACGAGTCATCACCTGAACCACTCGCTGCAAATACTGCACCTGCTCGCCATAAAGCTCATCCAAGCTCGGCACAGCCTGTTCAGCAGCAGCCGTTGGCGTGTGAGCACATACATCCGCCACCAAATCAGCCAGCGACTCGTCCCGCTCATGACCCATGCCCGTGATTACGGGCATGGGTGACTGAGCGATCGCCACCACCACCCGCTCATCATCAAAGCAGGCCAAATCCTCACTAGCGCCGCCGCCCCTGGCCAGCAGCAGCACATCAGCGCGACCATCTTTCACCACGCGCGCGATCGCCCCCGCAATCGAAGCCGGTGCCTGCTCCCCCTGCACCGTCGCGGGAGATAGCAAAACCTTGACGCTAGGATTACGCCCAATTAGCGTACGCTGAATATCGCCCCAGGCCGCTGCCTGCGGTGAAGTTACCACCGCAAGCGTCTGCGGATAAGCAGGCAAGGGGCGCTTGCGAGCCAAATCAAACAGACCTTCAGCGGCGAGGCGCGATCGCAGTTGCCGATACCTCAGCGCCTGTAAGCCTGCCCCCGCCGGGAGTACCTGCCACACCGTTAGCTGATACGATCCCCGCTTAGGATACAGGCGAATTTGGCCGAGCACCGTTACCTGCTCGCCTATCTTAGGCACTGCCGTAATGCGAGATAGCTGAGATCGCCACACTACACAGTTCACCGCCGCCGACCCGTCGGGCTCTTGCAGCGTAAAAAAGCAGCCCTGACCATGGTTACGAGCGCTAGAAACTTCGCCTACTACCCAAATTTTGCTGAGCTGCGGATTTTCCTCTAGCAGTAGCTTCAAATAGTCTGTCAGGCCCGCGACGCCAACCGCTAGTTCGGGTGTAGATTGTGAGGTGATATCGATCATGATTGCTGATTATTGCCCGGACTCAGACATTCATCAATATATATCTATATTGACTGGACAGGACTGGCCAAATCAAGTAGATATAGTACATACGTATTTTTGTGTGAGCACTTGTGAGCACCTATGGCTAAATCTATGGCTAAATCTGCGGCGAACTCTACAGCAGCGAGCTTTACAGCATCTAATTCAGAACGTCGGCAGGCACTTGGACGGGTGCTAGGCCAAATTGAACGCAGCTTCGGCCAGGGATCGATCATGCGCCTCGGCGAAGCGCAGAAGCTAAAAGTTGAAACAATTCCTAGCGGCGCGCTGCCGCTAGATATGGCGCTGGGCGGTGGCTTTCCTAAAGGGCGCATTAGCGAGATTTATGGGCCAGAAAGTTCGGGAAAAACGACGCTGGCACTGCACGCGATCGCCTCCATTCAGGCCCAAGGAGGCACCGCCGCCTTCATTGACGCTGAACATGCCCTAGACCCAGTATATGCAGCAGCCATTGGCGTTGATATTGACAGCCTGCTCGTCTCCCAGCCCGACAACGGCGAAACCGCATTAGAAATCACCGATCAGCTAGTGCGCTCATCGGCAGTCGATATTATTGTGATCGATTCAGTTGCTGCCCTCGTGCCCCGCGCTGAAATTGAAGGAGAAATGGGCGACTCGCATATGGGATTGCAGGCCCGGCTGATGAGTCAGGCGCTGCGTAAAATCACTGGCAACCTGGGCAAATCAGGCTGCACCGTCATTTTCCTCAACCAGCTCAGAGATAAAATCGGCGTTGTTTACGGCTCTCCAGAAACCACAACCGGCGGCAACGCACTGAAGTTCTACGCCTCGGTCAGGCTGGACATTCGCCGCATACAAACGCTCAAAAAAGGCGAGAACCAGTTCGGCATTCGCGTCAAGGTAAAAGTTGCTAAGAACAAAATCGCGCCCCCCTTTCGAATCGCTGAGTTCGACGTTTTGTTCGGACAGGGAATTTCTACGGTAGGCTGCATCGTAGACTTAGCCGAGCAAACCGGCGTGATTGAACGCCGAGGAGCCTGGTACAGCTATCAGGGCAATAACTTTGCCCAGGGGAGAGACAATGCGGTAATCTATCTCACTCAAACGCCAGATCTAGCGCAGGAAGTGGAGCAGCTAGTACGAGCAGCACTTGAGGAGAAAAAAAACGGCGAGAATAGCTTGGAAAACAGCGCAGAAGAAGGCTAGAGGCCGTCTAGCTCATATCTGCTGGTGCGCCGTCCATTGGAGTGTTCACCATACGTTCGTTCGAGGTACACATTTGAGATATCGGTAGTCGCTTAACCGACAACCTCGCACTCAGCGGGGCTCACCTGATACTTAACCAAATTAGCCAGCTCTTGAAGCTGGTTAATGGCCTCTGCGCCTTCGAGCTTCATTAGCTCGCGGTCATCGCGCATTTCTGTCCAGGTGATTCCGTAGTCAGAAACCAAGAATCGAATAAGATGATCCCCTCCTAAGCTCACCATAAATGAGGCGCTGTTGAGTTCCTCACCGCAGGTATAGCAGGAGGCCAGGTATCCTCTTTTCTCTAGGACGACAGCCGTGGCCTTCAGGTTCAAAACCAGGTCTTGAACAAACTGCCTATGTTGATTTGCAAGTCTGACAAACATTTTCTTTCCTCTACACCATCTATACTTTCTATAGATTCTATATACTTTACTTAACTTTTTCTTAAGAAGCTGACTCTGGTTTAGCTACATGGAAGATTTGGGCATCTCATAACAGCCCAATGGTACCGTTGAAAATAGCTCACGAAACTGACTTATAAAACAATGCTCATCCTAAGTCAGTAGCATTATAACGTTTTATAACGATTTTGACCGGTAGATAACGAAAGATACCCAACGAGTCAACAAAGCCATCAAGTTTTTGAAGGGCCGCTTTGGATAACTAGCTTTGGATAACTATTTGGTAGATATCAGCCTATAAATAGATCAAGCGTCAAACTGTGGCGAATTTGTCTAGTTTTTAACTTTTTTTACAGGTTTTTAGCTGCTTGAGCGTATTAAAACCATAAGTGATTAGTGTATATCGCTCTAAAGAAGTGTTTTATATAAAATCGTGATTCAGCGATCGCCTAGATAAAGCTGCCCTGTACATAGACTTTTTCCGCAACAGCGCGTCCATATCAGCGCGTTTTGATAATTAGTAACCTATCCGTTCTACCTTACGCAGAATCCGTTAGCAGCATTAAACTCTACAGGGATCAAAATTGTGACAAAAGTTTACACAAAGTGGTTGGTGCTAGTTAGTCAGCGTCCACCAGCCGAACCCAGGCCCGATGAAGCGAATCGTTAGCCACGCTCCAATCATTAAAATGATGCCGCCCCATGCGCCTTTGGTCGTCCAGCTAACGAACTTAGCAGCGGTTTCTTTGCTGATGGGAATACCCTTCAAGAAGGGCTCTGGCTTACCATAATCGTCGCCTAGTGCTTCTTGTCGGCGCTTAGCTTCTCCCATGTCGCTCCCTCCATTTGGTTAGAACACTTGCAACCTAATCATAACGAGACCCTGCGTGAACTCGCGGATATCTAGGCTAATTTATTAATTGTTTAAGGATGCCTTTAAGGATGTTTGCTATTGCCTGCCTGAAGCCGTCGCCTGGAACCAGTCTTCGTTGAAGTAGCTGCTGCGAGCTACAGGGCTCAGGGCGGCTAAAACGTTCGCCCCGTAGCTGCGGTAGTTCACCCTATTATCTAGCAGGGCTACAATGCCCTGACTAGCGCCTTGATTTTGGCTCTGGTTTTGTTGGCTGTGGTTTTGAGCTGGGTTGGCTCGCGATCGCACAGGAGCCACCGCATGTTGCAGCTCGCTCAGCGCCTCAGGCAGCAAATAAGCCTTGAACCAATCTTGCCGCCGCCGCTTGTAGGCAGCGACTCGACCCGCTACTAAGGGATTCTCAAGCGAAGGAATGGGTAGCGTGGTAATAATCAGCAGCCCCGGCGCTATTCTCGGCGTGGCAAAATCTGCCTGATGCCGCCGCCAATACTCCCAGCCCGTAATCAAAATGCCCTGGTCACCGATCGGGGCCTCTAGCCTCACGCGCGATCCAAACTCAGCCGCCAGGATAGCGGCGAACTGAGCCTTCAGCGGCACATCGCCAATCACGATCACCGTCGGATCGCTGGCGATCCCACGCGCACCAAGCAGCCTCCGAACCTCCTGAAGCGCAGCCGCCTTAAAGTGGCTGGTGTTAGGCATTGGCAGGCGGTCGGGCAGGTAGAGCTGAACAAGGTCGTTGCGCTGGTCGGGGCCAAACTGTAGGCAGGTCATGTCACCCAGTCCCATGCGATCGCGATACCGCTCGGCGTGGGTGTCTTCATCTAGCGCCGCCCCGATCAACACCACTGGCTGCTGTGCCCACACAGGGGCCAGGCTGCTGCTAATTTCGATGGGGCCACAGTGAAGGATAACGCTGCCCAAGTCGCGATCCAGGCTACTCCAGGAAAGCCTTTCAGTCTGGCTAAATCGCTGCTGAAACTGACGCCAGCGCCGAGGTAGCTGACTGCTGTCGCCGTACATTAGCAGCCAGTCATAAAGCTCGTGCAGCAGCCCTTGCTCAGGCTCCTCAATCAGATGACAGCCGTAGGGATTGGCCGGGTGCTGAAAAATGGCGTGTGTGACTCGCACTCGCATATCGCGAATGAACGCTCGCTGGCTGGGGTAGGCCAGCATCAGGTCTTCCCAGTCCTGAGCGCGGATCGTCGCACTGAGCTGGTCTTGAGCCCATCGCTCTAGCTCGCTAGCGCCGTCTATAAGGGTAGGGATACCGGCAGGGAAGTGACGCTGTGAAGCGTCTGATTGGGCCATGAGCTGGCTGCGTAACCAGCCTTGGGCGGAGGTTACCAGTAATCCTTTAAAGTTTTCATCAGGCCAGCGATCGCCCGATCGCACAGACTTGACCACCGGCAGCCCCTGCTGCAAGTTTGGAATATCTTGATGCAGCACCGTATCGATCAGCTCGTCGGGCAGTGCCAAAATGGCAGGCTCGGGCCACAGCAGCGCTGGGATCAAATAGCTGAGCCGATGAGAACCCTGGTAGGCTGCCAAGCTGTCGGTTTGAATGAGGGCGCTACGGTCCACGCGCAGCGCTCTGGCAACCAGCCTTGCCATCGTCAAATGGTGGGGCCATTGGGTTTGCCCCTGCTCCCTAAGATAAGCCCGCAGGCGCTGATGAACTTCGGTTTCGATCACAGGCGTAAAGTAAGGGGGCGTAACGTAAGGGGGCGTAACGTCGGTAGAACAGGGTAGGCGTAGGCCAAAAGCAGGCTCAGCGTCGGTTCTTATTGTGACACATCTATTGGAGTGTGCTGCAATGTAGCGATCGCTAGGCCACTAACGGGTAAAAGCGTGATTGAATCGAAGCAAATAGCAAAAGAAACAACTATGAAGATTGGGGTGATAGGACTTGGGCTGATCGGCGGATGTCTATGCTTGGATTTCAAGGCGCTTGGACATAGAATTTACGGCATTGCCCGCCGGGAGGAGACCTGCACTCAGGCACTGAAACGCGGCATCATCGATCACGCTAGCACCGATATTGGGACGCTTGCGCCTTGTGAAGTGGTCATTGTCTGTACGCCGATTGCAACGATTGTGCCGATGGTGGCAGCGCTGGCAAAGGTGCTCGCCCCAGGAACTGTCGTGACCGACGTGGGATCGGTGAAGGCGGCCATCGTGGCAGAAGCTACTTTGCACTGGCCTGCTTTTGTCGGCGGGCATCCGATGAGTGGAAAAAGCGAGGCGGGTTTGGACGCTGCCGAATCGGGCATTTTTCGGCAGCGCCCCTATGTAATCACGCCGGTTGATCGCACTGATCCTAATGCAGTTAAAACCTTGGAAACACTCGCTGGGCAGCTAGAGGCTCGGATCTATCACTGCACGCCAGCAGAACATGATAGAGCGGTCGCCTGGATTTCTCATTTGCCAGTGATGGTGAGCGCTAACTTGATTTTGGCCGCTATGAATGAACCCGACGATGAGGTGCTAGCGCTATCACAGCAGCTAGCTAGCTCAGGCTTTCGAGACACCAGCCGGGTGGGCGGCGGCAATTCAGAGCTGGGGCTGATGATGGCTCAGTACAATCGCGATGAAGTGCTGCGATCGCTCAAGCAATACCAAGCAGCGATCAGCACCACCATTGAGCAGCTAGAAGGAGAAAGGTGGGATGCGATCGCGCGCACATTACAGGCTGCCAAAGAGGGCCGAACAAAGTTTGTTCGAGAGCCTCCCTACGGCCCTAACTCCATCACCGGCTCCTGATACAAAAGAGCCGTAAAAATAACGGTAGATCCTAGCCCTTCGCCCATGCTGATGAACTGCGCTTTGCCACCCATCGCTTCTACGAGGCGCTGAGAAATAACCAAGCCCAAACCTGTGCCCTCATACTGACGGGTGCGAGCGCTATCGATTTGAGAGAAGGTTTGAAACAGCCGATCCTGCTTTTCTAAAGAAACGCCGATGCCAGTATCGGCAACGCTGAACTTGACCAGCCCCGGCCAAGCCTGGTCGGCAAAGTCGATGAGCTGAGGCTGAATTTCTACGCTGATGGTAATGCCGCCTTCATGGGTGAACTTTGCAGCATTGCCCACCAAATTAAGCAGCACCTGCTTGAGCCTCTGATAGTTGCTATACAGCTTAATTTCATCGAGCGTAGCAGGCAGCACGATCTCAAAATCAAGTCCTCGCTGCTCAATTTGAGGCCGCATGAACTGCTCTATCTCTAACAGCAGCTCGCTCAAGCTCACCGCGCTCAAATCCAAATCCATCTTGCCCGCTTCAATTTTGGCAATGTTGAGGACGTCGTTAATCAAGTTCAGCAAATGAATAGCCGATTTGTGAGATTCCTGAATAAACTCAATGCGCTCTTCGTCGCTGTCGGCCATGTCGTCGAGCACCAGCCGCAAAAAGCCAATCATGCCGTTGAGCGGCGTGCGCAGCTCGTGGGAGGTATTGGCCAAAAAGTCGCTTTTGAGGCGAGAAGCTTCCTCGGCCTGCTGTCTAGCTTCTTCTAGCTCGTCATGCTTGCGCATGAGTTCATCGTTGGTTTGCCTGATCGCGTAGGTTTTTTTGCGCAGCTCGCGGGCAATGTCGCTGCTGGCGTTGAAGAGTTTGGCATGGGCGATCGCGGTGCCTACCTGATCCGTCAGCTCCTGAACTAGCTCAATTTCGAACGGCTGCCAAGCACTGTAAGGCGGCTGCTGTAACACCAAAATGCTGTTGGGCTCGTCTTGATAGCAGGTCGCCACGGTGAGCACGGTATAGGGCTGATCGGGTTCCCCCTTCTCGTCGCCGCGCTCAAAGTCGGAAATTACCGGCTCCAGGCTTTCGAGCGTATTTAAAAAGTCAGCCTTAACAGCCAAATCAAAGGTTTTACCTAGGCAGGGATGTAAACCAGGCTGATAGTGCTCGGCAACTACCGTCAGCGTTTGCATCTCTTTGGAGTAGTCGCACACCAGGCAGCGATCAAGGTTGAGCATGTTGCCCAGGCCGCTGACGGTCTGCTGCCAAATTGTATTGAGGTCGAGAGTTTTGCGAATGTTAGACGCGACGTTGGAGAGCAATGCATAGTAGCTGTTGCCGACCGCACCGTTGTTGTCAGTGAGCCGTACTTTTGTGAGCTGCGCTACATCAGGCACAATCCGGCGACCAATGCCGACGATGCTCCCTACCGCGCCCATCGGATTTTGAGCACTCTCTGGTTCACTCTCTTTCAGGCTGAGAGGCAATGGACTTAGCAAAAACTCGAAGCTAATAGGCTGCTGACCGCAACGCACAACGCATTTGAATTCTTCAGGTTGTTGAGTCGCTAATACCTTTTGCACGCGAGCCAGGTAAGGTGGGGCAGCCACCGGGCCAAACAAAGCAGCAATCGGCTGACCCACCAAATCTTCACAGTTTTTACAATCGCTAGTCTGAGGCCAGTGCAAAGATAAAATTTTACCTTGAGCCGTGTGGGTGACCACTAGCACGTTAGCCCCAGTGCTGGCCTCGGCAATGGCCTCAGCGGGCGTTGCATTGGGCACCGCAGAAGATACGGCCTCTAATGCAGCCTCAAGTACTGTATCAGGCGCATCATTAGCTGGCGGTGCTACCTGCTGGGCATCAGGCACCGAAGTCGATTGAGCGCTTGAGTTGGGAGGAAAAGACCGGGACATCGCTTTTTCGTTCAGCTTTTTCGTTCAAAGGCGCGACTTTAATCAAGATTATCTCTTATTGGCTAATATTGTCTGCGACGATATCACCGGCACCCTGTAGCTAACTGCCTAAATCCTCACATAGGACTTAGTATTGATCTCAGGTATTACTACTAAAAGCCGAGCCCTTCATGACCGACGTTCCCGTTTCACGTCTGCGTAATTTTTCTATCATCGCCCACATCGACCACGGCAAGTCTACGCTGGCCGACCGGCTGTTGCAGACGACGGGCACGGTGAGCGATCGCGACATGAAAGCCCAATTTCTCGATTCGATGGACATCGAGCGCGAGCGCGGCATCACCATCAAATTGCAGGCAGCTCGGATGAACTACACCGCCAAAGACGGTGAAACCTATGTGCTCAACTTGATTGACACGCCGGGGCATGTGGACTTTACCTATGAGGTATCGCGATCGCTCGCGGCCTGTGAAGGCGCATTGCTAGTGGTTGACGCCTCTCAAGGCGTTGAGGCGCAGACGCTCGCCAACGTGTATTTGGCGATTGATAACGACTTAGAAATTATTCCGGTGCTCAATAAGGTAGACCTGCCGGGGGCCGATCCTGAAAGGGTGAGGGCGGAAATTGAAGAGGTGGTGGGCCTCGACTGTAGCAATGCGATTATGGCTTCGGCCAAAGAAGGCATTGGCATTACCGAGATTTTGGAGGCGATTACCTACTTGGTGCCGCCGCCAGCAGACACCACGGACAGGCCGGTGCGAGCGCTGATTTTTGATAGCTATTACGATGCCTATCGCGGCGTAATTGTGTACTTTCGGGTGACCGATGGGGTGATTAACAAGCGCGATCGCTTCCGCCTAATGGCCTCTGGCAAAGAATACGACATTGACGAACTCGGCGTGCTTTCACCCAATCAGGTACCCGTCGATGAGCTGCACGCAGGCGAAGTAGGCTACATTTCCGCCTCTATTAAGTCGGTAGAAGATGCCAGAGTGGGCGACACCATTACGCTGGTAAAAGAACCTGCCGCTGAGCCACTAGCAGGCTACGTGGAAGCCAAACCCATGGTTTTTTGCGGCCTTTTTCCGACCGACTCCGACGACTACGAAGACTTGCGTGAAGCCTTGGACAAGCTGCGGCTCAACGACGCGGCCTTGCAATACGAGCCAGAAACCTCTAGTGCTATGGGCTTCGGCTTTCGCTGCGGCTTTTTGGGCCTGCTCCACATGGAAATCGTGCAGGAACGGTTAGAACGCGAGTACGACTTAGACCTGATTACGACGGCACCTTCGGTCATTTACCGAGTAACCACGATTAAGGGCGAGGTGGTTGAAATTGACAATCCCAGCATGTTGCCTGAGCCGCAGCAGCGCGAAAAAATTGAAGAACCCTATGTAAAGGTAGACATCATCACGCCCGAGGAATTTGTCGGCACCCTGATGGAGCTGTGCCAAAAGCGCCGAGGTGATTTTAAGGATATGAAGTATCTAACGCCAGGGCGTACCACGCTGGAATACGAAATTCCGCTGGCTGAAATTGTCACCGACTTTTTTGATCAAATGAAGTCGCGTAGCCGGGGCTATGCCAGCATGGAATATAACCTGATTGGCTACCGCGCCAACGCCCTAGTGAAGCTAGACGTAATGATTAACGGCGATAAGGTCGATCCGCTGGCTGCAATCGTTCATAAAGACAAGGCCTACTATGTCGGTCGGGCGCTAACTGAAAAGCTAAAAGAGCTGATTCCTCGTCATCAGTTCAAAATTCCGATTCAGGCTTCTATTGGCAGCCGAATTATCGCCAGTGAGAGCATTCCAGCGCTGCGTAAGGATGTGCTGGCTAAGTGCTACGGCGGTGACATTTCGCGGAAGAAAAAGCTGCTGAAAAAGCAGGCAAAGGGTAAGAAAAGGCTGAAGTCGATTGGGACGGTGGATGTGCCACAGGAGGCATTTATGGCGGTGCTGAAGCTGACGCCTAGCAGCTAATCGTTGCTGGCACCGTCTTTTTTATATCGTCCCTATTTCGTGCTGTCCTTTTTTATACCATCCTTTTTATACAGGTCACTCGGCAGGCATTCCGTACGTTGCTGATAACACATCAAACTTTTTGGGTATTTACTAGAACGATTGAAGTTTTGGTGAAACCCAAAGATTTCACTTATTAATCCCAAGAAACTTTGTTACATTTTTAGGCAGTTGTCCAGGTAATCGGCTTTAATCAACCCCTCCAACGACCGAGGTTAGTTTTACAGCTAGCTGGACGCTAACCATTAAAGATCCTTCAGGTATTAAAATCTATGAGAATTCTAGTCACCGGGGGTGCTGGCTTCATTGGATCCCATCTAATTGATCGGCTGATGGAAGCTAACCATGAGGTTATCTGCCTAGATAATTTTTACACCGGCCACAAGCGCAACGTTTTGCGTTGGATGGATCATCCTTACTTTGAGCTGATTCGTCATGATATCACCGAGCCGATTCGGCTAGAGATCGATCAGATTTATCATCTGGCTTGTCCTGCCTCGCCAGTGCATTATCAGTACAACCCGGTGAAAACGGTGAAAACTAACGTGTTGGGCACGCTCAACATGCTGGGCTTGGCAAAGCGGATAAAAGCCCGGTTTTTCCTGGCTTCTACGTCAGAAGTGTACGGCGATCCTGAAGTACATCCTCAGCCTGAGGAGTATCGGGGCAGTGTTAACCCGATTGGCATTCGTAGCTGTTATGACGAAGGTAAGCGGATGGCTGAGACGCTAGCGTTTGACTACCACCGTCAAAATGACGTGGAGATTCGTGTGGTGCGCATTTTTAACACTTACGGCCCGCGAATGCTTGAAAACGATGGGCGCGTGGTGAGCAACTTTATTGTTCAGGCGCTCAGCGGTCAGCCCCTGACGGTGTACGGCGATGGATCTCAAACCCGCAGCTTCTGCTATGTTTCAGATTTGGTAGATGGCTTTATTCGCCTGATGAACAGCGAGCAAACTGGCCCTATTAATATCGGGAATCCCGGCGAATACACCATTTTAGAATTGGCTGAGACAATTCAAAGAATGGTGAATCCAAATGTAGAGGTGCAGTACAAGCCTTTGCCGCAGGATGATCCTCGCCGTCGTCAGCCAGATATTACTAAGGCTCAGAAGCTACTGGGTTGGGAGCCTAATGTGCAGTTGCAGGCAGGTTTAGAAAAAACGATTGCTGATTTTCGCGATCGCATGGCAGCCAACGGCACCCTTGCAGAGAGCCTGCGAAACAGTCCAAGCGGAACAGTCGTCACGGCGTCTTAGCATCTAACCTGTTTTCTTCTGTCCCAAAATTTTCAAAAATAATCGTTCAACCATCAGAACGGTTGCTGACCACAATCAACCTATTACTTCACTAGAGAGCTTGAACATCATGCGTGTATGTGTCATTGGAACCGGCTATGTAGGCCTAGTGACGGGAGTTTGCCTGTCGCACATCGGTCACCACGTCATTTGTGTTGACAACAACGAAGAAAAAGTTCAGCTCATGAAGTCGGGCCAGTCGCCGATTTATGAGCCAGGCCTGTCCGACTTAATGAAGTCCTCAATGGCCTCTGGCAATCTGGAATTCACGTCCGACCTAGGAGCCGGTGTTGACCACGGCGACATCCTATTTATTGCGGTGGGTACGCCTGCTTTACCGAGCGGTGAAAGCGACACTCGCTATGTAGAAGCCGTGGCTCGTGGCATCGGTGAGAATCTGAACGGTGGCTACAAGGTAATTGTTAACAAGTCTACAGTGCCGATTGGCTCTGGCGACTGGGTACGCATGATTGTGCTAGACGGTATCGCCGAACGGCAAAAGGTACCCGTCGGGGCGGGCGTTGGTGCGAGTGCGCCTACTGTCAAAGCGGCTTTTGATGTGGTGAGCAACCCTGAGTTTTTGCGAGAGGGATCGGCGGTGTATGACACCTTTAATCCTGATCGGATTGTGTTGGGTAGCGATAGCGAGAAGGCGATCGCCATGATGAAGGAACTCTACACCCCCATCGTAGAGCGTAAGTTTGCCCAAGATGCCGATGCGCCTCAGGTGCCGGTTGTGGTCACCGACTTAAGTTCGGCTGAAATGGTGAAGTATGCTTCTAATGCGTTTTTGGCGACAAAAATCAGCTTTATTAATGAAGTCGCGAATATTTGCGATCGCGTCGGCGCAGACGTCACCCAAGTCGCTCAAGGCATCGGGCTAGACTCACGCATCGGCAGCAAGTTTTTGCAGGCGGGCATTGGCTGGGGAGGCTCCTGCTTCCCCAAAGACGTTTCTGCTCTGCTACACACCGCCGAAGACTATGGCTATGAGGCTGAGCTGCTCAGAGCCACCATTAACGTAAACACTCGCCAGCGCCTGCTCACCGTTGAAAAGCTCCAGCAGGTGCTAAAGATCTTGAAAGGTAAAACCGTTGGACTGCTCGGTCTCACCTTTAAGCCCGACACCGACGACATGCGCGATGCGCCCTCGCTAATCATGATTGAAAGCCTCAATCGCCTGGGCGCAAAAGTAAAAGCCTACGACCCCATCGTGTCTCAAAGCGGCGTCAGCCAGGGTCTATCTGGCGTGATTGTTGAAACCGACCCTGAGCGACTGGCCGATGGCTGCGATGCGCTGGTGCTAGTGACAGACTGGGCCAAATTTCAGAATCTGGACTACGCTAAAATGGCTAGCTTGATGAACGCACCCGTGATGATTGACGGGCGAAACTTCCTCGATCAAAAAAAGCTAGAGCAAGCAGGCTTCCGCTACTTAGGCGTGGGTCGATAGATTTCTGGAATAGCTTCACGAGGGCAACGAGATTAGATAAGCAAAAACCTCAGTGCTTCTTTGCGAAAGACTAAGGGTTTTCCTATTTTTTCTAAAACTTGTCCGTTTAGCACTATTGCTATACGGACTCGACTTCTGCCTTTATCAGGACGGCAGATGGTTCATGTCGATATATGTTAAGGGGGTCTTTTCTTCCCGCGC
>PPFU01059432.1_pt1 | contig 14206 bp, 12 predicted proteins | sample 1535991 | NCBI WGS metagenome assembly PPFU01 (sample SAMN04901290, study PRJNA319586) | Hypolithon metagenome, whole genome shotgun sequencing project. | isolation source: Antarctic Hypolithon | place: Antarctica: Miers Valley | collected 2014
GACACCCCCTGCCGCGCCTAGCGGCGTATCGCAGTAAAAACGACGACCACCCGTCGCCCAACGAAGCCCCGCCTCCCGAGAACAACGGAGGCGGGGCTTTCCGTTTCTAACCGCGAATGAGACTTCTGCATCTTAACTTGCGAAGGTGAGCCGATAATAAGCGGCAGTGAAGGTCCGGATTCTCATTCTCGTGGTTGGGTTAGTAGCCAGCGTCGTGACGCTGCCGGGGCAACCGAGTCGCATCCCGGAATCCGAGGCGCTTTACGCTCCGACCCATCAGCGCCTCGCCGCCCTCCACGCCGCTGCGCAACGGGATGGATGGGGGCCACATGTCGCGGTATTGCGCCAAACCGCCTTCTTCGCCTACGACCAGGAAAAACTCCAGGCGGCCGAAGCCTGGTTTCATGTCTATCGCTGGTCCCAGCTCTTCGCGCAGTCCGAATCCGAGTACGTGCCTGAATGGGTGCGGACAGTAAATGAGCAGCGGGTCGGGCACGCGAATATGGTCACGCCCATACCGCGACGCACCTCTCGACTGGGGGCGTCCCTTCCCGCGGAACTCCAACGCTGGCTCATTGGCACGACAACGTTTTCGGCTGAGTTTTTCTCGTTGGTATCGTCCGTCGACTATCTCCCGAGAGTTTTCGAGATCCTCGCGGAGTTGCACCATCGCGATCCGATCCGCTTCAAGTCCCATGCCTCCCTCGCGCTCGCCATCGCGCTCGTCTTCGATGTGCCTCCTCCTCCGGTCTGGCCGCACGGGCAAGTGACCGCGGGCGCGTTGCCGCGAAACCAGCCGAAACCGGCGGAGGCGTTTGCCTGGTGGATAAAGCAGGAGCAGCTCGGCCGAACGGATCACAGCCTCGCGCGCCTGGGCGCGAGCGAATTGAAGTTTGTCGTGGATACCGCGGCACCGTGGGCGGAACTCGAGTGGTCACAGCAAGCATGCCGCCAGCATCCACTGGGCAGTCTGGGGAATGTGTATTCGATGATTAAATACCGCCACGACCGCATCGCGGCGGATGCCCACGTCTGGCCGGGGCGCAGCTACACGTTGCCGGAGATCCTCGCGAGCGGCGGCATCTGCTCCGATCAGGCGTATTTTGCGACCCAGGCAGGAAAGGCGCGGGGGGTGCCGACGATTCTCATTTTCGGTTCCGGAAACGACGGGCGACACGCCTGGTTCGGTTATCTCGACGGCAACAAGCAGTGGCAACTCGATGCCGGTCGTTACGCGGAGCAGCGACTGGTCACGGGCATTGCGTTCGATCCGCAGACGTGGAGGCCCTTTACGGATCACGATTTGCGCTTCCTTTCGGAGCGTTTCCGCGAGCTGCCGTCCTACCGGCAGTCACGCATTCACACCGCTTTCGCCGAACAGTTTCTCGCCGAGGATCAGGCGCCCGCCGCGGCACTGGCAGCCCGACGAGCGGTAAAGTTCGAGCGTCGAAACCAAGCCGGCTGGGAGCTGCTCTTACAGGCGGCGCGGAGGGAAGGGCGCGATGCGCGGACGCTGGAAAACATTCTGCGCGAGGCGACGATCGCCTTCCAAAATTATCCCGATTTGGAAGCCCAGTACGTCAACCGCACGGCCGACAGCTTGCGGGCTCGAGGAGAGACCAGTGCAGCCGATGCCGAAGTTCGGCGAATCGCCCTGAAAAACAAAGGAGCGCGCGGCGATCTGAGCGTGCAACAGGCCCGCGATCAGATGCGCCGCGCCATTTCTGGTCAGCCGCCGTCCGAGCAAGTCCGGGTGTATAACCATATTTTGGATACGTACGGACGCGGAGCCGGGATTGGTTTCTTTGATGACGTCGTGGTCGGCTTCACGGAGCACCTAATGCAGCTCGGCCGAAAGGCGGAGGCCGCCAAAGCCGTGGAACGCGCGCGCCAGAACCTGAGAATCGAGCCGGGCAGCCAGCTTGCCCGTGAATTGGAACGGCTCGCCAGCGTGGTTCGCACCGCCAAGTGAGTCGCGTCCCCGTTTCCTTCGCTGTCACGCCGACGCGAAATCAAGGCTCCTTCTCAGCCGTTGATCCCGCGACCTCGAGAAATGCGGCCAAAGTCGGGTCGAGGGTGGTCGAATGACGCCAGCCGAGCACGAGGCGGCTTTCGGGCGCTGGACCATCGAGTTGTCGAAAGCTGACATCGGGCGGCAGGTGTTGCGCCTCGGAAGGGGTCATAAATGTGACGCCAAGTCCGGCCCGCACCAGACCGACGCCATTGGCTCGAGGCCAGATCTCTTCCGCGATCCGCGGGGTAACCCCCGCGTTGGCAAAGGCGGCGAGAATGCGGTCATAGAAGCCCGGATTGTGGGTGCGCGGAAAGAGAACAAACGGGGTGTTGGCGAGGTCCCGCAACCGGAGTGGTTTTCCCGGGTGTTGAGTCAAGGGATGGGCGGCGGGAAGGAGCACGCCATTGCGTTCCCGAAGGAGCACGCGCGTCCGCAGTCCCGGAGTAGGGGCGTCCGGGTGAAAAAAACCACACTCGATTTCCCCCTCCTTCAGCGCCGTCAGCTGGGCGGACGTGGGCGACTCCGTAAGCTCCAATCGGATACGCGGATGGCGCTGGTGAAAATCGCGGAGAATACGCGGCACGACCGTGGCCATGGCCAGACCGGTGAACGCCACCCGCAGGCGACCCACTTCACCGCCCGCCACCGCCTGCAATTCGGCGGGGAGGGCGGCGACACTGCGGAGCAAAGGCTCGAGTCTCTCCAGCAAGAGCTTCCCGGAGGGAGTGAGCTCCACCCCGCGACGGGTGCGATTGAGCAGGTCGGCGTCGACGGCACGCTCAAGCTGTGCAATTGCTCGACTTAAGGCCGGCTGCGCGATGGCGAGGGCTTCCGCGGCCTTGCGAAAATGCAGCTGTCGCGCCACTTCCCGGAAGTAGATCAGGTGGCGAAGCTCGAAATCGAACTGATACTCGCGCGGCATCACCGACACCCAAATAAGTATTTCCCAAGCATGGCAACAGTTTGGTAGGATAACAGGGTTCGAGATAGGATTTGAGCCCGCTTCGGGTGTTTTCCTTCCTGTCCTCGACCGCCAAACCTTTAATTTTTCTCCATGCCTAAATCACTCTTCGAAAAAGTCTGGGACGCGCACGCGGTCCGAACCTTGGCCAACGGTCAGACGCAATTGCTCATCGGCACTCACCTCATTCACGAGGTCACCAGTCCCCAAGCCTTTGGCATGGTGCGCGATCTTGGTTTGAAGGTGGTGATGCCGCACCGGACGTTTGCCACGGTCGATCACATCGTGCCAACGGACCAGTTCGTCGAGCCGTACAGTGATCCACTGGCGCAGGCGATGATGGATGAGTTGCGCAAGAACTGTGCGGAGTTCGGCATCACGTTTTTTGACCGGGCCACGGGCAAGCAGGGCATCGTCCACATTGTGGGTCCGGAGCAGGGCATCACGCAGCCCGGCACGACCATCGCCTGTGGCGACTCGCATACGAGTACGCACGGTGCGTTTGGCGCGGTGGCCTTTGGCATCGGAACGACGCAGATCCGCGACGTGCTGGCGACTCAGACGATGGCGCTGGGCAAACTGAAAGTGCGGCGGATTAACGTAACGGGAAAGCTCCGGCCCGGTGTTTACGCCAAGGATGTGATCCTGCACATCATCCGGGTGCTCGGGGTGAATGGCGGAACCGGATACGCCTACGAATACGCCGGCGAGGTGTTCGACCGTTTCTCGATGGAAGAGCGTATGACAGTGTGTAACATGTCGATCGAAGGCGGCGCTCGCGCCGGCTACGTCAATCCCGATCAGACAACCTTTGAATACCTGAAGGGCCGTCCTTATTCGCCGAAGGGTGCGGCGTGGGATGCGGCCGTGGAGCGGTGGGCCGGCTTCGCGAGTGACGCCGGGTGCCACTATGATGACATCGTGACGATTGATGCGGCCGACATCGCACCGACGGTTACGTGGGGCATCAATCCGGGCCAGGGCATTTCCATCAACGAGACAATTCCTGATCCGGCGCTGGCGACGGCGGTGGACGAGAAAGCGTCCATTGAAGAAGCGCTCGCTTACATGAAGCTGACGCCGGGCGCCCCCATCAAAGGCACCAAGATCAATGTCGCTTTCCTCGGCTCATGCACCAATGGCCGCCTGAGCGATTTCCAGGAGGTCGCGAAGTTTTTGAAAGGCCGGAAGGTCGCGGACGGCGTAAAAGCCATCGCGGTTCCCGGTTCCCAAATCGTCGCGCTCCAATGTGAGAAACTCGGGCTCGACAAGATCCTGGCCGAAGCTGGATTTGAATGGCGCGCCGCCGGCTGTTCCATGTGTCTCGCGATGAATCCCGACAAGCTGATCGGCGATCAACTCTGCGCGAGTTCTTCCAACCGCAACTTCAAGGGACGCCAGGGCAGCACCACGGGACGCACCATTTTGATGAGCCCGCTGATGGTGGCAGCTGCGGCGGTAACCGGCAGTGTGGCGGACGCCCGCGAAGTGTTCAGCGTTTCATCCAACTAAGTCGCTTCATCATCCGCGGCCGCGCCGTATCCGGAAACTCAACACGATTTCCGCGGCGCAACGGCTCCGCGGACTAACCTTCTTAAACTCATGGCTCTCGAAAAAATCACTCACGTCACGGGTCGCGGCGTCTACGTCCCCGGCAACGACATCGACACGGATCGCATCATTCCGGCGCGCTTCATGAAGTGCGTCACGTTTGATGGACTTGGCGACTTCCTCTTTTACGACGTTCGCAAAAACGCGGATGGGACGGACCGGCCGCATCCGTTGAACGACCCCCGCTTCAAGGGCGCGACGGTGTTGCTCTCCGGCGCCAATTTCGGTTGCGGCTCGTCGCGCGAACATGCGCCGCAGGCCATTCAGAAGTACGGCTTCAAGGCGATCATCGCGGAGAACTTCGCCGAGATCTTCTTTGGCAACTGCACCACGCTCGGGGTTCCGTGCGCGACGGCCAGTCGCGCCGATATCGCAAGGATTGCGGCGGCGATTGAAGCGGATCCGCAAACGGAGGTCGTGGTCGACGTCGCGAAGCAGGAGATCCGCTTTGCGGGTCAAACGGTGCCGGCCGTCGTTCGCGCGGACGCCCTCGATGCATTGGTCAATGGCCGTTGGGACGCCATTGCCGAGCTCCTCGATGGTGCGGTTGCGGTCCAGACGAAGGCTGTGACGCTCCCGTATCTGGCGGCTTAAGCAAGACGGGCACGTTCGTCGGACAGGTCTTCCGTGAGGACAGCGGATCGAGTTCATCGGATTACTCCAGACCCGCGGGTGGGCAACCACGCGCGGGTTTCCCATTGTACTTTTCGCGAACTTTTCCCTCGCCGCACCGTCACAGCGCGACACGTTCTCCTTTTCACCCATGTTCTTCGCGTTGATTGAAGTGTTCAAGGGCGCAGGCCTGCTGATTTATCCGCTCGGCATTTGCTCTGCTGCCGCGGTGTTCATCATTTGCGAGCGGTCCTTCGCACTCCGTCGAGTCGCCATCATGCCGCAGGACTTGGTTGACGCGGTGGTGGAAGGCCGCCCCGTGATGGGAGGGAAGCACACCGTACTCGCCCGAATCGTCGATTTCGCGACCCGCCACCAGCACGATGAAGGCGCGATCAAAGCCTTCGCGCGTTTGGAAATTAACCGGATGGAACGCGGGATTCCGTACCTTGACGTCATCTACGCGGCCGCGCCGCTGATTGGGTTGACGGGGACGGTTACCGGTCTTCTGCGCGTCTTCTCTCAAATCTCGCCTGATACCGGGTTGCCCGACCCGGTGGCATTTACCCAAGGGGTGGCGCTCGCGCTTTCCGCAACGGTCATTGGACTCTCGATCGCGATCCCGTCGCTGGTGGGAAGCGGCTATTTGCAGCGCAAAATTGAGAATTACGCTGCTCAGTTGGACGTGCTGCTCGAGCGTCTGCTGAACCGCCCCCGCGAATGAGTTTACTGCAGCACAAGCGACGGAAGCGCCCCGAGATGAACCTCGTGGCGCTGATCGACGTCCTCGTGATGTTGATCTTTTTTGCCTTCGTCACGATGCAGTTTAAGTCCGCTGCGACGTTGAACATCACGCTCCCCAAGGTGGAGACGGCGGGGAAAAATGAGTTCCGCGGAAATGTCACCATTGGAATCGATAAGGATGGAGCCCTGACTTTTAACGGCAAGGCCGTGAGCGATCAGGAATTGCTTGCGTTGCTCCAGCAGGTGAAGGACGTCGACAAGGACATCCCGGTCCTCATCCGGATGGACGAAAAAGGAACCCTGGATCGGCTGACATTCGTGTGGGATGCCTGTCGCCGGGTGGGGTTGACGAAGCACAGCTTGCAGAGCCGATAAACGCATGGAAGTGGCGGTGGGCGGGCGGTTTTTTCCGATGGGGAAATGTCCAGCGGCGTCCGGTAGCGCTGGTTCTTTGTTTCCGCGGCTTGACTACTCACTGCCCGCGGCGCGCTACTCGCAACGCCATGAGAATCGTCATTACTGGAGTTACGCGGGGATTGGGTCGGGCGTTAGTCGACGAGTTTGTCCGCGCCGGACACACGGTGATTGGTTGCGGGCGGAGCGGAGACGCGATTTTTGATCTTCGCATGACGCATCAAGCGCCGCACGATTTTTCGGTGGTCGATGTGGCGCTGGACAACAAGGTCGCGCTGTGGGCCGCCAAGGTTCTGGAAGCAGCCAATCCGCCGGACCTTTTGATCAATAACGCTGCGATTATGAACCGCCTTTCGCCGGTGTGGGAGCAAGACGACCGCGAGTTCACCAAGCTGATCGACGTGAATATTCGCGGAACGCAAAACGTGTTGCGTCACTTCGTTCCGGCGATGGTGGCGCAAAAGAAGGGCGTGATCGTGAACTTCAGTTCAGGCTGGGGCCGCAGTGTGTCGCCGGAGGTTGGCCCGTATTGCATGTCGAAGTGGGCGATTGAGGGCCTGACGAAAGCGATGGCGGAAGAATTGCCTGCAGGGATGTCTGCGGTACCGATCAACCCGGGTGTGATCGACACCGCGATGCTTCGGTCCTGTTGGGCCGATGGAGCGGCTTCTTATCCTAAAGCAGAGCAGTGGGCGAAAGTCGCGGCGCCGTTTATCTTGAAACTTGGACGGAAAGACAACGGGCAGTCCGTCACGGTTGGCAGTTACGTCGACTAATCCGAATCGCTTCGCTCGCTGCTCAAGCAGCAGCCCAGCAATCGTCCTTCGTGATTCAGTCGAGGCGCTTTAGCTCCTCAAGGAGGAGCCGAGCTTTCGCCGGCCGATGAACCGGCACTGGTTTGAAGACTCAAAGTGGCGTTGATTTGGGGTGGTGCAACCGCGGTTGAACTCCACACTCTGAGGTGTATGGCAAAATCGCCGCTGTCCGGTCTCAACGTCCTCCTGCTCGAGGACGATGTTCTGCTTCGCAAACGACTCACTGGCTTTCTCGAACGTGAAGGAGCGGAGGTAACGGCTGTCAGCACAGTCGGCGCTGCCCGGCAGGCGTTGGAGTCGCTGTCGTTTGAAGCCGCGGTGATAGATGTGAATCTACCGGACGGACGCGGCACGGACCTGCTCCGCGACAAACTTTTCCCTTCTACGACAAACGTGGTGGTGATGACGGCTGAAGGTGGAGTCGCGGGCGCAGTCGAGGCGCTTCGGGCGGGTGCGGCCGATTATATCGTCAAACCTTTTGACTTGGAGGAACTGCCGCTGCGCCTCGCTCAAGCGCGGCGGAGCCGGCAGGCGAAACGAGCGGACGAGTTTCGCCGAGGGCAGGAAAGCCAGTTGGTCTTCGGAGAGAGTCTCGCTGGGGTACGTGAACAACTCGCGAAGATTACGGCTGCGGATCGCCGTCTTTCCGGTCATCTTCCCCCGGTATTAATTGAAGGCGAAACCGGCACCGGAAAGACCGCGATTGCTCGCTGGATTCACCGTAACGGCCCGCGGGCCGACGAGCCGCTGGTCGAATTAAATTGTTCGGCGCTTCCGGACGCGCTGGCGGAAGCGGAGCTTTTTGGCCATGAGCGGGGGGCCTTTACGGACGCGAAAGCGGCACGAATCGGCCTGATGGAAGCGGCTGACGGCGGGACGCTATTTCTCGATGAATTGCCCAGTCTAGCACTTGGACTTCAGGCGAAGCTGCTGACTGCGCTTGAGGATCATTCACTGCGTCGAGTCGGGGCGTCGCGTCCGATTCCAGTGGACGCCCGCGTGATAGCCGCGACCAACGCGGATTTGGGGACCTTGGTCCTGGCGGGAAAATTCCGGGAAGATCTTCTGCACCGGCTGGACCTGTTTCGAGTGCGTCTGCCCCCCTTGCGAGAGCGGGGCAAGGACATCATCGTACTCGCCGAGGAGCTTCTCGGACGAGTGTGCCGGCGTTATGGCCAGAAAGTCCCCTTGATTCCGGAGGAGGGGCGGAGGCGGCTGCTCGCGTATCGTTGGCCTGGCAACGTGCGTGAGCTGGCGCATGAAATCGAACGTGCGGTCGTGTTTGGCGGGGATCAGGGGCTGACGTTCAATCATCTGGCGGCGCCTACGAACGGCGGAAAAGCAAGTTGGCTGCGGCCAGACTTCGTGTTTCCCGAATCCGGATTCTCGATGGAGGCGGCGGTCGATGAACTCGTCGCCCATGCCACGCGCCAAGCGGACGGTAATGTGTCGGCGGCGGCGCGTCTTCTGGGCGTTTCCCGAGACGTGGTGCGGTATCGGCTGAAGGGTCAGCGCGAGAACGAGCCGCTTGGGGAATAATCCGCGTGAGTTGGGCTAAGTTGGGCGATTTTCCCCAGATTTCGAATACTACCTCGAGGGGTCGCTCCAACCTAACCTACTAGTGTACAAGGTGAAAACGTCATTTAAAGCAGTTGGCATGGGCGCTGCAATACAACCGACACAGACTCGATGATTCCCCCGCCAACAAAATCACGGCTCCTCGCCCTCGCGCTTTTTGCGCTGAGTGCGTCTGTGATTTCAGCGCAGGAAAAGAGTGCAGGGGCGAAGTCGGAGGCAAGTGCAGCGGCGCAGGAAAAAGCCAAGTCGAACGCGAGTTCTGCGAAGCAAAAAGCGATCGCTCAGCGGGACGCCATGCTCGCGGAATACGAGGCACTTGCCCGGCAATTAAAGGATGCGAACGCTGAACAGCGGAAGCAGATCCTCGACCGTATCGAGCAGCAGAAGAAAGCGTTCGAAGCTGCCCAAAGTGCGCTTCACAAGCAGATTCGCGACGAGCAGCGCCGGCAGCGGCAGAATGCTTCGCCTCAGCGATAACCCAATTTAGGCGTATGTCAGTCATAGAGCGGTCGTCTTCGGGCGGCCGCTCTTTTTTATCCCAATTGAGGGCGGAACATGGCTTGAGTTGCGGCGTCCTCTTTGCACCCTTTTCGCATTTACCCGAGCTCTGTTGTGATCCCATTTGGTCGAGTTTACTCCGTTCTCTTCTCTGCACTCACGTTTTGCGCGGTCTCGTCGGCAGCGATTGACGCCTTTGCCTTTAACGACCCGCTCCCGGCGGATCTCGCGGCGTTGCTCGCGGATCAACCGATTTGGAGCACGTCGGTTTCGGTGGATACGGCTTTGGGCTACAAGGATAATTTACTTCTAAGCGCGGCCGATCGGGAGGAGAGTGGGCTGGTACGTGGAAGCATCGAAGTCCTTTTGCTCAGAATGGGACGCGGTCGCTTCGAGTACTCGTTTTACACTCAAGCGATGCGTACGCGGTACGTTAGTGGCGACGTCGTTGATCATGATGCCGCCGCCTGGGTGTTGTCGGAAGCGGGTTATCGCCTCATTGAAACGCTCAAGGTCTCGCTGCCGGTTACCGGCTACTACTACGATCAGGTGTTCGATTCCTCCGAGACGGAGTTGCGCCGCGATGTAGCGGAATTGAAGGTGTCCGGAATTATTATCGGTCCGATGGTTCGCTGGATGTATCATCCGGCTGCCTGGCTGGAGACGCAGATTGGCGGAGAGCGAAAGCTTTACCGCGATGGATTTAACAACAGTAGCATCGGTGACTTTGCGCTTCGGATGGGGTGGAAGCGGGGGGAGCGCTTCAAGGTTCGCGTCGCGGGCGTGGAGCGTCAGCGGCGATTCGATGAGCGCGCCCAGTATTCACGCGCGGGGCGGGAGCTGAATGGGACCGAACTGAAAGTTCGCGAACGGGAGGGGGAATTGCGGTTTGACTGGACTCTCGATCGGGCCGGCCAATGGACGACGAGCACGCGGTTCGGACTATTACGCTATGAGGACAATGGTTCCGGGTATTTTGGGCACGAGCGACGGCAGGTTGCTCACGAAGTGGAGTGGGAGAATGAGCGCTGGTTATTCCGGGTGGGCGGGACGGCCGGGCGAATCGACTTTGAAGTGCAAACGGTCGGAGTTGGCGTGGACTTGCCGGCGCGCTTGGCGGACGACTATTCGGCGGAGCTGAGGATTGAGCGCATGTTGAATTCACGTTGGACGGTCTTTTCCGCCTACAATTGGGAGCGTCGCCGCTCCAATGACCCCATTGCATCCTACCGCATGAACGAAGGCTTGCTTGGAGTACGATGGAGCTGGGAGAGATGATGCAGGTAATTCTGCAATGCCCGAAACCGTCGCCACGACTCCGCTTGGACGCTTCGCGTATTCCGGCGTTTTGCTGCTCACTGTCCTCGTATTCGCCGGGGTGGTAGTCGCCGTCACGCTGCAGCTTCGCACCGGACTGCGCGACCAAACCCTGCGCCGAGAGGCGAGTATGCTGGCGGCGGTCACCGCGATGCAGCTGGACAACAGCATCGAGGAATTCGGACCGCTGGAAGACGTACCGGAGGCCGTTTATTTCGCGGTGCTTAAAACCAGCAAATTGCGAGGTGTATCCGGATTTCGGATATTTGATGCGCTGCAGCGGCCGGCCGGAACGTGGGGCTTGTCACCAGCAGACGATTTGCCCTCCGCGGATACCTGGCGGCGTATGGAGCAGTTTGTACCGACCGCGCGGATGGTATTCCGGCGATCGGCCGCGGCGACGCTCGAACAGGCGCTTGGGGCGACCGCGGAAACCGGAGTCGAGGCGTGGGTTCCGCTTCGTTCGAGCCAGTCGTCCACCCTGCTGGGCGCGGTCGAGTTCTGGCTCGATGGTAAGGAGCTGGCGGGCGATTTTGCGGATCATGATCAACGCCTCTGGACTCAGGCGGCAATCGCATGGCTGGCCGGCTCGGTGGTGATCGTGATGACCTTGGGTTGGGCCTTGCGCCGGCTGGCGGCGACGCATGGGAAATTGCGAGCGCGCAGTGAGGATCTGCAGCGAGCGAATCGCGAACTTATGCTGGCGGCGAAGACCTCCGCGCTGGGCGCCGTTACAGCCCATCTTATGCACGAGTTGAAGAACCCTTTGGCTGGGCTCGAGTTGATTGTCGCGGGGCAGGGGGATGGACGATCAACGGGTGAGCGGGGCGGCGGTGAGCTCGCGGCGGCGTCGGAGTTGACCCGGCGATTGCGAACCATGGTTAATGATGTCGTTGAAGTTCTGCGTGATGAACAAACGGGAGCCGAATTTGAGTTAACTCCCACCGAAGTGGCTGAAATCGTTCTGACGAAAGTCGAGGGTGAGGCGCGCGCCAAAGGCGTGTTGCTCGACTCCGCCGGATCCAGTGAACTCGTGCTGGGGGGCAGACGGGGGAATCTCGCGACGCTCGTACTTAGAAACCTGATGCAGAACGCCATCGAAGCGACGCTGCCCGGCGGGCGAGTGCGATTGACGGCGGGCAGCAGCATCGACGGCGGGGCCGAATTTTCCGTGGAGGACACAGGTGCAGGATTGTCGGATACGGTTCGCTCCCGGCTTTTTCAACCCTGCGTGAGCTCTAAACTTGGTGGCAGTGGCCTTGGGCTCGCCCTGAGCTATCAGCTCGCCCAACAGGCAGGTGGACGTTTGGAATTGGTTCGGAGTGATGGCACGGGGAGCGTGTTTCGCTTGGCTTTGAGTCCCACCGAGTAATTTTTATCTGTCTGAAAATAGTTGGCTCCCGTACCCGGATCAGCCTGTCTCGCCGTCCCGTGCGACCGTTACCCTCGCGAGATTTCGTCCCGCTGCTTGCAATCCTGGTAGTTCTTGCGTTCGCGTCCGGAGCTTCGGGACAGGAGAATGCAGAGCGTTGGGCAGCGAGAATCAGCGGCGGCTGGATTACCTACTCGTCGCCGGCCTTGAGCGCCGATGGCACGACCGTTTACGTGGGATTTGAACGGGCAGGCGGGGGCGGGGTCGCGGCGCTTACAACCGCCGGGGCTGCCCGCTGGGTTACAAATGTGACTGCGCCCATCGACTCATCGCCTACACTAGGCCCAGATGGTACGATCTACGTGGGAAGCGTAAATGGCATCTTTTACGCGTTGGCGCCTGGATCAGGCGCCGCCAGATGGGAGTTTAATGCTGGCGCCTTTATCAGCAGTTCACCGGCGCTTACGGCGGAAGGAATGCTCTACTTCGGTACCGGAAGCGGGCGTCTCGTCGCACTCTCTACGGCAGGGCAGGAACGCTGGTCGTTTCAAACCGGCGACACCGTTTTCTCCTCTCCGGCGGTCGGGCGCGATGGGACAGTCTACGTTGGCTCGAGCGACGGATTTCTCTATGCCGTCGGAGCTGACGGGCTGGAAAGGTGGCGGTTCTCAACGGGAGGGGCGATTCTAGGATCTCCTTCGATTGCTTGGGATGGAACAATCTATATAGGATCACTCGATCAGACTCTCTACGCAGTGGCACCCGATGGGTTGCTGAAATGGAGCTATTTTACCAATGGATTGATTGACGCCTCTCCTGTAATCGGAGCGGATGGGACGGTATATTTTGCCTCCGGCGATACCAACTTTTACGCCTTGAATGCTGAGGGAATTGATGAGCAGCGGGTAAAATGGAAGACTCCCATTCGGGTTTCGTCAGCATCGACGGCAGCCGTTCGTGGAGATGGTGTCGTCATTTTCGGAGCCGATGACGGTCGGGTCAGGGCGCTCAATCCAGAAGACGGCAGCATTCGCTGGTTTTTTCAAACCGATGACTTTATATTTTCTTCTCCGGCCATCGCCAACGATGGCTCGATCTATATTGGGTCCGTCGACGGCAGTCTCTATAAACTTGCCGGTAATGGTTCCCCGCTGTCGACCGTATCGAGCTGGCCAAAGTTTCAGCGCGACTCCGGACATGTCGCGCAGATGCCCCCGGCTAACGGAGCAAGACTGATAAATCTATCCGCGCGTGCCCCCGTCGAGCGCTCGCAAATCTTGTTCGCGGGTTTTTTCGTGCAAGGCGGTAGCGGCCACCCGTTTCTACTGCGGGCAGTCGGCCCGACCCTCGCACAATTTGGAATCACTGGCTTCATGCCTGACCCGAGATTGGACCTCTTCTCGTTCTCGGAGAACCGCCTCGTTCAATCGAACGATAACTGGGGAGACATGCAATCGGGCTTCGGGATTGCCGACACTGCTGCGGGTCTTCAGGCCTTTCCGCTGCCCTCCGGAAGCAAGGATGCCTCCATGGTGCCAAGCCTTTTTTCCGGACTATATACCGCTCACGTCTCGAGTGCGAATGGCGAGGAAGGAGTCGTTTTAGTTGAAGCCTACGATGCGCGAGGAAATGACCCGAACGCTCGTCTGTTGAATCTGTCCGTTCGGAGCCAGGTTGGATTGGGCGAGAGAAAACTGATCGCTGGATTCGTCGTTCAAGGGAGCGGGCCGTCTCGTTTGTTGATTCGTGCCGTTGGGCCAGGCCTGACTCAATTCGGAGTGGCTGGGGCGCTGACGCATCCAAGCATGGCGATCTATCGTAATCAGGACCGCCTATTAACCAACACCGGGTGGTCAAACGCCGGAGTGACTTACGATTTGATCGGAGCGGCGAAGTCCGTGGCAGCTTTTCCCTTACAAATGGGGAGCGCTGATTCTGCGGTAGCGGTCACGTTGGAGCCAGGCAGCTACACCGTGCAGGTGTCCGGATTGGGCGAAACGACCGGTGAAGCGCTCGCGGAAATCTACGTTCTGCCTTGATTTTTCTCCCAACTGTGACGCCTTTTACGAGGAGGAATCCGCACTTCTTTGCCTTGGAGACGCGCACATTCCGGGAAACTGCTTGCCACTGCCCCCGCGCCGCATGGACACTAGCTTTCGAATAGGACCGCGCCACACACCCACTCAGTAATCACGCGGGTCTTTGCACCCGCTTCCAGACTACATGGACGACAATGCTCCCAAGGAGAATCCGCCCGCGGATTTCAACAA
>PPFU01011431.1_pt1 | contig 14200 bp, 11 predicted proteins | sample 1535991 | NCBI WGS metagenome assembly PPFU01 (sample SAMN04901290, study PRJNA319586) | Hypolithon metagenome, whole genome shotgun sequencing project. | isolation source: Antarctic Hypolithon | place: Antarctica: Miers Valley | collected 2014
ATAGAATCGAAACAGAAACGCGCGGTAAGGGCGGCGGCGCGCTTCGGCTTTGGCATGATCGTGGGCACTTAGGACACCTTGGACACTTTCCCCCCTTTCGGCGCCGCAGAGGCTGTTTATTGGTGTCCTGCCGTTGGACACCTTTAGGGCGCCGTCGGACACTTTTGCATTTTCTGCCAGCGGTGGGCTTGACGGTGTCCGCATGGCGTCCTGCTCGTGGACACTCTGCGGATATTGTGTATCAAGCGTTTCCGGCTCGTCTTCGCCGCTCTCTTGCAGAAGGTGTCCAGAGTGTCCAAGGTGTCCGGCAATAAACTGTGCCGATACCCTTTCCAGCGCGTCAGGCTTTCCCACGACCTCGTACTCAGCCTGCCCCAGCTTACGCACGAGCCCCAGTAAGATGAGACGACGCAGACGCTTCATCGTGCCGCTCTTTGTCCGGATTCGCCACTCTCTTGCTGCATCCTGCCAAGAGAATGCCTCCGGCAGCCGGGCGCTCATTTCTTCCTCCGGCGTAGCGGCGGCTTCATCGAACCCGTATCGCTGATAGAGGCGCAGCGTCTCCCGCTGAAACCACCGGGTCAGTTCGACGGCTACCTGCATCGATTCTCCCGATACGGAATGTGCCTCCGACAGATCCTTACCCAAACTGGCGCGTGTGGCACGGTCGAGAACAAGCGCGAGGCTGCCGCACGCGCCATCTGATTTCGACCAGGCTGCGCGCAGGGGCGAGGTCTCCGGCAGGCTGGCTACGGCCTGCCCATTGGCGTTTACGAAGTCCGCAAAGATGCTTCTGGCTTCGTCCGTCAACTTCAGTTCCAGCGGGTTTGCATCTGCTCCCTCTTGCCCCGCGGCATACAGAGCGTGCAGTAGGTCACGGTACGCAGCCTCTACGTCCTGCACCGGGCCGCGGGCCATCCTGTAGGCGCGGGCGTGGACAGGCGGCGCCGCCATCAGCAGCCGATCACATGGGCGTTGATAGCGATGTAGGCACGTACCGCCTGGGGTAGTGCATTGAGCGGGAGTGGCAGCCACTCCAATGGCCCTGAATAGGCGTCCGGCTCTTCAGCCTCGTAATCCGGAATCTAATCAGCTCCGGGCATCTCCTTCACGTCGGGCGCCTGCCGGACGATTCGTTGCAGCTCGACTGCGGTTCCACCGGCCTTAACTCAATCGGTCACGTCGCCTTTAACGGGTAAGCCGGGCAACTCGACCAGACGCACCTGAAGTCCAGCAGAAAGGCACGAGCCAACGACGTCGGCGGCGTGTTTTCGTCCAGCACGTACGGACGGGTATGAGGACAGAGACGCGCTTCAGGCAGCGGTGAGCGAAGCAGCCCGAACCGGAGAGCAGGTCGTCATTCCGGCAGGCACTTACCTCATTAATGCCAATACCAATCCCATTCCCGGCGGCGCTTTCGGAGGCGTGTCGTTGCCAAGCGGCACTCGCTTAAAACTGGAGGCAGACGCCATTCTACAGGCGCTATCTAGCAGCACCGGGCAATACTCTATTCTTCGCATCGAGGGTTTTGAAGACGTCCGGGTTGAAGGTCCCGGTATCGACATCCTGATGAACTGGGGCAACAAACGAGTCGCGGTCGAAGCCGTGAACCTCCGCTCTAGAAATGGCATCATCATCCGTGACGGCTCTGAGGACATCCGAATTAGCCGGGTAGACATTAACGCATCTGGGCGTGATCGTGGCACATCAGCCCAGCAAGTGAGCGCAGATAACCCCCCAACAGTACGGGGTATCGAAGTGTCAAGAAGTACGCTGCACGGTGGAAATGTCGTGCTCAACATTCCGTACCCAGAAGTGCGAGATGTACGGATCCTTAATAACCAGATCATACGCGGCAGGCAGCGAGAGCAGTCTTATCGCGTCGATGCTAGGGGCGCAGATGTAAGAGGAAACAGGGTTCAAGAGCTCTAATACTGCGATACTTGGGAATAAGGCTCGCTGTTGTTGATCTAAAAAAGAAAGCGCAGCCCCATGTAGAGACTGTACCTTTTTGACGCTCCGAACGGTAGGTTCAGATGGCGAACAGGTTGCTTATCTCCCCCATCGTCCGGCGCTGGATCGGTGCGCGGCCGGGAGCGGGTGTAGGCTTGCGCGTGGTGACCGGCTTGGCGCTCTGCATGGTTGCGAGGTTGACGGTGTCGTCTCCTCCATCAACCCGACGGGGTGGGTCGGCTCTCCATTCTCATCTTGGCCGATCACCTTCTCTACCGTTCGTTGTGTAATCTTCCGCACGATTCCCCTTCGACTTTGCTCAGATCCCAGGCACGAGGGAATTAACCCCTGATAGACTCACCTGCCTCACGGTAGACTACTGGGCGAAAAGCGGGTTGGCCGGCGCAGCGACCGCATTGATGTTGAACAGCGGTGCCCGCACGGGTGCGAGAATGCTCGCCGGGGTCAGCTGCGATTCCAGGCGTGCCTGCTCAGCCTGGAAAGCGGCCCGGTTTTCTGCCATCACCGGCGGCATCTCGGGGCCGAGTTCGCGGCGGTGGTCTACCTGCACCCCGTTTTTCCAGAACCGGAAGCACACATGCGGACCGGTGGCGAGGCCCGTCGCGCCTACATAGCCAATGACGTCACCTTTCTGCACGCGCCCGCCTGGACGGATGCCCTTGGCAAAGCGCGACATGTGCAGGTACTGCGTTTCATAGGTGCGGTCGTGGCGGATTTTGACGAAATTGCCGTTGCCCCGATTGCGCGATGCCTGACTCACTACGCCGTTGCCCACGGCCAGAATGGGCGTGCCTGTAGGAGCGGCGTAATCGGTTCCGAGGTGCGCTTTCCATCGCTTCTGCACGGGATGAAAGCGGCGCATCGTGAAGCCCGATGTCATCCGAGAAAATTTCAGCGGCGACTTGAGAAAGCCGTTCTCGACGTTTTTGCCCTTGGCGTCATAGTATCCTGCAAGGCCGTCCTGCTCAAACCGGAACGCTTCGAATGACTGCCCTGCGTGCACAAGCCGGGCAGCCAGGATTTTGCCTGCACCCACTACGCGCTCGCCGATACGCTCTTCTTCAAAGACAACGGCAAGCTTATCCCCTTTTTGTAGGCGGTAGAAATCGATCTGCGCCCCAAAAATGGCGGCAAGCTCCGGAGCGAGACTGCTCGACGCGCCCGCCGCGTCGAGCGTAGCATAGAGCGAATTGTTGATGGTGCCTGTAACGGTACGTTCGGCACGCGTGACGGGGTGCTCGTGCATCCTCGCCTGTGGCGAATCGCCGAGTGAGAATACCACATACCGGCGCACGTCGACCTCATAGACCGCGTGGTGGGCTACGCCATCGGTTCGGTAAACATGCCAGACGTTGCCTGCGCGCAGCACCATCTCACCGAGCACGCCTGCACTATTATCTTCGATCTGCTTCCACATGCCTGCGTCCATTCCCATGGCCGCGAAGAGGCCTGCATACGTGTCCCCCCGCGCGATAGACGTTGTCTCGACCTCGAAGGCGCGGCTGGAAAAGCCAAAACCGTCAAGGGTTGCCGGCGCGGCTTCAAAGGTTGGCAGCGGAGCGGTGGCAAGCTGCACCGTCAATTCCGGACGTGTGTCCGGGCGGAAAATTACGAACAGAAGGAAGGCAGTTCCAGCAATCAAAGCTGCATGCCACCTGAGATTCGTCTTTGACATAGTGCCGCCCGGAGGGCAGTTTAACCTGTAGGAGCTAAGGTTACACTTCAAGCGCGTAACACGTTAGGAAGGTAACACTTCGCGCCAGTACAATCAACGTGCCAGCACAATTAACTGGTCACGTAAGGCGCGCGCACCGGGATAATCTGCCCGGCGTACCAGCACGTCTTCTATCGTTTTGAGCGCATCTGCAAAGCGCTGCCGCCTCGCGTAAGCCCCTGCCAAGTTGTAGCGCGCCTGCACGTTGGCGTCGTCGAGGGCGAGGGCTTTTTCGAGTGCTGTGATAGCAGGATCGACCTGCCCCATCTGCAGCAGGATAGCGCCTTCCATGCCCCGCCCCGTGCTCGTCTCGCCCAACCTGTTGGCCTGCTGGAAAAGTAAGAGCGCCTCCGGGTATTGGCCCGCTGCCATCAGCAGATTGCCAGCTTCCAGAAAGCGGTTCTCGTCAAAGAGGTACTCTTGACTGGCCGCAAGAGCCGCCTGCGCGGCGCGCTTCAGGTTGCCCTGGGATACGAAATAATCGCGCTGCGCGGCGTTGGCCTCGGTCCACGTTATGTCGCCTTTGAACAGGCGCAGCGCGATCTCCTCAGATGGAGAGCGGGCCTGCAGGGTATCGAGGTACGGCAGCGTGACGCCAACTGGCTGGAAAGGCCAGCTGGCTTTTAGCTGGATCACGCGGTACATGCCCACGAGCGAGTCTACAGGCGTCAGCAGCAAGTCTTCCCGCGCAGCAGTAGCAAGTACCGGGGCACGCCACGTGCCGCCCGCCTCCTGCCTGTGCAGGGCGTTGTAGAAGGCGTCTGCAATAAGAAAGTACCCGTCAACCGTGGGATGCAGGTGCTCCAGCATCATCTCGTGTCCGATGATGCCGCCGGGCGAACGTGCGCGCAGCGCTTCGGCTACCGGTATAACAAAAGCGCCATGCGCCGCGGCCTGCTCCCGTATGATGGCGTTGACCCTTTCGGGCGCGCGGAAGCGCAGCGCATCGCGGTCGCGGGCTTCGCCGTAGTACTGGCGCGCGGCTGCAGTGTCACCGGTGGCTTCGAGGGCCTGTGCCAGCCTGTAGCGACTCATCGCATCGAGAGAATCGGCCGCGACGAGCGCGCGGAGGCTATCGAGTCCGGCGTGTCCACCTGTCTGGTAGCGCTGCCACGCCTGCGCCAGCCGCGTTTCCCATCTGGCAGCATGGCTTGCCTCCTGCACCGACACGAAAGGCGGCTGATCCCGCTCGTTAGACACCACGGTGCCGATAAATACGGGAATGCCAGCGCGTCTGTACCGGGCAAGCAGGACATCGAGGTTGGAGGCAAACTGCTCCATGCCGCTGTTGAAGAGGGGGCTACCGTACGGGATTGTCTGCTCGCGCACGATGCGGGCCATCAGCGTTCCGCCGCGTTCGGCACCCGGCCGCGCGCCCAGCGATGCCACGTGCATCACGATGTTGCGCAGTAGCTGCACGGTGCGCAGCCGCTGCAGCCGCAGGTAAAGCCGCACAAACGTGGGATTGCGCCCCAGCGACTCGGCCGAGCCGACGCCGAGCGCGCCGTAGTACTCGTTATGACCCGTATAAATGAGCACGGCATCGGGTTGCTGCGCGATGATCTCGTCGGCAAAGTCGAGCAGCGTGTACGAGTTTACCGCTGCCATGGCCGTATTGATCACCTCGACGCGTTTCTCGGGAAACGTGCGCTGGAGGCGTTGCTGCAACATGCGCGAAAACGCGCCGCCATAGTAGAACGGGTATCCTGCAGCCGAAGAACCGCCTTGCACGAAAATGCGAAAAGCCGAAGAGTCTTTTTGAGCGGAGAAAAAGTCGAGCAGGCTCGACGGCACCGATTGCTGGTGATAGAAATAGCGCCGGGCCACCTCGCGGTTCTGGTACAGATACGCCGGCTTCTCCTCTACAGGCTTGAACAGGGGAAGCGGCGCCCCGTAGCCTGCTACACGCAGCCCTCCTTCCAGGATCAGGAAAAAAAGGACCGGCAACAGCAGCATGAAGGCCGTAAAAAGCCACCGCCGCTGCCGCGACAATCCACCTGTCTCCATATGAGAAGCGTCCGTCACGCGCGCGGAGAGGTTTCCGGGATCCACTCGGTTTCCTGCTGGCCCGCCTGCCTGTTTACCCACCGCGCAAGTACGAAAAGAAGGTCAGAGAGCCGGTTGAGGTAGACGATGGCCTGCTCGTTAAACTGCTCCTGCGCGGCCGCCTCAACGGTGAGCCGCTCGGCACGGCGGCACACCGTGCGCGCAAGGTGCAACTGCGCCGCTGCCGGATGGCCACCGGGCAGGATAAAATGCTTCAGCGGCGGCAGGTCGGCCTCGAACCCGTCGATGTCGCGTTCCAGCGCGCTCACCATGGCAGGCGTCATGCGCGGCACAAACGGTTTGCCTTCGGCAGGCGTGGCCAGGTCAGCCCCGAGCACGAACAGATCGCCCTGCACGCGCGCGAGCACGGCCCGGGCGCGCTCCATGCCGGGCGCCCCGGCAAGGCCACTCAGCACGATTCCCACCACGGAGTTGGCTTCATCCACCGTTCCGTAGGCGTCGATACGCGGATGGCTTTTGGCCACGCGGTCGCCTCCGAAGAGGCCGGTCATGCCAGTGTCGCCTGTGCGGGTGTAGATTTTCATGGGTCTGGAGGGGCCTACCGTAACGGAACCTGACAGGCAAATCGCGTACTGACGCACACCGGACCTTTCCAGTGATGGCTGCCAAGATACGTTTCTCTGCCCTGCTCTTTCTGCTCGCTATGCTGACCAGCTGCGACAGCCAGCGCCTGCAGGACGACTTTGCCGCCGACGCCAGCCGCGCGCCTTCGGGTTACACCTCTACCGACCGCAACGGCGGGGTGCGCAGCACCGACGAAGACGACTGGCGCATCTCGCCCCTCTACGCCGGAAAGGTGCGCGTGGAGCCGGCCTACCCCAATCCCACTACGGGCGAAACCGTTATCATCCCCGTCAGCATACTGGAATTCAACGGCGTCAGCGGAGTGCTCTCTCTGCGCACGCGCCGGGGCGATGGGCGCCTTGTGGTGCTCGACCAGCTCAATGACACGGCACCCGGTACCTACCTCCTCTCTTTTCCGCCCGCGCTTATCGGCGGCAGCGGGTTGTTGCGGGTTTTTCTATTCGACAGTGCGGGCGAGATTGTTTCTTATGGAGATATCCTCTTCAACTGACACGTCTACCCCTCGCGCCCCATGCGCCTCCGCCACATTGGCTATGCCTGCCAGAACCTGACGCTCGAAACGCGCAGCCGCACGGTTCGCAAAGCAAACCTGAGCACGGAAGCCCTTATCCCCGTCATCGCGCAGAACCTGGACGACATCCTGGCTATGCTGCGCTGGAATGCGCGTCACGATCTCCGTTTCCTGCGCATCTCCTCTGACCTTATCCCCTTTGGGCCTCTCCCCGAGTTTCCTTTCGACTGGGCAGCGGCTTTCAAGTGGAAGTTTGATGAGGTCAGGCGTGTGGTTAAAAGCGAAGCGCTCCGGCAGATCGCGCCAGTCGGCTCCGGTTTTCATGATGCAGAGGATGGCATCGAGCATCGTGCGGTGGTCGCGCCAATGCCCGCCTCTGCGGCGAGGCTTGTCGAACAGGTCGGCGATGCGTGCCCACTGGGCATCGGAGAGGGCATGTAGGCGGGCTGTGAGGTTTACAGAAGAGCTTTCAAGGGGTACGTTGGTGATGAGCCACTCATTCCCACGAAGCCATGGACGTCCCGCACCTCCTCCAGGCCCGCCTCCACTTGGTCAAGACCTTCCTGCGCCTCAGGCACGCTGGGCGTACCTGTCACCACTGCGGCATCTGAGGCTCATGCATCCATCAGCCGTTGCCCTACGCTGCGTAAATGGATCAGGCGTTACCAGGAGCAGGGCCTCGCCGGACTCTGCACGCTCAGCTCCTGCGCAAACACATCACCGGACTCACGAGCACGGCAGACTTCGAGGCCCGCGTGATGGAGCTGCGCATGGAGCGCAACCTGGTCCCGCATCGCATACAAGCTGAGCTGCAACGCAGTTCGGCCTGCGTCCCTCGGACACGCACCATCTGGAAGGTGCTCCGAAGCCGCAATGCGCCGCCGCTACGCAAGCCTTGGAGGCCCAGGCGTCCTCACCGCTACTCACGACCCATTCCGGGTGAGCGTGTCCAGGTCGACAGGCTGATGGATCCATCAGCCGTGCAAGATCAGCCCCCGCCGCATCCATTTCACGGCTGTCGATCCTCCCCGTCGAGACGGGCAGGCTGCATGCGCTTCCGGGTGCAGCCCGCACCTATGGTGCTGGGTCTCTATCCCAAGCGCAACGCAGTTCACGGCACGCACTTCCTCGTCAAGCGCATCCTCAAGGAATTCCCCTTTCCGGTGCAGCGGATTCAACGGGAATCATCGATGATTCCCTTGACCGGGGCGGTGAGTTCTTCGGCTTCCTGTTCCAGCTGGCCATGCAAGAGCACCACGTGCGCTTCGGGCCGATTCGCCCGCGCTCGCCGCACCTGAATGGGAAAGTCGAGCGCTTACAGGCGCAACCATGGTTGCGTACGGACAAGATTGAGTTCTACGCGACGGTCGACCTAAAAGCGGCGGAATTGGGCGAGCAGCTTAAGCGCTGGCAGCATTTCTACAACTACGAGCGGGCGCACGGCGGCCTGGGCGGTCACACGCCAGCGGAGCGGTGGCAGCAGTTAGCAGGCAAGACGCCGACGAGAGAAGAGGTGTGGGCCTCGTACGACGCGGAAGACGAGCCCACCCGCGAGCGGGAGTGGGTCTTTGATCAGGAGGTGCTCATCGATCATGCCTTGAAACGAGGTCTGTAATCTTCACAGTTTCACGGGTGCCATTTGATGCAGGCTTCTACTTATAATCCTACCAATTACATCCGCGAGGCCGTGATGAACAAAAGCAGACGCCTCTTCTATACTATTCTACTGGGCATCTATCCCCTGTTTTTTCTGCTCCACTGGAATGGTCTGTTTGACCAAACGTATTACTGGGCGCTGGAAGCGGTAAACGGAACCCATCGTTTTCTTCCTCAGGTAACGTTTGCTTTCATTTCGTCTCTGGCATTGTTCTCTATGCTGGCACTCGCATTTGAAGCCACGCGCATCGTCATGAAGACGCGAAAAGCAGCAAGCAAGCCTGTCGTGTAGAACGCCATGCTGCTGAACGACGCGCGCGCGCAGCGCTTGCTCGATTATACCGATGCCACGTCAGAGGCTCAGAATACGCTGCAGTGAGGGACGCCCCTGCATCTCGCAGCATAGACGTGGACATCATCGGCAGACGTGAGCAGAGGGAATGTCGCTTTCTCAGCACAGGCAACCCAGCACCTACGACCGCATCACGGCCGGGACTGAACAGGCGCAATGACTCCCACTTGTGACGCACGCTGACCACCTCACGTCCTGCCGGGCTAAGCATTGCTATACAAGCACTCGCAGCCGCACAGCGTGTGCATCAAAGGAGGTAAAAACGAGCCGTGTCCCAGGCCCGCGCTTCTCGTAGTAACTGAGCGTTCGCGTTCTGCAGGATGCCACGTGAGCCCCATCAACCTCACGCTCGCGAAGAGATAAGAAAAACGCGTGCGGCATTGGCGGCGCGTCTTTCTGGTCTGCCAGTACACCCAGCCGGAAAACTGCGCGCCAATGCTGCCAGCATGCATGTGGTTCTCTGATCGTGACTTCACGGTCATCTGTGGGTCAGACACCTATTCCTGCCGTACATTTCGGGTGGTTTTCTCCCACATTCCTGCTCATGAACGCGACTTCCCCGGCGACTAATTCGCCTGTCAGCATGCCGCTGCCGACCTTTCTCGATAATTACCGCGAAACCCTCCAGCGCATGTTCCACCGCCGGGCGGACATTGACGCAATGGGACTCGAGCGCGGCCTGCCTGGCTTCGTTATGCGCGATATCTTCGCCTGCGACCCGCTTTCCGTCTTTATCCCGAAAACGTACGGCGGGCGCGGCGGCGAGGTACGGGAGGGCCAGAGTATTCTCGAAGCCTCTTCCTACGAATCGCTCGCGCTCGCGCTCACCATCGGCATCAACGGCGCGCTCTTTCTCCAGCCTGTCGCCAAATACGGCGAGGCCTCAGTCAAGCCTGCTATCTTCAACCGCTTTCTCCACCAGAAAGCTCTCGGTGGCCTCATGATCACCGAGCCCGACTATGGCTCAGACGCGCTCAACATGAAAACGTCGTACGCGGAGCAGGATGGCCATTACCACCTTGAAGGGACCAAGCACTGGGCTGGCCTCACCGGCTGGGCGGACTACTGGCTCGTCACGGCCCGCCAGCGCGACGAAAACGGCGACCTCTCCCGCGACATCGACTTTTTTATCTGCGACGAGAACGACGCCGCACAGGGCATCACGGTCGAGGAGTTTTACGAGAACCTCGGCCTTTACATGATCCGCTACGGACGCAACCAAATCGATGTGCGCGTGCCAAAAGCGCACCGCCTCGTTCCCCACTCGACCGGCATCAAGATGATGCTGGACTTGCTGCACCGCAGCCGTACGCAGTTTCCCGGCATGGGGATGGGCTTTATCAAGCGCATGCTGGACGAGGCCATCTCTCACTGTAAAGAGCGCCTCGTGGGAAACCAGCCCTTGTTCGACTACGACCAGGTGCGCGCCCGCATCGCGCGCATGCAAGCGCAGTACACGGCGGTATCGGCGATGTGCCTCTACGCAAGTGAACACGCGGGCATCGAGCACGACCTTTCAAAGGCCTCCGTCCCCGCCAATGCCATCAAGACCGTCTGCACGGACATGATGCAGAACGCCTCGCAGTCGCTCCTCCAGCTTGTCGGTGCCCAGGGCTACCGGCTTGACCATGTTGCAGGGCGTGGAATTGTAGACAGCAGGCCCTTCCAGATTTTCGAGGGCTCCAACGACATCCTGTACCAGCAGGTCACCGAGGCCGTTGTGAAAGCGATGCGCCGTGTAAAGGAAACGAACCTCTACCGGCATCTCAAAAGCGACGAACTCACCGCCCGCGCCGCCGACTACTTCAAGGACACGCTCGACTTCGATGTAAGCTTTCAGATGCCGCAACGAAAGCTTGTAGAGCTTGGGCAGGCCCTGAGCCACATTGTTTCGATGGATCTCGTCATCGAACTCGGTTCACGCGGATTCCGGAGTGACCTGGTCTCGAACGCGCTGACTGTGCTGAAGCAGGATGTAGAAGCGATCCTGACGACGTACCGCAGCACCCGGATCGCAGACGTAGTGGACGGCTACAAAGAGGACAGCGGCTGGCTCCATTTTGTCGCGTCTAAACCAGCATAATACTTCTGGAGAAGGTGCGGCTGGAAGCTACCTGTTGCTCGACGTGTCGGGTCAGGCAAGGATTACACGGAAGGTCCTGGGCTGCAGAAAAGCAACTCTAACACAGTCGACCGGCTCCTGATTTCGGCGGCTGCCAGGTCATTGACGCTCTTTTGTGCCTGAACGAAGCAGCTGAGTTGCCGGCAGTGTCACCGTAAACCGGCTGCCAACTCCAGGCGCACTGGTAGCGGTAATGCTACCGCCGTGACGCACCGCGATTCGGTGCACGATGGCGAGCCCCATGCCCGTTCCTTCAAATTCAGAAGAGGCATGAAGGCGCTGGAAAGGAGCGAAAATACGATCTACATACTTGGAGTCGAATCCGGTACCGTTGTCCTCGACGGTTAGCACAACCTGACCGTCTCTGTCCTCGCGCTGGATACGCACGACTGGCAGCCTACCGGGCCGGTGGAACTTCAGCGCGTTGCCTATGAGATTCTGAAGCACCTGCCGCATCAGCAGCGGATCGGCCTCGATGCAACCCAGCGGTGCTGCTTCTACCCGGCCCCGCGTTTCGGAAAGGCGGACTTCCAGGTCGTCGAGCACATCAGCCAGCGTTTGATCCAAGTCCACCTGTTTGAAATCCTGAGACTGGGTTTCGACGCGTGAATAAGCGAGCAGATCACGGATGAGATAGCTCATCCGCTCAGCCGACTGCTGCATCCGGCCCACGAAATACTGTCCTTCTTCGTCGAGGCTGACCCCTTCCGACGCCGCCAGCAAGCCAGCAAACGTCCGGATCTTACGCAGGGGCTCCTGAAGGTCGTGCGAGGCCACGTAGGCGAAGTCCTGCAAGACCTGGTTGCGCTGGTTCAGTTCACGCACTACATCGGCGAGGGAAGCCTCGGCACGGGTGCGTTCTTCCACTTCGCGTTGTAGCTCCTGCGTCCGGAGGGCGACCCGTTCTTCGAGCGACTCGTTGAGCACGCGAAGGCTAGATTCGGCGGCGCGAATACTGATGAAAAGCCGGGCGTTTTCGATGGCAATGGCAGCTTGATCGGCAATCCCGATCACGATCTGCTCCGACTCATCGGTGAAAACTGAAGGCTCCGCGTGGCCGAAGAAAAGCCCGCCAATCACATCGCCACTCCGCGAGACCACCGGAACGGCGAGGTAGCTGCGCACGGGCAGGTGTCCCTTCGGCATCCCGAAATGCGGCGCCATCGTGCCGTAACGTGGATCCTGCATAATGTCGTCCGAGCGAACGACGCCTTCTCCGGTAAAGGTCGGGTGGAAAATGGGCGTGTTTCGGGGCGACGGAAATCGGGAGAAAGCTTCTCGTGGAACTCCCGAGATGGTGTATAGCGTCAGGGATTCGCCCTCGGCGTTTACCACGTTGTAGAAGAACGCACCGAACTGCGCGCCGGTCAATTCGGTGCCGGCGTCAGTAACCACCTGCACGAGCGTTTCGAGGTCGAGTTCTGCGGCAAGCGTGGCATTGACCCGCTTGATGGTATCGATCACATAATGCTGATCTTGTAGATCCTGCTCGGCTTTGCGCCGCTCCACAAGCTCGCGCTCAAGCGCCTTAGCCGCTTTCGATGCCTCCAGCAGCGTCCGCTGATACTGAAGCCGGGTGCTATCGAGAGTAGATGCTACACTGGTAAGCTGGGCGGCCGCGCTGCGTGCCAGCTGCTCCTGCGCCCGCGCAATACGGGCGACCTGTTCGGCCTTCAGCAACGCCTCGATCAGGGGCAGGAAAGGGCGCACCGCCCCGGCGGCGGCGGTCTCCGGCGCGCCGCCCAGCAGCACCAGCACCCCCACGTCCGAGCTGCGGATGCCCAGCGCAGGAGCAGCCGCGCCGGGCATTACGGGCACTTCTTCCCGGCATGTACCTGCCTGAAGGACGCGTTGTAGAAAAGCACGCCACCGGGCGCGGTCAGGGAGGGTTTTTCGGAACCCCAGTGCCGGCAGCAGCTCCTCATTTTCGGGGTCTTTCAGGAAGAAAAGTGCGTCCTCGGCTCCCAGTGCCCGCGCCAGCTCCCGCGCCGCGGCGACGCGATCCTCAGCACAAACGAGATCCGTAAACAGGGGCAGCAAGTCGGGCAGGCGGGGACTGGGCATTTCTTACGCAGGCAGCACGCACACGACCGCCGTACAGTTGTGAAAACCGCTGAACTGGCCCGGTGCGCGGGCAATCTGGCCGTACGTGTTACAGCCTGCATAACGGGCGTCTCCAAGGGCCGTCTGGAGTGAGTCGAGTTCGAGCCCGAAAGCATCGCCGAGGCGCAGCCGAGTGGCCACGCAATCGAAAAAGAGTGCCACCTCCGGATCGTATCCCTGAAGCTGCTCGACGGCGTTACGGGTAGCGGTGGCCGCCGCGTCTGCAGCCGAGCCGTCGGATGTCCGCATGATATACAGCGTGGCCCCCTCGGGGATTTCTGCCGCGCACGCGATAGAGCCGTCAGGTCCTACCCCCAGCGGCACCCGCAGCTTGATGCCTGCCCCTGTTTCGATGCCCAGCACATGGTGGAGAAAGAACGCCAGCGGATCCTTTGCATCAAAAGGCTGGCCGATGTCGCGGGCGTATGCCTCAATGGTTTCGACGGCTGGTGCCCCATCGAGACTGACAAGTTGCATTCCATCGCTCTCGGTGACGCGCAGCGGCGGGCTGCTTTTTTCCCAGCCGTGCTGCACGCCGATGCCTATCGGCTTGGTAGAGACGATTTCGAGGGCTACGGCCGCGTCGCTGTAAACGTCGGTGCCGAAGAAGACGTGCGTGCGGGTGAACTGCGCGTCGTCCCCTGCCCCGCCGCCGAAAAACGAATACGCGCCGCTCGTGGCCGCACTCAATTCTGAGATCAGATCATCAGCGTAGCCGGAGAGCGCGTCTGTGAGCACGAGGGCGGATCGGTACAGGGTAAGATCGCTCTGGTCCTGCTCGAAAGCGCCGGTAATGGCGTGAGCGGCCTGAGCCACGTCCTGGCTGACTCCGCGTCCCAGCCCGGCGCTGAACCGGATGTCCGTGGAGCGAAGGCCGACGGCCGAGACGGCGTGCTCGCCTTTACGCCCGTTGATGAACTCGCCTGCAGACGAGCAGCCTACCAGAATTTCTGGCTGGCAACTGGCCTCCAGCGCTTTCAGAAGGGCTTCGTAGTCGTGCCGCGCAGACGCAAACACGATGACGGCCTGCGGGGAGTCTCCCTTAAAATCCTGAAGCAGAGCAGCGCCAAGGGTGGTGCCGGCCTCGGTACTACTTTTGGCATCGGAAAAAGCAAC
>PPFU01002161.1_pt1 | contig 14199 bp, 13 predicted proteins | sample 1535991 | NCBI WGS metagenome assembly PPFU01 (sample SAMN04901290, study PRJNA319586) | Hypolithon metagenome, whole genome shotgun sequencing project. | isolation source: Antarctic Hypolithon | place: Antarctica: Miers Valley | collected 2014
CCAGCCCACGGTCGAAGCTCCCGCCGCACCCCCCACACCACCCCCCGCGAAAGCATCGATCACCCGCGAAGGCCACACCGCCTCACTGCATCGCACCCTCGTCGCCGCCGCGCCAGTAGCAGCCACCCTCGCCCGCCGTTTAGCCGCCGTCTCACATCGTGCCATCCTTGCCGCCTGCACCCTCGTCAACAAGCCCCTCGCCCGGCTCGACGCGGATTCCCGCCAGACCCTGGGCTATGTCGGCATTATGTTTCTCCTCCAGGGCATCGCCTTCGCCCTATGGGCGTGGTGGACTCGCTGACTAAACACCCATGAGCCGCGCACGGAGTAAGCGGTCATCCCTCCGCAAGAGCCGCGCACGGAGTAAGCGGTCCTCCTTCAAGCCGACCCGTCGACCTCATCAATCGATCCGCGACCGCGCTCAGCATGCCAAGCCGGGGCAGAGCGGCGAGCGACAGCGAGTGGCGTCGCCCCGGGTTCGATCGCGAGGAAATGGCCGCACCCGGGGCACCGCTCGAGGGCTCGCTCTGCCCCCGCTTGTGCCGTATGTGGCTCGACCAACGCTCCTCCTATGACGTCTCCTGGGATCCGCCCTCGATCGCAAGGTAATCCCGCAGGATTGTCGCCGCCGCCAGCGAGTCCCGCATCTTGCGCTTCCTCGCGTGCGTCAGCCCCGTACCCGCGAGCTGTTCGTCCGCCGCCGCCGAGGTCAGCCGCTCGTCCATCACATGGACCGGCAGCCCCGCCCGCTCCGCAAGCTCGGCAGCGAACGCCCTCGCCGCCTTCGCGCCGCCCCCCTCGCTCCCATCCATGTTCAGCGGCAGCCCCACCACCACCGCCCCCGGCCCCTGCTCCCTAATCGCCCGCTCCACCCCCCGCATCCGCTCGTGGGCAGCCCCCGTCACGACCGCCGCCAGCGGCGTCACGATCCGCGTCTCCGCGTCCCCCACCGCCAGTCCCGTCCGCTTCCCACCCAGATCAACCGCGAGATAACGCATGGGCGAGCCTGCAAAGTATGATCAACGACAGAGAGGCAAAGAGAAGATGAGACTTCTAGAGATAGAAACCGCTCATTTACTATGCGAATTTGATCTCTCCGTCAACTTTTTCTTGCGGTTGACCTAAGCCATCCGGCCGATTGATGTAGGCGACAAGTTCTCCATCATTCCCCCGCGTGCCTCTGCCCTCTCTGCTCCTCTGCGGTTAACCGTGCTCAAAGAAACCCCTCCCCCACCCGCTCCCCCACCGCCTTGTGTAATTCCTTGATATCCTCCGCCCGATCAGCCCTGCACACCAAGGTAGCCTCCGGGGTATGAATGATAATCAGACCCTCGACGCCGATCGTAGTGATCAGGTGGTCCGGGTCGTCGCTGGCGACCAGCGTGTCCCGCGTGTCCATCAGCACGTGGTGACAGCCCGACGTCGCGTTCCCATCCGCGTCCGCCTCACACGTCTCGCCGAAGCTGGGCCAACTCCCTACATCCAGCCAGCTCAGCGGCATCGGCACCGCCACCACCCGGAACCGCTCATCCCCCGACGCCGCCTCCATCACCCCATGGTCCACGCTGATCTTCTTCAAACCCGGGTACACCTCCCCCAACACCTCATCCCGCCGCGAAGCATCCCCCCACGCCGACATCACACGCTCGATCCCATCCGCGTTCTCCGGCTGAAACGCCCGGACACACGCCAACAGCGTCGACGCCTTCCACACGAACATCCCGCTGTTCCACAGATATTTACCCGACCCCGCCTCAAAATACCTTTCCGCCAGTGACTCCTCCGGCTTCTCCTTAAACCGACTCACCACCCGGCCGCTTTCTTCATCAACCGCCTCGCCAAGCTCCAGATACCCATAACCCGTCGCCGCGTGCGTCGGCTCAATACCAAACGTCACCAACGTGGACTCCCCCGACTCCGCCAGCTCAAACCCACGCTCCACAATCCGCTGAAACTCATCCACCGGCTCGATAATATGATCGGCCGTGAAAATCGCCACCGTCGCACCCGGGTCCCGCGACTCCACCACCGCCGACGCCAACGCCACCGCATTGAGCGTGTCCCGACCCACAGGCTCCGCAATGAACCGCTCGGGCGTCATCCCCGGCAGCCGATCCAGCATCACCTCCCGATGCGCCTCACCCGCACACACCAGGATCCGCTCGTCGGGCAGCAGCCCCCGCAGCCGCTCCATGCTGATCTGCAGCAGGCTCCGCCCGTTGATGAACGGGATCAGCTGCTTGGGCAAATCCGTAGTGGACATGGGCCACAGGCGGGTGCCCGCTCCCCCGGCGATGATGACCGCGTAACGCATGGCCGAGAGCATAACCTCTAGATCCACTGGCACAGGCATCCCCTCACAGGACCCGCAACGGCCCGCCGCTAAACTCCCCACCCCATGATCGCCCGCATCACCGGTACCCTCGAATCCATCGACAACGCCACCGCGCTCGTCACCCCCGACGCCGCGCCCGGCCTCACCTACGCCGTGCTCCTGCCCGCCTTCCTCGCGGCCCGGCTCGCCATGAGCACCGGCCAGCCGGTCACGCTGCACACCTTCGAGTTCTACGAAGCCCAGGGCCAGGGCCAGTCCATGCTCCCCCGCCTCGCCGGCTTCGCATCGCCCGACGATCGGGCGTTCTTCGAACTCCTCGTCACCGTCAAAGGCATCGGCTACCGCAAGGCCCTTCGCGCGATGACGTTGGACGTAGGCGTCCTTGCGGCGGCCATCGCCGACCGCGACAACGCTCTGCTCCAGACCCTCCCCGAGGTCGGCCGACGCACCGCCGAAACCATCACCCTCACCCTCCGCGACAAGGTCGACCGCTTCGTCACCGCCGCTGCCTACCCCACCCCCCACCCCGACGCTGAGCGAAGCGAAGCGTCTGGTAAACGCGGTGGGGGCGGCCGCGGCGGCGTCGCCCGCGAGGCGATGGAGGCCCTGCTTCAACTCGGCGAATCCCGCCAGCAAGCCGCCCTCTGGATCGACCGCGTCATGCAGGACGCCGCCGACGCGGGCGATCCCCTCGACGCCCAAGGCGTCGTGCAGGCCGTCTATCGACTCAAGGGTGGGCATTGAAACCACCAGTGTTGCCTTGCCATCCCGAGGCCAAGAGTCGCGACTATCATCCCGCGATGCCCCCCCTGCTCAACGATACCCGCGGTCAATTGTTCGATTTGTGCAGAAAGCACCATGTGGAGCGACTCGATATCTTCGGCTCCGCCACCACCGACCATTTCCACCCCGACCGCTCCGACCTCGACCTGCTCGTCTGGTTCGACCCTGACATGCCGGCCAACCGATTTCGAAACTACTTTGACCTGAAGTGGGCGTTGGAGGACCTGCTCGACCTCCCCGTCGATCTGGTCGAACCCGGCGGTATTGGCAACGATCACTACCGCCGCGGCATCGAAGCCACCCGCGAGCCCTTCTATGCCGCGTGACCTCCTCGCCTACCTCCAAGACGCGATTGCGATGGGTCACAACATCACCGCCATGACCAAACACGTCCTCAGCGATGATTATGTAGATGACACCAGGACCCGGCTCGCCGTCGAAAGATGCTTCCAAAATAATCGGCGAGGCGCTGATCCAACTCCGTGACCGCGAGCCGCACCTTTTCGCCTCCATCACCTCCGCCCGCCAAATCGTTGGCGTCCGCAACCTCCTCGTCCACCGCTATCTCAACCTCGACCACCGCACCGTCTGGCCGCTGATTCGCGAGGACGTTCCGGCTCTGCAAGAGGAGCTCGAAGCAATGCGGCAGAGGATTGAGGAGGAATGTATTGTTCTCCACCAGGCCCCGCGGGACGGCAGCATACATCTCCCAAAGCATCAGAGCGTATGTCGGGTCGACAGAGCCACGCACGCAATAAGCGGTCGGGGCTGCCTTGTAGAGATCCAACGAGCGTCTGACCGCAAAACAGCCCTTCTTGCCTGAGGACGCGACCAGCGGTCGCGGCTTTATAAGGTTTTCTACGGAGCAGGTCCGGGCTTGTTTTCACCGCCGGGTGGACGCAGCCGAACCGCTTACTTCGTGCGCGGCTCATTGATATGGGCACCGAGGGACGCCTGCGTACCTCTGACGATTGGTATCATTGCCAGATTCAAATGTGAGCGGGTCGCTCGGGGCGATTGCCATGTGGGGCACTCATGAGGAACTGAGGTTGCCCGGCAGGAACGGGCAACCTCAGCCCGACCTCCGAACGCTTGAGCGAATGCCGCGCCGTCGTGTTAAAGGGTTGCCGCACCCGCGGCGATGCTCAAAGAGTCACTCTGCCCCGGCTTGTGCCGTGCCTGGAACGACGAGCCGTCCGCTAGCTGCTGATGGTGGCACAGGCGTCCCGCCTGTGGGCCGCGCGGCGGCCGCCGACCGCACATAGAGAGGCCGCCTCACGCCAAATCCGGCCGGGGCAGGTCGATGTGAGACCCGCCCGTGATGATGTCGCCCGCGAGCACGCCCTGAATGAAATCGTGAGGGAACCCCTTCTCGATGTCGCCCGCCTCGCTGAGCCGCTCCATCTGCTCCTCGCTGAGCGTGAAGCCCACGCAGCCCAGGTTGTCCTCGAGCTGTTCGGGCTTGCGCGCGCCCAGGATGATGCTGGTCACGCCGTCGCGGGTAAGCAGCCAGTTCAGCGCCACCTGCGCGGGGCTCTTCCCAGCCTCCTCGGCGACGGCCCGGACCGCCTCGGCAATCCGCACCTTCCGCTCATCGAGCTTGATGCCGCGGTTCTGGTTCTCCTCACTGAACTGACTCCCCCCGCCGTCCTTCCCCTGCTCCTTCTGCTGCTTCTCGAGGTCCTCCCGGGAATACTTCCCGGTCAGCAGCCCCGCCGACAGCGGCGACCAGGGCAGAAAACCCAGCCCAAGCTCACGACACATCGGCAGCACATCCCGCTCCACGCCCCGCTCCTCCAGCGAATATTCCTGCTGCGTCGAGATAAATCGCGTCAGCGCGTGCGCCTCGGCGTACGTATTGAGCTGGGCGATCTTCCAAGCGGGGGTGTCGCTGATCGCGATATAGTTCACCTTACCCTGGATTACCAGGTCGTCCATCGCCCGCATCAGCTCGTCCACCGGCGTGGACCAGTCCCACATGTGCAGCCAGAACAGGTCAATATAATCAGTATCGAGCCGATCCAGCGAGTCCTCGATGCTCCGCATCATATTCTTGCGATGGTTACCGCCGGCGTTGGGATCCTTGCGACCCTTCCGCCCGCCGCCGGTGGTCATGTTGATGGTGTACTTCGTGGCGAGCACGAAGGCATCCCGGCCCTGCTCCGAACCATTGATGAACTCGCCGATGTACTCCTCGCTCGTGCCGAACGTATAGAAGTTGGCGGTGTCGATGAAGTTGCCCCCCGCGTCGACGTACATATCAAAGATGTTCTGACTCGTCTTCTTGTCAGCCCCCCACCCCCAGTCCGTGCCGAAGGTCATCGTCCCCAGGCACAGGGGCGACACGCGGAGACCCGACCGGCCGAGCAGGCGGTAGTGGTCAAGGGCGGCGGGCACGGCAGCGGGGGTGGTGTGGGTGGGGTGGTGGGTCATGGTAGGAGGGTAGGCGACGTGCATGAGATAACGTTGAGCCCAGTGAGTCCGAGGTTGATCTCAAGCCTCCCGATGCCGGACCGTAAGACCACTTCTACACAATGGGGGCCGGGGTCATTCCCGCGCTCGCCTTGGACACACCACCAACCACTTCGATCAACGCAACCGAGAGCGGGTCTAGTTCGATTTGCCGTTCAAACACCTGACCCGTAAGCCGATCCCGCCCGCCCGCGGGGAGCACGATGCTCCGCGGCGACTCGGTGAGGTTCACCACGCCATACCCCGCCACCTTCCCATCGGCTCCCGCCCGCGGGATCACCAGCACGCCCTCATCCCCCTCCGCCACCGGCTCCACGCCCGCCTCCTCGCACAGCCAACGCACCAGCGTCACATATGCCGTCGGCTCCACGCGGCAACCCAGCGTGATGACCCGCCCCTCCCCCAGCCGACGCGACACCGCCGCCACCCGCCCATCCCCGTACTCACCCTTGCCTTCGTAGTGCGCGATCGGCTCGACATCCCCGCCTCCGCCATCGTCAACGGCGAAACTTTCGCACCACGCGGCCGTGCGGCTGGTCGTCCCGTCTGGGAACCGCACCACCACCGCGTCCTCCCGCCAGTGAGCCGAGAACCCCAGGTCGCCTCCGGCTCCGATTAGACTCTCGAGCCCGCCGAAGGTCGAGTCGGTGAACGCGGTGAATCGATCGCTGCGATAGCCCGTGTGAGGCCCTAACATCAGCCGCCCCCCCTTCCGCACCCACGCCTCCAGCCGCCCCCGAAGCCCCACGGGCACCATCGGCAGGTGCGGCAGCAGGAGCACGCGATACCTCTCCAAATTGTGTTCCGGTGTATCAAAGCCCAGAACGTCCCGCCACCAATGCCCACGAACCAGCGGCCCATGGTAATCATCACGGAACCGCTCGTCATATCGCATCCGCTCATCGATCGGGTCGATGCTGAACGCCCACGACGCCTCGCTGCTCTGGAAGATCCCGATCTTTGCCTGGGCGGGGGGGTGGGCGAGCAGCCACTCGCCCTGCTCGCGAAAATCGCTCGAGAGCCGCGTCCACGCCTCGCGGTTGGGCCGCCAGCGACCCGCGGCGTCGACGATCGTGCCGTGGTTCATCTCCTGACCCGCCCAGTGGCTCCGCCACTGCCAGAAGAGCACCATCGATCCGCCCAGCAGCGTGCTCATCCACGCGAACGCACGCATCCCCGCGGCGTTATGATGAATATTCCACTGCTTGCCCCCGCCCGACCAGTTGGGGGCCGTCTCGAGCAGCCAGTAGGGGCGATACGAATCATGGCCCTCCGACAGCTTCTCCGGCCGCATCCTGTCAAAATTCATCACACGCCACGGATAGTGGGCCACATCGCTGTAAATACTATGCCCCACCCGGTCCAGCACCCGATTGATCCGATGCCAGTCCTGGCCCATCGCAAAGCTGGTCATGTTCGTCGTGATCGGCTTGTCGCTGTAGGCTCGGATCACCTCGCACTGGAGCGCAACATACTCCTCGAACATCTCACTGTTGAACCGTGCAAGCTCCATCAGCAGCGACGGGTGGTGCCGCTCGGGCACCTCGATCGTGCCCGGGGCGGCGGTCGGCATAGGAATCTGCGAAGGGTCGCTGTACGCCTGGCTCCAAAACTCCAGACCCCACGCCTCGTTGATACGGTCGAGGCTGCCGTACTTTTGCAACAACCATGACTGGAAGCGGCCGCGGGCCTCATCGGAGTAGTCGCCGCCACCCATCTCGTTGTCGATCTGCCAGCCCATGACGGCGGGGTGGTCCGCGAGCGCCTCGGCCATCCGCTGGACGATGCCGCGGCAGAGGTCGCGGTAGGTTTGGCTGATGTGCGAGCCGTGCTTCCGCTGCCCGTGCCCTTCCGCCTTGCCCTTCGCCTTGACGCGGAGCACGTCGGGGTACTTGTGCGTCAGCCACGCCGGCGGCGCGGCCGTGGGGGTGCCGATCATCACCCCGACGCCAAACTCGTGGCACAGGTCCATCACCCGCCTCGCCCAGTCACCCTCAAACCGGCCCTCCTCGGGCTCGAAGCGGTGCCACGCAAACTCGAACAGCCGCGTGATGTTAAACCCCACGCCCCCCTCCCCCGCCATCCGCTCCATGTCCCGTCGCCACTGCTCCTCCGGCCAAAGCTCCGGATACCAGGACGCCCCGATCCACAAGTGCGGGTCGGCGACGCGGGGGTCTGCGGGCGGGAGAGTCGACGCCGCGAGGGAGGGCTCGGTCATAGCCTGGCAATGTACCCCCATTGGCCGGCGGAGGGTAGCGGCCAAGCTTCGAGGGTCGTTGCTCTCCCGGGGCATGTCCGCCAGCCGCTCGCGGCTCAGCGGGGAGCAGCCGACCCCGGAGGATTGAAATGCGTCGCGTTGCCCTACGGCTGCGACCGCTCGTCGCCAGCATTACGCCGTGCGTGCTCCAGAAGGTCCACCTCTTCCGCGGTGAGCTTCAATCGCACCTCCGCTGCGACAAGGGCGGCACCGACCTTGGGCTTCTGCTCCATCAGGGCTTCTCCCGCAAGGTCACCCATCGCCACCCCCCGCTCCTTCATGAGTCACCCGAATCTCCGGAAGGCCTCTTGTTCTTGCTCCTGTTTCTGCTCCCACCCCTCACCTCCCCCTGTCACTCCTTGACGCGATCGCCGCGAGGGGCAAGGCTGGAGTTGCAGAATTCAACACTGTTTCTGCTTCCATCATGGTGCAGCAATGGGAGGGTGGGGTGAGGAGTCTTCGGCGAACCCCACCGGATGGGAGAGTGGGTAGGCCGCGGAGGTGAAGCGGTGGGGTTCGAAGACTCACCGCCACCCTACACCCGGACACCCCATGCTACTTGCTACGTGCTAGTTATTTTTATCTTCTTGCTTCTCCGACTCCTGCACGATTGCGATGACATAAGCCGAGTTTACATACGCCGTTGATCCGTCAGGCTTGGTAAAACGGAGCATCTGAGCGTCCGGGAACGCTTCTTTGTAGTCGAACGCGTCGTTGAAGGTGACACCCGACAGAGCCGGTTTGCCTTCGGCGAGTTCTTCCGGAGAGAAAATACGTCCAACTTCCTCGAGAACTTGAGGTGAAGATACTGCGACCGCCTCACCAAGGCTTCTTGGTGCTCTTTCGCCTGTTCGGCTGATCGAGCGAGGTCGGGAGCGGGATCGGCCTTCGCAGCGGTCGATGGGCCAGAAGTGATTCCGGCACCGATGACCATAAGCAGGCCGAGGATGAGAGAGATGGTGAGGATGGTTCTTTTCATGGCTTATCTGCAACAACATGGGGGTTGCGGGTTCAAACATTACTACACTTCCCTAACGCGCGGGAATATATCGGAGCGTAGCAAGATTGCGTAGACGACTTTAGTTGATCGTGACCTGACCACTGCCAGTCGTGCCGCTTGGAGCTACCGCTACAGTAAGCGTCAACACTTCAAAAACGGTATCCGACACCGTTTCCGCTCCGCCGCTGGCGCGACGAGTGCCGGGAGCGTAGCGACCAAGCACTCGACGTGCCAACGGGTAGGTGTTCGGTGGATCGCATTGTTAGCATTTTATTGTTTTTTTGGAGAAGCTCGAAGCTCGATAATACCGTAAACGACGAATCCTATTCCCATCAATCCGAAGAATATGTTGAAATACCACAAATCCTCAAAAAACGCAAAAATGACATCAAAAACGGTCCAAATTGAAAACAAGATGCCAAAGACAATAAAGAAATACCCCTGTCGACGCTTATCTTTGCGATACTCAGAGTGAAAAGATGAATCGTCTGGTTTGTCTGGAAGAGATGGTTTATTTGTCATTTTTTTTTATTATTATGCTAACAGCGATTCAGGAAACGGGTCCGTTGCCCTATCAGGAAGACGTATAGGATCCGACGGGTCGTGTCAACGGGGACGAAAAAGGGGTCTGACCCCTTTTCTTACTCCTTTTCTTACTCCCCAATCAGTCGGCCGATGACACCGTGCCAAGGACAATCCGGCCTTGGGCGTAGCGGACGGTCTGGTTGCCTACGGCGATGTGGTCGCCTCGGGCCTGGGGCTCGGGGGGTTGTTCCTGGTCGGTGATGAATCGGAAGGCGAAGTTTCGGTCGCCTAACTTGACCGCGTCGTCGCTCGGGGCACCCTCGCCGGTCATGACCAGCATCCCGCGGGCACCGCTGGCTTGGGAGAAGTCGGCCGCGAAGGCGGTGTCGCCGACGGTGACGGTGCCCGAGCCGTCGGGGTGGCCTTGGAAGTGGGTGACGTCGCCGCGGAGTTTACCCCACTTGTCCTTCTTGCCGTTCGCCCAGACCCATACATCGCCGACCTCCTTATTCGCCTTGTGCCACCCGCGGGTGGGCTTGGGCTGGACCGTGATCAGGATGTCGTTGTGGTCCTGCCAGCGGTCGCGGAACGCGAAGAAGCCGTAGGTCTGGTCGTAAAGATATTTCGCGATCAAGCCCTTCGGATTCGCCTCCTCCATGCCGATCGGCCAGTTGACAAACGCGGCGACGGTGTGCTGCGGGTAGACGGAGGCGGTTTCGAACGGCCCGCCCGCCTCCTGATCTAGCTGCCTGGAGACGCGGTTGTACAACCACAGGAGCGCCGGCTTTTCGTCTTCGTTGACGATCCCGAACCCGCCATGGAACGTGCCGGGCCCGCTCATGCCGTCGCGGTTCCAGACGTTCTGCGGGTAAGCCCCCCGCTTGGGGAAGTCCGGCTTGTTATCCTTGGGGATAGTCAGCAGCACGAACTTGAGCACCGGGTACCGGCAGTTGGGCCGGGGGGAGGTAAAGTCCTTGCCGCCCGCGACCCGCCACGCCTGGAGCCCCTGCAGGAACGCGATGTGCGAAGACATCACGCCGGTGCCGTCGCCCTCGGCGAACCAGCCATGATCGCCGAAGCCCCTGGTGAAGTTTTTGATCGTGTTTTCCTCGATGCCGTTGAGGTACTTCTCGACCAGCTCGGTGTCGGTGCCCGGGTCGCCGCGGATCGCGAGCATCGCCAGCGCGGCGCCGCCGACCTGCATCCCGAAGTGGTTCGATCCGGGCTGATTGGAGAACTTGGGGTCCAGCGCCAGCCGCTTCATCGTCTGCTGCCCCCCGCCGTCGCGTTTGGTCATCCCGCCGTCGTAGTCCTGCAGCGCCACGGCGACCTTTTCGCGGAACGCCTCGTCCCACCCGTCGTAGCACAGATCGTAGGCCAGCGCGATCGCGCCCACCGAAGGCCCGGCCCGGAGAAACCCGCCCGGATCGACGAACGCGTACCGGTCGTCGCGGTCCCGCTGGCCTTCCATTGCCTTCTCGACCGCCTCCCGCCCCAGGTCGGCGTACTGCTGCTCCCCGGTCACCTGATACAGCAGCCCGTAGCCCGCGCCGTGCCACAGCGTGTACGCCCCGACCGGGATATCCTCCCGCGCCTTCTCGTATGCCGTGGCCGAGGTCTGATACTCGCTGGGCATCGACTTGCCGTCGCTGCCGTTCAGCTGCACCCGCAGCCGATCCAGCATCGCTTTGCCCTCGGGCGTTTTCGCGCGGTCCCGCATCGCCGGCACGTCCGCCTTGCGGAACAGCAGCCGCGGGTGCTCCCCGGGCTGCGGCGGCGTGAAGCCCTCGACCTCCGCGGGCCAAGGCCCCGGCTCGGCCGCGACCGCGACCGCGGCGGTAAACGAACACAGCATCACGAGGCCGACGGTGAACCAGGTAACGTGAGTCATGGGGCGGTCCTGACGAAGGGTGCGGGGGTCGAATCGGTTTCTCAGTGTAGTGTACCGCAAGACGTCCCCGGTGAAGGCCTGCACCCTCAACGCCGCTCGGCCGGCAACGCCAAAGGGGGCGAAAGAATGCCCCCTTTTTGCCTCCCGCGAGCGCGGAAGAAAAGGGGTCACGGAAGAAAAGGGGTCAGACCTGCTCCGTATGGAACCACTCGCGAACTCTATAAGCCGGTCCCCGAGCCGAAGGCGAAGGGGCGGGTTCCGTCGCGTGAGGCGTCATCCTGGCCGACCCGGCTCTTCGTCTTCTGCCCCGTGTCCGGCTTGAATCAGCAGCGATGCCCTTTCGATACAAAACATATCCGATACTGTTTCGGCCATCATTCCCGACCCCGCGGCTTTAGCCCCGACACTGTTTCAGACCCTGTTGTGGTTGTCGATCCAAGCAAGATAGTCCGGAAGCTCTGGCAGCCTAATATACCCCTCATCTTCAGGGTTTGTCGGTAACTGCGCGACTTCAAGGTGCCGGATACGTTCTGCGCAACACCTTTCGCCAAGACCGGTGTCGAGTATAATCCAAACTGAGTTCTCGATCTTCGCCTTAGATTTTTCGTCGAAGTCAGGCACACCAACTCGCAGCCCCAAAATCGTAGGGTCGCTCTTAGCCGTCAGCGGAAGAAAGAATAGATTTCTGGGATGAATTTTTAGTTCGCCATACTCATGAACGAACTCAAATCCCATGGGAGGCTTGAATGCGATGATCTGCCACTTTGGAAGCATCGGCGCTGCTGCGACGAGCGCTTCGACCTTCGAGAACTTCGTACGTACACCTTCGGCTGTAATGATTAATTCATTCGTTCCGTCTTCGAGGGGTTGGGAAACTTCGAAATATAGCTCGGAATCAAAGTCGTGAAGTCGCTCCAGCAAGAGATCCAGCAACTCCTCACGATCTTTAGCCCTATCAATACTTCTATAGCGTTCGTGGGCGGTCGCGAACCACTTCCAAAACTCGAATTCACGTATTTCTTTTGCGGTTTCCGGCATGGCTAAAATATCGACTCCCCAAATGCTTATCAACATCCTCAGTCTTTTAGTGAGTAGGAACAGATTCGGCGAGGTCGTTTCCCGGCCAGCACAACCTACATGGACCACCGGGCGGCGTCAAGCGGTGATCCTGGTACGTCTCCTCGCTCAATAGGGTGGGAAACGGTGTCTGGTATGCTCCGTACGAAACCGCTGGTAGACTTCATAAGCCGGTCCCTGAGCCGAAGGCGAAGGGCCGGATCCCGTGGTGTCAGGCGTCACACCGACGCTTCCCCTTCGGCTCAGAGTCCGGCTTGAATGTGCAGCGGTCTTCCTTCTATACAGAGCAGGTCAGACCCGAAAGTGATGAAGATTAGGGATCAACGCCTGCATTGACACCACGTTACGAAGCTTGGCCGATTTTCCTCCCGTGCGACTGGGATAAGAGGAACCTCACCAAAGGCCGCCAGATGAAGAAGGCCTCACCTGCCTCAAACATGCAGGCGACCAAGGCAGAGGCGGGACCCTGCGTCGCCACCTCAGTCCGCAACGAGCGTAAACAATTGTAGTCGCAGAAGCTACGTTTATCTAGATGGCGTTCGGGTCAGACCCCTTTTTCGTCCTAATCTATTGTACTGAGCGAGCCTGCTCGTCATGTCTTTGTAGGCGGGAGCGGATACTCGTCTGTACGCATCTGAGTTGTTGTTCAGACGTCATGTGCCTTGAGCGGACTATTGGCGGTAGCGGGGAGAGACCGCCCTCTTTCAGCAAAACTTCCACGTTCTTTAGCACCTCTATCGCACTGTCGTAGCGACCAAGTTGTTCATAGACATCCGCGATCTCAGATAGTATGCGACCATCCTTTGGGAACGTTTTCACTAGGGTTTCGATTCTGTTAACCGCCTTTGCTTTGGCGTCGTCATCATCGTTCATGTCCAACTTCGCGTGTTGGAATTCGTAATAGAGAAGCTCTGCCCGATCAGTCTGGTGACTAACAGGCCTGCTGTGGAATTGCAGCTGCCAGATGTATGAGGGAGCGTTTCGTTTATCCGGGTCTTGGTGCAAGTTGGTACTACCGGGCACAAGATTTTGCACCAGACCTTTCCCTATAAAACGGAGTGAAACCGTCCAGACTCCTTCTTCCCAAAACTTGCTGTCTGTCTCTCCGACCTGAACGTATAGGACGCAATTTTCATTCGAGGGAAAAACCAGTCGCTCCGGTAGGTGGGGGGCGAACTTCACATCGAGTGCGGGCAAATCCTCAGGCTTGACCAACCGCACATCGCCCTCCGGATTGCGGTGACGCGCCCCGACCAGTTGCACTCGATCGAGAATACCCCGATCCTCTTCCCGGATTACAATGCGTTGTTCCGCCGGCACACGTTCCGTCTGACCGGGCATCCTCAGGATGAGCGTGCAACGTGGTGCCATCGATCCCGTGAAGATGAGTTGCTCATCGTTTGGGGGGGAAAACATACCCGCATAAACAGGGGTGTGCTGACGCCAGTATAGTTTGGGCTGAACGATCAATCCCCCGCGTTCACCATTGGAGGCGGGATCGGCTTGGCCCGCAAAACTGAGGGATATGATCGTTGCGAGCAATGCCAAGAAGATAACTACCGCATAGCTTTTCATGATCGTACTCCCGTGCTAGTGTTTCTGGTGCAGACGCACCTCACCATGATCCTCGTCGTCCATTTCCTGATGGCGTTCGGGTCAGACCCCATTTTCGTCGTCCCCCGAACGTCGGGAGAAGAAAACGGGACAGGTACGTTTTTCTCGTCTGTCATTACACCGGCTTTTACTCCGCACATAAAAACGTACCTATCCCGTTTTCTCGCTCTTGGGGCTGTGCGGTGCGGTGGAGGGTGTTGATGTGGATAATGCGGTTTGCGGGGAAGTTGTCAAGACCAATATTT
>PPFU01014749.1_pt1 | contig 14197 bp, 15 predicted proteins | sample 1535991 | NCBI WGS metagenome assembly PPFU01 (sample SAMN04901290, study PRJNA319586) | Hypolithon metagenome, whole genome shotgun sequencing project. | isolation source: Antarctic Hypolithon | place: Antarctica: Miers Valley | collected 2014
CGGTCTGCTAAAACACAGCAGCCGAAACCATTATACGCAGACGTTTTCCCGGCTTAAGTTGATACCCAAAGAAACTACTTACGCAACAAGGTCAATAGCGCTACTGCGCTAGCCGAATAAAGACGCTAGCAGAGAGCCCTTCGCGAGTAGCTGTCAGAGTATCTATGTGTGAAACCAGAGGACGAGCTACCGATTTGATCCGCTTGAGGGCGGGCAGGGCTTGGCTGAGAGACGGTTCGATGGCAGACCAGTTGGCATACAGGTAGCCGCTATCCGTGGGGGGAAGCGAGGCGATCGCCTCAGTAAATCGCTCAGCACTCAGCAGTGAATTTTGCCCAGCAGCCAGCGCGGCTTCCATCGCAGCTAAGGAGCTAGCCAAAATTTCGGACTCTCCTTGCTGTAAACGCAGTCCTAAAATCTCAGTTTCCAGGCTGTTTGTGGTTGATCGCCCTCTTGTTTTGAGACGAGTCCAGGCGATGGCCTCATCGTCGCCAATCGCGACAGGCACAGCGATATAGCCTTTTTCTTTGGCGGATGCATCTAGCTGGGCAATCCCTTCGGCTCTCTGATCGGGTTTGGGTGCGATCGCCAAAATCCAATCGCCATCCTTGCCAGCGCCAATTTTCCCAAGGGCATAGTCGGCCTTTACCCAGTCCCATGCTGTGCGATCGCCTGAAGTGGACTGTCCTGCTGATTGTGTCCCTAACTGAAAGAAATCAGGCAGCACACTGCTGGGTAAGCCAGCAGCGGCAAGCGTAGGCTCTAACTGACTGAGGTTCTTGCTAACAAGCGCTAAGGGAGCATTTGCCGGTAGAAACTTTAAGAGGTCAGTCAGTTTGGTATCAACATCAGGTCTCAGCTCGCGGTCAGCGCTGGCAGGTTTTGCCTGTGCGCCACTTGCTGTCAAAAAGCTTGCCGCTGTATCTGCCAGCCGAACATTGGCGATAATACCGGTTCGCGTAATGCCCAAGCCGACAGCCACAAAGGAATGGGCTGTCTTAGCGCCGTTCAAAATAGCCGTATCGAGGTAGGCGAGCCCAATTCTATCCTCAGGTAGCTCAGCAACGCTCTGTCGATAGGCCCGGTTTTGAGCCAGATTGGTGACGCTTTGAGCAGCGCGAATACTACGCCGCAGAACACGTACATCATTAGCAAAAATAACAAACTGATCGCCTACCAGCGCAGTAGCCATATCACCATAAAGAATTCGCACGCCGCTAGTTTGCTCGCTGCGGGGAGGCTTACCAACTAGAGCCTGCCGCTGCCAAAAAAGCTGTAAGCATTCGCGAGCCTGCTGCTGCTGTTCTGCCGCGATTTCTACGGCTACCAAATAGCCAACCTGCTCACCGTTAGCCTCATCTCGATCCAAGTCGGCATCCGTAAAAGCAAAGGTAACTTCGTTGCCAATCCAGGGCTGAATGTCACGCTCGTAATCAAGTCCTGTATTAGTCAGCAGGCTTTGCTTAAGCTGATCCACTTCGCGCAGCGCCTGCTGCTGCGGGGTGAGCTGTTTGGCTGACTTGTTACCTAGCTGAGAGCCTTTTTTACTAGCGGTTGCCTCGGCAGTGGATTTTCCCTGAAGCATTGCTCGCTGAAGCGCTACTAATTTATCAGGCTGAGTCAGCAGCGATAGAGTGAAGGGCGAACTGGTGGGAACGAAGGCGGTAGCGGCGGCGATGGGGCGATCGCCACCCTGCAACAAAGCCAGCGGGCTGTTAGCCGTAAGGATCAAAAAGCCGCTGATACCCGCTGCTATCAGCGTCAGCACTAGGGCTATTAAGCCGCCAAAAAACCTGCTCGAAAAGAAAGGACGCTTCGAGCGATTTGCCTCGGACTTTGGCGCAGCAGCCGTCATAGTCTGTGACCCGTCAAATGACTTCGATCTCAGTCTATACCCCAGTAGAGCCTAAGTAGAGTCCAAGTAGAGCCTATGCAGCCGCAGATTCTTAGGAGACCCCTTAAGAGTCCAAATCTCGATTACGCCATACGGCAACTAATCGTCCGTCAATGTGGACTTCCTCGGCAGGATAGCGCATCGGATCGTAGTTAGGGTTAGCGGGCCTGAGCACTACCGTATCTTTTTCTAGATGGTAGTACTTGAGTGTCGTCGTAGACTCTACCCGCGCAGCCACAATGGTGCCGTTGCGAATGCGGGAAGGCTCAGTCACCTTTCGCATAATCACAATGTCGCCATTGTCAATTAAGGCTTCTATCATTGAGTCGCCTGTTACCTTTAGGGCAAAGTCACCGCCCTTAAAGGACAGCGCCGCCGGGTCAAAGTGCTCAATGGTGTCGGTAAACGCTTCTACCATGGAGCCGGCTGCGATCGCCCCAAAAATCGGCACGCCTTGAGACTCTTGCAGCACTCGAATCGTCCGGGCTTTGCCTTCTGTCCAGTCTATGTATCCTTTATTGCGCAGGTGCTCTAATCTGCTTTGCACAGGAGCTGGTGACTTAAGCTTCATCGCTCGCATCATCTGACGAATGGAGGGGGAATGGCGATTCTCTCGAATGTATCCCGCTAGCCAATCGTAAAGCTCTTCTTGGGCGGTCGTTAAAGATTCCATCACAATTTGCTGGGCTATCAGCTACATACTAATAAGAACAACCGTACCAACTTATACAGAACTTGTCCAGATATTTTTATAAAGTACAGCGATTAAGTACGGCAAAGCTAGCTATGAAAAGAACAACTCATAAAAAAAGAGGAAGCTCGCTATTGACGCAGCTTCCTCTTAAAAGTAGACGATTGGCTATAGAACCAGATGACTAACGAATGTACTCTTTGAGCACGCTGTTGCGGTTAGGATGACGCAGCTTACGCAGTGCCTTCGCTTCAATTTGGCGAATGCGCTCGCGGGTCACGTTGAAGATCTGGCCAATTTCTTCTAGGGTCTTCATGCGACCATCATCCAAACCATAGCGCAGTCTCAGCACGTCGCGCTCACGTGGGCTTAGCGTGCTCAACACGCTTTCAAGATCCTCACGCAGCAGGCTCTTAGAAACTTCATCTTCAGGCGTTTCACCGTCAGACTCAATGAAGTCACCCAGGCGAGAGTCTTCCTCTTTACCAATGGGGGTCTCTAGTGAGATAGGGAGCTGCGCAGACTTAGCGATAAATCGCAGCTTTTCGATGGTCATTTCCATCCGAGTGGCGATTTCTTCTTCGGTGGGCTTGCGGCCTAGCTCCTGAGAGAGCAGCTTGGTGGTTTTCTTAATGCGGGAAATGGTTTCGTACAGGTGTACGGGGAGGCGAATCGTGCGTGATTGATCTGCGATCGCCCGCGTAATCGCCTGACGAATCCACCAGGTTGCATAGGTGGAGAACTTATAGCCCTTCTCGTGGTCAAACTTTTCAGCAGCGCGAATCAGGCCCAAACTACCCTCTTGAATCAGGTCTTGAAAAGACAGACCCCGGTTCATGTACTTTTTGGCGATAGAAACGACCAGCCGCAGGTTAGACTGCACCATTTTATCCTTAGCGCGACGGCCTAAGTGCAGGCGGCGGCGGAAGGCAGGCAGTGACATATCAACCGCATTGGCCCAGTCTGTATCGGTGGGCTCCTCTTCTAGCTGATCGTCAATTTCATCGCGAATTCTTTCTAGCTCCAGCAGGTCTGCAATTTTACGAGCTAGCTCAATTTCTTCTTCAGCCCGCAGCAGGCGAATGCGGCCAATTTCCTGAAGGTACAGCCGAATGGAGTCTTCGGTGTAATGCTTCTTCTTGGTTTGAGCAGTCCGGCGACGGGTCGTTTTCTTGGCAGCGCCTTTGGTCTCACTATCAGCGCCTTTGGCATCAGCTTCCTTTTTTGTGGATGTTGCCGCCTTAGCAGCAGATGCCTTAGTGGACCCCTTTCTGGCTTTAGTAGCGGTAGCTGAACTCTTCTCTGTCAAATCTGCGGTCGCTGCTTTTGATTTTCCAATAGCGGTAGCGATTTCAATACTAGGCTCTAAAGTTTCAACTGTGGTTTTAGCCTGGGTCATGGCGCTGTTCTCTTGCTCCTTAGCTGATGTGCGATAAGTCAGGTTTAGATGAATTCGAAATTGACGTTATCCGTGGACAAATGGTTGTTCGGTGCTTTTTCTTGTGCTTTTGGGTGGTTAGCAGGCATTAATTTCACCGCTTCGTCTGCAATCGTAAGAGCGCACCGATGGTTTTTCTACCTAAGGGTACAGGGGCCAAATGGCCGACTTGATTCAAACTAATGGCTAAGAAACGCTAGCTGAAAGAATGCTCGTTGCCAGAGTGCTTAATTTGGACTCTGCGTGAAAAGGGTTTCCCTATACCTATATACGTGCCTCAGATATACGTGCCTCAGAAAATTTACTGAGTTTAGCCAACAGTTCGCTAGCTAGCTCACTAATCTGATTGGCCCTGACTGGTTAGCCCTGACTGGTTAGCCCTGACTGACCGATTGGCCTGCAGGCCACGCATGTACTGTGACAATGCGCTAGTAAAAAGGCTACCCATTCATCAAATAAATTTGAACTATCCTTCAGAGCCCCATAGATTGTAGCTTCGTAGACAAAAATTCACCACCCTTGGTTCCAAATTATGGAGCCTTTGTGATGTTTTTCTACTTCTACAGTGGTAACACGGACTTACAAAAAACGGCCATATTTGATCTGCTTGACCTATGTGGAGCTTCATCATGGTTCTACGTAAATGTACTGCCTACCTGTCTTCTGAGCGAACTACGAAAGAGGTATTTAATCTGTCTGTAAGCCAGAGCGCGCTGCGTCCAGAAAAAACATGCGTGCTAGCGATTTTATGGCAGAACAAGCCGGTTATTTAGGCGATCTCTCAGATTGCTGTCCGCAAAGCAGTCGAACCGTTCAGTGACTACCGGCAATGCATTACGTAAGCTTATGTATCATATTAAGTTTTTGTAAGACTCTAGAAAAGCATGGGGATACCTTGAGGCCATTCAACAAGGAGACAAGTAAGTAGAATTACGGCGACAGGCGAGCTTTTTTGAGACGGTTGGTTTCGTACCAGTGGGCGATCGCTGGCACCCATTCCTGAAAGTGCGGCCAGATCGCCTCGCACAGCTTCTGCGCTTCTAGCTGAGCATCGGCCTTCCAGCGCAAGTCCAGTAAGTGCATGAGCGATCTGGCGTTGGCTGAGAGCACCCAATGCTGCCGCACATCAAAGGGAATGAGCCCTCTAGCGTGCTCCTCCGAAAAGCCTTGGTCAATTCGGGTTTTATACCGCCCGCAGCCCTGCACACACCATTCGAGATCCTGCTGACGCAATTCTTCGGTGTACTCATACTTCTTACCTTGCCGGTCGGTATAGGCGCCGACAGGGCGAAGATAAAACACGTCTTCTACATCAGTTTCGCCCTTCGCCACATCTAAAATCCTCGAACCTGTATACCTAAAGGAGTTGTGGACGACCGCACCGTTGGCGACAAAATTATGCCATTTCCCTTCGACTTCCAAGTCGTAGGTTGTCTTGAAGCCTAAAAATTCAATTTTGGTGACTCTAACAGGGTGTGCCGCAAGCCTTCGGGAAGCAGGCTTTGCCTTTTCTTTCCACTGGTCTGTATGCGTAATGGGTTGAAAATCTTTTGCAAATTCTGCTTCAAAATTTCGACTTTTTTGTAAGTACAAAGCCTCCGGTCTCAGCAGGCCATTGCACATGACCTCACAGCTTTTAGTCATTGCTAAAACGCTGTGGTCTGTATCAGTAATCAGTCCGAGGGCATCTCCCATGTGTTGCCAGCCGTCTGCTGTGAAGAGGCGGTGATTGGTCGTGCAGTCAAGGGTTTTACCATCTGCTAGCGTTACCCGATATACCGGCTGCTCACCGCTGCACATCACTGAACTTAAATGACTCGTTTCAAAAAATCCTGTCTCTTCATTTAGAACCCGCAAGCGCATCTTTTTAAGACGTTTTTTGCAGTCACGACGATATGGCCCCGGAGATTCGCCGTTCCTGCCTCGTATTTTTCGCTGTCGAATGGCCTTCTCTCCGTTGTTCCACAGGTCATACAGCTCAGAAATTTTGTATTTGCGTAGGCCTCCAGATGCGTGAACAAAGGTAACTTCGGTATCGCCTGCGAGACACTGCACATCAAAGCTTAATCCAACCCGATGCGTGCGGATTTGCTGCATGGTGGAATGGGGAAAAAAGCCGCAGTTCAGCACAATTTGAGGATGCTCTAGGGGGCCGAAGTGACCGCGTCCGCCTTTTAGCAGATTGCGAATCACTAGCTCACCCGCTTTTTCTTCGGTGGGCCACTCGCTGCGCTGATCCCATACAAACGCCTCAGCGTAGTCCTGATGCATACCGGCGTAGATGGTTTGCTGTGGGTTTGGGGTTTTTGAAATGACTTCGACTCTGAAGCGATCCATAAGAGAAGCTGAAAAATTAACGTCACAGGTGAGTTTTGATTCTCCTCTATCTTTAGGCTCATACAAGCATTAAACATAAATCTCTAATAATTATGTTCAGCCCTGCGGCAGCATCTGAGCGCTTCTAAAGCCCTGTGAGAGGCCGATGGAAGGTCGGTTTTTAGCGATTCTTGATCGGTTTTCTGCCCTGATGCACTGGCCGCGGTAACCGCTAGAATGAAGGCAAATCAGCAGATTAAGCAAAGGAAACATATGGCATTTTTTGGAATGGGAACAGGTAAAAAAGACGTTATGCCTAGCGCAAAAGAGGCTTTGCCGGGTCGTGATAAAGCTATGGCTGTGCCGGATAAGCACTATGTAAATGGCAACCGGCTTGAAGCGCCTTTTCCTGAGGGCATGGAGCTGGCAATGTTTGGCCTGGGCTGCTTCTGGGGCGCAGAGCGCAAGTTCTGGCAGACTGAGGACGTTTATAGCACGGCAGTAGGTTATGCGGCTGGCTCAACGCCTAATCCTACGTACCGGGAAGTGTGTTCAGGAATGACGGGCCACAATGAGGTGGTGCTAGTTGTTTTTAACCCTAACGTGGTGAGCTACGAAGAACTGCTCAAGGTATTTTGGGAGAGCCATAATCCTACGCAAGGAATGCAGCAGGGTAATGATCGGGGTACTCAGTATCGTTCTGGCATTTACACCTATTCTGATGCGCAGATGAAAGCGGCTAAAGCCTCAGAGGAGATGTACCAGGAGGCTTTGAGTGAGAAGGGCTACGGTCAGATTACGACTGAGATTTTGCCTGCGCCGGAGTTTTACTACGCTGAGGAATATCACCAGCAGTATCTGGCGAAGAATCCCGGTGGCTATTGCGGATTGGGTGGGACGGATGTCTCTTGCCCGATTGGGGTGGCTGCGGTGTCGTAGTTGTGTGAGTAACTATTAGAAAAGTAAAAGCGCCACAGGGGATTTAATGTTATCCGCTGTGGCGTTTTTGATGCCATTGCCATGCGTGGGTAATGATGTTTTCTAGATCTGGATATTGGGGTGTCCAGTTCAGGACTTTTTGGGCGCGATCACTCGTCCCCACCAAACTCGGTGGATCGCCAGGACGGCGATCGCACTCAACCGCCTCAATCTCTTTCCCCGTTACCCGACGCGCCATCTCAATCACTTCTTTGACGGTAAAGCCGCTGCCGTTACCCAGGTTAAAGAACGAAGTCTCGCCGCCATTAAGTAAATACTCCACCCCTTGGACATGGGCTGCTGCTAGGTCAGAGACATGAATGTAGTCACGAATACAGGTGCCGTCGCGGGTGTCGTAATCAGTGCCAAAAATAGAAATAGACTCGCGGTTGCCTAAGGCGGCAAAGAGCACCAGCGGAATCAAATGCGTTTCAGGATTGTGGTCTTCGCCGAGACGACCCTGAGGATCGGCCCCAGCGGCGTTGAAGTAGCGGAAGCACACAGACTGCAAGCCATAGGCCGCTTGAAAGTCGAGCAGCATTTTTTCCACCATGAGCTTACTGGTGGCGTAAGGGCTGATAGGATTTTGCGGATGGTCTTCGGGAATGGGTACCACTTTAGGCGGGCCGTAAATGGCGCAGGTGGATGAAAACACCAGCCGCTTTACGTTGGCTGCAATCATCGCCTCTAGTAGGTTGAGGGTGCCATAAACGTTGTTTCGATAGTATTTGGCGGGTTCGCTAACCGATTCGCCGACGGCAATGTAGGCAGCAAAGTGCATCACTGCCGCTACGTTGTAAGTGCTAAATAGCTCGTCAAGTAGGGGGCGATCAGTGGTGTCGCCTACAATCAGCTTTGCTTTAAGATGGCGCTCGGCCAGCTCTTTATGGCCGTATTCCAGGTTGTCTAAAATGACGGTTTGGTAGCCTGCGGCTTCTAGCGCGAGCACGGCATGGGAACCGATATAGCCAGCGCCGCCGGTGACGAGCACGGCGGGTTTGCCAGGGGGGTTGCCAGGGGGTTTGCCAGGGGGTTTGGTTTCGAGAGGGTTGGAAGGGGAGGCGATCGCCATGATAAATAGCTAATAGACAACTCTATACTCAGACCTACAATCTATAGGCCACAAGTCCGGATTAGGACAGGCGAGACGCCCATCCTACAAGATGTGAACATACTTTTCGCGCTAAGGCCAACTTTACACATCAAGGCTTCCCAATAGGTAGGCTCTGCCGTTCACACTTCAGCAGCACTCTCAGATAGGCTGAGTACCAAATTATCTCTATGCACAACGGTTTCTACATCTGCGTGGCCTAATAGCTTGGCAATGTCAGCCGACCGGTGCCCGCTGATTTTACGCAGATCCTCATCGCTGTAATTCACCAGCCCTCGGGCGATTTCCTGCCCGCCCGCGTCGCACAGCAGCACCGCATCCTGTGCAGAAAATTCGCCTTCCACCTCGGTAATACCGGCAGGCAGCAATGACTTTCCAGCTGTCCGAATTGCTGCTGTAGCGCCTGCATCTAAGTACAGCCGTCCGGCAGGAATAAGATTGCCTGCAATCCAACGTTTACGTGCAGTGGGCTGCTTAGTCTGCGCTTCGAACAGGGTGCCGATAGACTCGCCCTGCACAATTTTGAGGATGCTCTCGGGCGTTTGGCCCTGCGTAATGACGGTATGGGTACCAACGGCGGTCGCAATCCGAGCCGCTTCTATTTTGGTAGTCATGCCGCCGGTTCCCCAGCTAGATCCGGCAGCTCCAATGGTGGCTTCTATCTGATTAATATGGCTCACTCGGCTGATGGGTTTGGCGTTAGGGTCTTGCCGAGGGTCGGCGGAATAGAGCTGATCTACGTCGGTGAGTAAAAAGAGGTAGTCGGCGCTAACTAAGCTGGCCACTAGGGCCGAAAGGGTGTCGTTATCGCCAAACTTGAGTTCGTCGGTGGCGACGGTGTCGTTTTCGTTGACGATAGGGATAACGTTGAGCTGAAGTAGCTGATGGAAGGTGCGATAGCTGTTGACGTAGCGCGATCGCTGAGCCAAATCACTTCGAGTCAGCAGCACCTGCGCAATCGGCTGAGCCAGCTCACTAAAAAAATCATCGTACACCCGCATCAGTCGCCCTTGCCCCACAGCAGCAACCGCCTGCTTCAGGGCCATCGTTTTGGGCCTTTGGGTAATGCCTAATCGGGCACAGCCAACGCCTACCGCACCCGACGAGACCAAAATAACGCGGTGACCTAGCCGCCTTAGCTGACAAATGGTTTCAACGAGTCTAGCAATGGTAGCTAGTGCCAGATAGCCAGTGTCTGGGCGGGTCAGGCTGGAGGTGCCGATTTTGATTACCAGCGTCTGAGGCAGCGTTTGAGGGCCTGCCGTTTGGGAATTAGCGCTTTGAGTCATGTGATGTCGTAAAGCTAATAAACGCTAATTAAAAAAGGGACAGAGAAAGTCTCCGTCCCCAATATTAAGGTGAATTTAGATAGAATTGCTTTGGAAAAAGGTGTTTTTTGACGGGTCTATTGACCGGTGTCTCATTAAAATCTTGACCTTGTGAATATAGTTCCTAAAAAGTTATCAGAACTGACGTCGCACTAGAGCGTATTGCCCAGCCGCTGAGAAATCCAAAATTCAGCGTTGCGCAGCAGGTTTTTAGGATCTTTAGAGTCAGGCTCTAGCATGGGCTGTACCAAAATTGTGAATAGACCTAATCGGTTGCCTGCTAAGACGTCTGTGAAGAGGCGATCGCCCACCATCGCAATTTGCTCAAACGGTAGTCCCATTGCATATGCGGCCTTTCTAAGCTTACGGCGCGACGGCTTGGCCGCACCCGCCACAAAAGGAACGTTCATGCCTTCTGCGATCATGCGAATGCGCTCGTAGCCCACGTTATTGCTCACCAGCGAAAGCGGCACTACCGTCTGAATTTCTTTGGCCCATGCCTGCACCTCTTCAGCAAGCTGCTTTCCGCCTACCGGCACAATGGTTTCATCGACGTCGAGCACGAGCCCTTTGAGGTTGCGATTGCAAATCATCTGCGGCGTAATACCTAAGACCGACTTGCCCAGGATTAAATCGGGCTGTAGGAGGGTGACCCAGCTCATGATGTTTTTATGTGTTGAAAAATATTAAAGGAAAGATTTAGTTGAATGAGGGCTCAGGTTCAACGTCAGGTTTTTCAGAGCTAGACAGCCCGGAATCGGAGGATTCGGCATCGACGCGATCGCGAATTTCCCCCTGAGCCGACTCATGCTCAGCCAGCGTTCTACTAAACACGTGGGTGCCATCGTAACGAGCCACAAAGTAAAGGTAGTCCGTAGGCGCTGGGTTAACAGAAGCCTCCAGGCTGGCAATGCCGGGGCTGGCAATCGGCGTAGGCGTAAGCCCTGGGTTGATATAGGTGTTATAAGGATTGGGCGTTTCTACCTGGGCAAAGGTGAGCGGATTTTCGGGCGTTTGCACGATGCCAAGACCATATTCCACGGTCGGATCAGAGCCCAACGTCATGCCTTCTTGCAGGCGACGAGCAAAGACGCTGGCAATCTCACCACGCTCTTTCGGGACAACGGCTTCTTTTTCGACAATGCTTGCCAGCGTTACCCAGTCGAGCAGGCTGTAGTCAGTAGGCTGGCTTTGGTAAATAGGCAGGGCTACGTCTTCAAAGCGCTTGAGCATGATGTCTACGAGGTCTTCGGCTGCGATCGCCCCACTATCTATCTGGTAAGTATCGGGGTACAAAAAGCCCTCCAGATGAGGAATGCCGTCAGGCAACCAGGGATAGCGATCATAGGGAATGTTCTCGGTGGCGGCTAGAAACTCATCGGCAGTTGTTAGGCCTTCAGTTTCAAACCGGTCTGCCATTTGCGTGCGATTCCAGCCCTCGGGAATCGTAAAGCTGGCTTGCGCCACGTCGCCATCCCAAATGATGCTGACAATTTCTCCCAGGCTCTGGCTTGGTGACAGAACATAGCTGCCTGCCTGCACCCCGCTGCCTTCCCCACGCAGAGATTTCCATTTATTCAACAGCTTCCAGGCAGTCGTCGAGCGAATCAGGCCCAAAGCTTCTAAATTTTGACCCACCTGGCTGGATGCTGTGCCGCTAGGAACCTGCACCTCTACAAAGTTGTCTAAGGCGTCAGCTCCTCCATTTTCACCTTCGCTGGCCATCACGGGCGACTTAGCCCAGCTCCACCAGGCCCAGCTTTGACCAGCCACTAAGCCTGCTAGAACGAGCAGCACAATAGAAAAAAGACGTTTGGCGCGCATAATTCAAAGAGCGGCCTGCAACGAAAGAAAGGGGCCGCTAAAAACTAAAGTTATCCTTGCAAACTCTACCAAAGATAGCCGATATAAAATCCCCTTCCTTAATATTGGTAGTACGGACTAACGTAGCCCACCGCGATATTCGTGCGCCAGTCATGTGCTAATCACACGCCAATCCAAGACTAATCAAGCACGTCAAACAGCTTATCTTCTAGCTGTGGGCGCATCTTTTGAAAGTCTTCTGGGTCTACTAGCTCTACGCTGCCATCGTCCTGACGAGTCGCAAAAAATAGCAGCGGCTCTAGCGGGGTGCATAATGTGTACTGCGAGCCCTCATGAAAGAACGTAGCCAGCATCTGAAAGTCTTCGGTCATAGGTTCAGAGTCCTCTTCGTCTATTTCTAGCGAAAAGCAGTCTTCCTCATCGGCTTCGGGCAGGTCACCTGCGGCAGTCAGCGTATGCGCCGAACGCTCTAGCATTAAGTTCAATTCGGCCAGCACAGCCCGTGCCGAAGGAAACAGCGCGTCAATGTCTTCGTCTTCCACGTCGACTAAAATCTCTTCGCTGCCCTCTTCACCGTCATCATCCTCATCGGCGCTTTGCCACACAAACACTTCAATCGGCAAATCCACCGGCAGCAGCAGCAAAAACTCTACGCCATCTAAATCTATAGACTTTTCCACGTAGCAAGGCAGCTTGCGCCCCTCTTCGTCGCTGAGGGTCACAACGGGATACTCAGCCGGGTCATCTACTAAGTTAGGATCGAACTCCATAGGGTGTTCCCTCAAAAAAGGGCAAAAGGTTAAAAACTAGGCCCAATGATAGAAAAAAGTAGGTCTATAAATTATGGGCCATTTATTAGAATAGAGCATCATATGGCTAAGTTTTGCGACGTTCGTCTAACCACTGTTGCAAAATGATAGCGGCGGCCTTGCGATCAATCAACGCCTTATTGTCCCTCACCGACTGGCGAGCTTCGATCATCATTTGCTCAGCGGCAAACGAGGTCAGCCTTTCATCTACAAATTCTATCGGCAGTCCCAACGATTTTGACAGGCGAAGGGCCTGCTTTTGGATCTTTTTTGCCTGAGCGCCGATTTCTCCGTTTAATGTATAGGGCAGGCCAACGACCAGGATCTCTACATTTCTTTCCTGAATGAGCTGGCGTAGCGGGTTGATCACGCTGTCAAAGCTGGTGCGGTGAATTGTGGTGAGTCCAGTGGCGATTAGGCCGGTGCGATCGCAGCCCGCCACCCCAATTCGCTTTGAGCCCAAGTCCAACCCCAGTGCAGAAACCATCGCTACGAAGTCGCCGCTACTGAGTGTTTAGCAGCCATTGCTGAAACGTCTTCCGGCGTGATGAACCGCTTTTCAGAGCAGTAGGTCATTAGGCTAACGCCATCCATCAGGCAGGCGGTGCTCACGCGGACGCGGAAATCGTCGGTGAGGAACCAGCAGCGCTCTTGCCCCTGATTGGTTTCGTAGTCGGTATCGATAGTGAGCACGCCGTCTTGGCCAAACCAGTAACGGCTGACGACCGGAATGGTTTCTACGTAGCCGCGATCGCGCACCAACTTCCCCGAACGCCCGCTCTCATCGTCAGGCACATCCACCAGCACCGCCGCTGAAGAGGGCGGCGCATTTTCTGAAAGGTTTGCCTGCCACGCAAAAGAAGCCCCGCCAGTCGCTAAGCTGGGGTCAATATTTTGAGACTTGCAGATATCAATTACGCGGCGATCGCTAGCGTCTACCACGCCCACAATCAGGTTAGACTCGCCCGACTCATCGGCCACCACATCAAAATGGTGTACGGTTCGCTGCGTAAACCAGGTTCCCTCGCTCTTACGAAAGAACGCCATCATCGTCATCGGTGGATTTAAAAGCATTTTTCTTAATAGATGTAGGATGCTGAGGGCAAAAATACCCTTAGAAATGGATTAGCTTTTGGCTTTGTACACATCTTTGCGACGATCGCATCGTAAGATTTGAATCGTGGCTTTATCGTCGTCGCACTCATACCTAATTCGATAGTCGCCGACACGAATACGATATTCATTTTTGAAACCCTTCATCTTAACAACGCCACTAGGTCTAGGCGTTGTCTCAAGCAACCTAATTTTAGCAACTAGGCGAACTTGGACATCAGGAGGAAGCTTGTCGAGCTGCTTTTGTACGAATCTAGAGATCGTTACTTGATAAGCCATAGCGTCTTACTTCTTCACACTTATTGCGGTGAAAAGTAAACCATCTAAGCGGTAGAACAACTTGTCTATTTGGGAAAATCGCGTTGTTAAATCACCGAATGGCTAAATTCGACTGTAAAATTCCGGCTATGGGACTTGTAGTGCGCGGCTAGCTATGTACTCATCAATTATTACGTAGTCGCTAGCTTTATATTCCGCTCTTACCTTTTCTATTTCGGCAGCCGTTTCAGCGTCCTCTTCGTAATTTTCTTCTTCTTCCTCGAAGATCTGCTGCTCTATAATATCTATCAACTTTTCCTTATCTTTAAGGGTGAGCGTACTAATAGCTAAGACCAAAGTTTCTGGTGAACTTTGGTCTGTTGGATTTCGAGTGTCAACGATTGTAGTCATTGCTCAAGAATGGGCTAAACGCTATG
>PPFU01026751.1_pt1 | contig 14197 bp, 3 predicted proteins | sample 1535991 | NCBI WGS metagenome assembly PPFU01 (sample SAMN04901290, study PRJNA319586) | Hypolithon metagenome, whole genome shotgun sequencing project. | isolation source: Antarctic Hypolithon | place: Antarctica: Miers Valley | collected 2014
GGATCTCTCATCCAGAGCCTTCACGGCGCTCTCCGATGCTGTCTTCAGCTTGCCCCCCATGTACTTGTTGGCGGTCTCCAGACGATCGTTTACCTGCTCCAGGGCTGCCATGTACCGGCGCTTGCTCTGGACTTCGGTGAGGATATCCCCCAGCTGATCCAACTCTGCCTGTATGTTCTTTGCGGGTCTTTGTGGGTTCAGGGACAACCGTGTCAGGATGTTCACGGCCGCAGCTCCTATCGAGCGCAACACGTTGTCGATCGAGTTCCACTGGATATCCACGACCTTCGGAGATTTCATCTCTCCCAGGACAGCTCTCAGTTCCGGATCCACAAGAGACAGAGCCACGAAGGTTGCCAGCAGATCGCTTCTGTTGTCGCCTGCATTGCGCCGGCCACCTGCTCCCACAAGAAAGCCCCTCTGTCCCTCGGCCCTGGTCTGGTCCGGGAAGTCTTCCGTCTTCAGGTTCTGAACCACATGGCTGTAGGCCTCGTTGGTTCTCCGGGCCAGTTCCGGGTTGATCTTCATCCCCGCCAACAGCGTGGTATGGATCGCCTCGAATGCCCGGGCCTGACGAGCATTCATCTGGTAGCCCTTCCGGACAGCCATCTCCGAGGCTTTGCGGCTCTTTCGTAAAGCCATCAGCACAGCTGCCTTGTCTTCGGCCTTCTCGATGACGTTGGTTCCCCTGGCGATGATCCCCCGCAGATGCCCCAGGAACCTTGCCTCGATCCGGGAGAGCCTCGGGTCTTCTCCGTAGACCTGGTCCAGCACCTCGTCGACACTGGCGTCTGCTTCGGCCGCAGCCATCACAGGGTTCTCTGCCAGCAGGATCCGTGTGCTAAACTCGATGTTCGAGAACAGCGTGGTTCCGGGCTTGAGGTTCTTGATCCCCAAAAGCTTCTTCAGCAGATCCAGGCCCTTCTTCACGATGTCCATCAAGGGTCTGTAGGTCTTGGTCTTCTGGCCCTTTTCGATGAGGGTCTGGTTCGACAGCATGTAGCTGATGAACTCCGTCATCCTTGCAGCCTGCTTGTGGCTCAGACTGGTCAACTGGTTTTGTACAACCAGCAGTGCCTGACTGTCCGGCCTCAGTTCGAGAACATCATCCATCAGCTCTTCCAGTCGCTGTACGGCGATCTGAACATGCTGTGGCGACGCGGAGGGATCACGATAATGGTTTATAACAATAGTGGCTGTGTGCGTGTGCAGCATCTCGTGCAGCAGAGTCTCAGGAGACTGGTTCGCCACCAGTACGACCCCCTGCCCTACCAGCGTCTGACCCAACTCCACCGGGTTTCTTGGTGCGTTCTCGGGCAGCAGGTTTTCTGCATCCCTGAAATCCGTCAACTCAGCTGATGTTCCGAAGTAATAGCTGAACCCCTTGAACTTTCCGTCCTTCATCAGGACATCCCAGAACAGGGCTATCTGCTCGGCCGTGGCTTCGGTGCTTTCCGATAGGAACGGCAACAGCTGATCTCCGCGGATCTTCCGGATGCCATCATACCCAGGCACGACTTCGCCGATCTCCTGAATGAGATTGCGCATGCCCTCTGTGGGAGCCTGGGCATATCCCTCTTCTTTCCTGGCAACCTTCTGATCTGGTTTGAGGTAGTCATCGAAATCTTCCGTCAGGTTGTCATCTGACAACTCGATGGGACGCTCACTCTCTGGCCCTTCCTTGCGGGCCTTCAGTTCTGCCTCCAGTCGGGTTACCTCCTGGGTTCTCCACTTGTTCAACAGATCTGCAATCTCCTGGTATGCCAGGGGATCATTCGAAGGGGTTATCTCTCCCTCATGCTGGAAAACAGCCTCGATGCCGGCCATGTGGTGCGTCGACGACGCGAGCTTGTTCATCGCAAACTTGCGCGCCTGGGACTCGATCGCCATGTATTCCAGCTGTGCCTGCATCTGTCCGATATGGCGGAAGTCCAGGTTCTTCTCTTTTACGCCAAGGGTTTTCGCCAGCTCGGTTTTGGTTTCTTTATCCAATGCCTCGAAGCGCTCCTCAACGAGCCAACTCGTAAGCTGCTCGAAGCCGTCTCTCAGGTTGGCGTAGATGTTTCCGTCCATCCAGCCCCGGAACACACCCTCGTTGATCTGCCTCGAAGCACTCTCGATTTCACTGACAGCCATCTCCACCCCGTCGAAGACAGGCAGAGACACATCGAGGGACCCATCTGCCTTGGTGTAAATGTTGAGGATCATCCGGCCATCACCGGTTCCGATCGTCATGTAGGCAGAGACCTTCACGCTGGCATCTGACGGCTGGATATAGGTGGCTCTTGCCTTGTTCAGACTACCCATGAACGTGCTGGCGACCGTGTGCTCTACTACGTCGCTGTCTGTGCTGTCTCTTTTGGGAGACGATATGTGAAAGCTCTGGGACTCGCTGCCATAGATCGGAGCAATCTTCATCGTCTCTATGAAGATATCCATGATTTCGTTCTGCGTCAGAAGGTCTCCCCTCTTGCGTTTGAACTCTTCTTTGGATCCACTCTTCTCGTGTTGTTTCCGGGCTTTCTCCAGTTGAGCTTTGGTCTTTTCCTCCAGCCTTTTACTGAACTCGTCCTGAAATATCAGCGTCTGGATCTGGCTGGCCTTTTGGGTCAGCTCCATATTGTCCCGCAGATCGCCGGTTAATTCCTTTACAGCATCCATCATAGGATCAGTGAAGTGTAGCTCCACTTGCATCCTCAGAGCTTCGAACTCTTCTTTCGAGATCTTGGCTTTGGTTGGATCTTTGAACAGTCTCGCCACCACGTCCTGACCCATGACGCTAATCATGTCTTTCATCAGATCCGGGTTCTCCATGAAAGTATCATGAACCCTCCATAGCTCCCCCGAAACCTTTACCTCAGATAGGGTTATATAAATCTTTTCCACCATCTCCTTGGCAATCTTGCCGGCAATGCCGCTCACGCCGGATCCATAGAGGAATATAGTCAGCGGGTTTTTCACCACGTTACGACCTACATCGGGTTCGAAAGGATCCACAATTCCATTCTCGTCCATCTTACCCAGTGTGAATCCTTCAAGAAGCCCACTCACCATCCCGATCGTAGAGATCATAACTGGTGCTCGGCTTGTCATGCCGGACCTTAGTTTTCTCTCGAACAGGCTTGCTGCCAGGTGATAGAGATCTTCGCCATACTTCTTTTTGGTTCCGAACTTCTTGCTCTCGAGCTCGATGAACTCGTTCAGGGAGATCGCCTGGTTCGTGAAGTACAGACCTCCCTTGGCGAAGCGTTCGATCTCGCTGGCCAGGAACTCCCCGATCCCCATATGGATCATCGCATTGACCGGACCATCGGTCTTGCCGTCAGCTTCCAGAGCCAGGGCCGTCTTGAACTCGCTGTACGCTGTGCCGCCTTTCTGCTGGGCTTCCTCCATACGGGCTGCCGTCAGGATCGCATGGATCAGCTTCGGTGTCGGGCTTACCCCTGCTGCCATCACAGCAGCCTCGAAGGCCGCCCCATCCAGCTCGCCGGTACGGAGCCATCCCCTCACCAGATCCTTGGCTGCGCCCAGTCCTTTGGGATCTACAAGCATCCTGCGGGCTTCTTCGATGGTCTTGAGGGGATCCCCCTTCTCGACCTTGAGATCCAGGGACTGGGCAATCGCCAGCCACATGAACTTCTGGTGTTTTGCGTTGTTCAGATCCAGCGTTGCATTCGTTGCCGAGATGATCTCCCTCGCAATCTTGTCTCCCTGCGGTGTGATCGGCCCTCCCTGTTGCAATCGACCTACCGAAGAGACGTCCCACTTGTGAAAGATCGGCACTTCGTTCAAAGCCATGCCCCGATCGTTGGCTTCTCCGTAGGCCCTGGCTTCGTTCACATACGACAGACTACCCTCCAGACCGTAATCCAGAGACTGGTTCTTCCCTTCTACCGACTTCCGGTGCTCCTGGTTCATCGTCTTCAGCTCGGTCATCGAGAGCTGCTTTTGACCCAACATCCTCTTGTAGGTCTGGCCTCCCAAAGCCTCGACGAAATCGACCATCGGTGTGTTCACGAAGCTGGGCATGTTCTGGAGACGACGGACAACCTGCTTCTCGTCTTTCGACAGCAGGGCCAGTTCGTTTTTCATTTGGGTCTCGGCCACCCTTTTGGGAGCTTCTCCGATGTCTTTCTTTTTATCCTGACCATCGGTGAAGATCATCGTAAAGGGATCTCCGATGTCCTTCAGGGCTTTCATGTCTGCATCGTCTCTATACTTTTTGGCGACCCTCAACACTTTCCTGTTCCGAAGACCTTTAGGAGTATCTTGTAGCTCACCCAACGCTCGGCTCTCGATAATTTTATCGTCTTCCAGAATAGCCAGAGCGTTCGAAGCCATGGCTCTGAACAACCCCTGGGTCTGCTCGATGCTGACATCCTTGTTGGCAGACACACCCAGGAGACGCTCTATGCCGGTGGCAATCTGCTCCAGGGCTTGCTGGAGCTGGGGCCCATACTGAGCCATGGCTGCCATGTCTTCGGTCACATATGTTCCTCTGGGCCTCCCAAAGAACTTGTTGACCTTGTCGTCATCCAACCGCGGCCGCGGACCTGCATTGGTCAGCATCCACTCGAAGGTGGCCATGAAGGTTGCCGCCATGATGCGCTCTTCGATCCAGACATCACCGGTGGTCTCGAGCTGACCTGCCACGAAGTTGAACGGCAGTCCGTTCGGGAACCTCAGGGCTTTACTCAGATCGGTGATCGGGTTCGTCTTCAGTCCGGCCAGCCATTCCCGTGTGTCATTGGCTCTGGTCGCAAACTCGTCCCGGAACGTCGGATACAGACCGGTGAGGAACTTCGTCAGGGCTTCCTGTTCCTGTTCTCTCAGATCCCTTTTGAGAGAGTTCGTCTCGGTCTGTAGATTATCCATGTTCTCCAGCACATAGGCTACCGGGTCTGCATGCGAGACCAGGCTTGCCGTCGAGCTCTTCGGCTTGAAGGCATTCAGGAAGACGTTGAACCCATCTGTGGTCTTCAGCAGTACATCATTCAGGCTGTCGAACCATGTCTTCACAGGCGATTGGTTCAGGGCTTCCGCAGTCTCTTCGACTTCCTCATCGATGAGTACTGGCTCTGCTTCTTCTTCGATCTCTTCCTGAGTCTCATCATCGACGGACCCTTCCGACACTTCCTCGCTCTGCTCCGCGGCGCTCGTTGTGTCTACAGGTCCTTCCGATGATGCTTCCGGTTCGGTTTCTGTCTCGGTTTCTGTTTGATCTGGGGTTGTTTGCTCCGGTGTGGTTGGGTCTGGTTCGGTTTCAACCACCACCACAGCATCCTCCACCGGACTCTTGATCTCAGTGGTTTCTTCTTTGATCTTTGCGACTGCCTTCTTGTCGGCTTTCTTGCCGGCACGAAGGATCCGCGCATCCATCTTCGGCACAACCAGTGCTGCACTGGTCTCTATGTCGTAGGCTTCTGCCAGAGCATTCACCATGGCCACAGCCGTCTGGGTATCGGCAAAGGCTTCCCGAACCATGGCGACACTGGCCGGGGATCCGATCTCTGCGTAGACGCCGTTCTCGTCGAGGAACATCTCCGAGCCATTGTAAGCCTCGAAGGAAACCCGTGACTTGCGTCCCACTCCCAGAGCAACCGACTCGTTGTAGGCAGCACTCTTGTTGATCTGGCTCTGCGCAAAGCCCCTGAGCTGATCCCAGGCATCATAGGTATCTTCTACCCTGCCGACTCTGCCGGCTTCTATGATGCGACGACGGTGCTCCTCCAGAGACGGCAGGTTGTTGTTCGAGTTGCCGAGCGTCCGGATTTCCTGCTGGACGATATCGGTGGTCTTGTGCTTGCGTCCCTGCTTTGGTCCTGCGGTGGATCCAAACGCTTCGATGACAGCATCCTGGTCCTCCAGGATCTCTGTCTTGGTGGTTCTCGAGAACCGGAACTCGTTGGCGATGATCCGAGCCAGGTTGAGGCTCTTCTTGAGGAAACTCGCCTGCTTGCCAGTACCCACCTGGTTCAGCACCAGATCATAATCGGTCTCCTTGATCGCTTCGGGGTTGATCCGGCCGACGGTTTCCATCCCCGCCAGTATTGCAGCTCTGTCTTCATCCTTCAGGTTCGGGTTTCTCAGCTCATCGATCGGCAGATATTGCCGCACCGTTTCTGGTGTCAGTGTTGCGATCGCTTCCCGGGCTTTCCGGATGACCGCGGATTGCTCCAGCACCTGAAGATGTTGGTCCAGTTTCTGATAGGCTACCCTGGTCCCGTCATTTTCGGGTAGAGCATCGACCCTCTGTCTGATGTTCGTCGAGTCCAGAGACCGCATGGCATCGAACTCGCTCATCAGACCCAGAGCCGTTCCGATCTTGGCTTCGATGGGAACTTTCGGATCCATCAGAGGCCGGCCGGCAATGTTGATCATCTGAGCCCGGGTGATCGGTGCCTCGGGGTTATCCTGACGCAGACGGGAAACCTCTTCGGCGATCCTCACATCTTCTGAATACGCCGACACTTCGGCTGGAGCCAGAAAGAGGTTTCCCAGGATCTGGGTCTTAACGTCGACTTCTGCTTCTGCTTCAGTACCTGCTTCAGTAGTGCTCTGTTCACTTATGATCGGAGCAGTAGGTGCAACTGGTGTGATTGGATCTGCTTCGGTGTTCTGTGCTTCGGTGTTCTGTGCTTCGGTTGGGTCTGCTACCGCACCAGCTACAGGCGTTGTCTCTCCCAACCCAGACAGGATCTCCTGACCGATGGCTCCAACTTCCGTAGCCGCCGTCTCCTGAGCCGTCGTTCCCACCGTCGATCGTGCATCATCACGCCGATCGATCGACGCTCTGCGGGCAGCTACAGCCGTTCGGACACCGTCAGCTCCGAGGCTTCCCAGTTCCTGAGCGGTCCGTACCGCCAGTCCTGGTGACTGCATCACTCCCGATGCGATCATGCCTCCAAGAGCACCCTGAGCTGCGCCTTCCGCCACACCCTCGTCGAGAGCGATCTCCTGACCACCGGCGATGTTCTGACCCAGGTTACTGGCCAGCGTCGAGTTGGCCTCCTGAAGGGTCTCCTCGATCGTCTCCCGGGTGACGTTCTGAAGAGCTCCGGTGACGGCATTGCCCGGACCGGTTCTGAAAGGATTGGCTGCAAACGAAGAGGCGATCCTGCCAGCCGCCAGAGCTCCGGGAGCTGCTGTTACGCCTGCGACACTGCCGGCATTCCGAGCCAGTTCCATCTGGGCTCCGTCGTGATCGAGTCCCTGTTCGCGCAAAGCTGCGTACTGGGGATTGTCCGCGAAGTCCTCTTCGGTCAGAGCCAGGATGCCCTGTTGCGCCTGGTTTACCGCGGCACCGCTCTCCATGATGGTGATGACCATGGGAGCCACAGCAACTGCCTGCTGGTCGACCAGACGTCTTCCCTCTGCGGTCCTCAACTGGGTTCTGATGGCTCCCTGGGCCACGCCCTGACCGGCCAGCACACTCGATGCCCGGGCCAGAGCAAGAGCCCTGATCGTCGCCGTAGCAGGCACCAGAGAACCAAGCGCTTCAGGAACCAGGGCTCCTTGCATGATCGGATCGTTGCCATAGTTCGTGATGGTTTCCCCGAAGGCTTCTCCCATCTTCTGGACCCATGGCTGGATCTCACGGCTCCATTCGGTGGCTCCTCCGGCGCTGTCTTCCAGACGCTGTTCATACCGGGCTTCCCGGTCCTGTCTGTCCAGTTCTGCTTCCAGTTGGTGCTGTGCCAGACGCTCCTGCATCAGGGGAGTCTGTGCCTCTCGTCCCCGTTCATTCAACCACGAAAGACCTTGGCTGATCATCGGAGACATCGTCGTGTCGCCCACCTGATCGATGACGTTCACACCGAGAGCTGCGGCACCTCCGACAAGGTTCGTTGCCGCCAGACCGAAATCGATCGCCGAGTCCTGTACGGTTCCACCGAAGGTGCGCTCTCTGGATCTCAGCTCATCGAGATCTCCTTGAGCCATCCCGAACCGGTAGCGTTCCTGAGCCAACTGATCTCCGTGTCGTGCTGCAAACTGGAGATAGGGCAGGGACAGATCTTGCAGGCTCTCGTCCTGACCGAGATCGTTGCCCTGGTCGACTGCTGTTGCAATCACCCGCTGGACTTCGGGACCACCAAGGATTGCCTGCTTGAGTATACTGGCTTCACTGACACGCTGTTCTCTTGCCGCTCGGGGATCCTGAGCCTGGGGCTCAACCGGCGTTCCCATGTTCCAGGTAAAGTCTCCGGCAGAGTAGCTGTCCGATTGAGTCATGCTCTATATCCTGGTCATAAGGGAAATGGCGGGAAGCTTTCGCTCTCCGCCATTATTTCTGATATTCCGCTCGACGTCTATGCTTTGGTGTGATGCGGTGTGACTTAGATGCGGATCCACTGGGCTGCATTTTCCAGCAGGGCCTCTATCTCCGGAGAGAGCTCCTGGTCACTCCGCCTCACTTCCTCCATGAATTCCTGCAAAGCTGATGCCGCCCTCTCACGATGCGCTGGTGTCAGAGCTCCTCTCTCCAAAACCGCTATGGCCGCCTTGGCGACGTTCACCCTGCTTGGAGGGATATTCGCTTCGCTGCCCATCAATTCGATAGCGCCGGCTGGATCTTGTTGCGCCTGCTCGATCATATACGAAGGCTCTGCGGCTGCATCTCTGGCTTGCGTTGCGGCTGGGACTTCTGTGCTCTCTTCCACCGGCAGCGCTCCCAGAGGTCCCGGTAAAGACCCGGCCGGTCCGCTGGAGTCGGGGGCAGGGTATCTTCGGTTGTCAGAGTTGCGCTCTGGATCCGGGATCAGTCCGTCCCCATTGGCACTATCCTGTATGTTTTGCCACCCTCTGTCCGCATAGTTAAAAATCCGACTTGCGACGTCTGTCGCACCAAGACCAGCAGCTGCATTGGCAGCACCGTAAGCCCAGGCGTTCCCAATTCTGGCGGTGCTGTTCCATGCTCCTGTAGCGGCGGCATCTGCTGCTTGTACGACAGGACCGAAATAGTTGGCGAGGCCACCTACGGCATTGCCTACCGCCTCCTGAGAAGCCAGAGCTCTTGGATCTTGTAACGCTTCACCCACATCGAGGTTCTGCGGAGATGCTGGTGTAGCCCTTGGTGTCGCTGGACCCATATTCAGTGGTGGGCTCTCAAAGGGACCTCCAGCCGCTGGACGACCAAAACCCAACCCCTGGGCTATGGATGTTGGCTGTGCGGCTGCCTGCATCGCAGCTTCCTGAGCCGCAAAGGAAGGCTCTGCCACCGGGTCTTGATCCATGGCTCCTTGGATGCTGCTGCCGTTCCCCTGGCTTTCTTCCGGATCCATCCCCAGGGTTTCTGTCAGACCCTGACGCAGAGTACTGATCTCTCCCATGAGCCGGGTGACTTCATCTTCTCCTTCCGGACCTCGATCGATCGCAAGCCTCAGGTTGTTCGATAGAAGCTCCATTTTTCTCTGAGCCGTGCTGTATACCAGTTGTTGAGTCTCCCATTCCTGACTTTGTCCGATCAGGGAATTGATCCTCCCTTCCGAACTCAGAGACCGAAGCTGGTCTTCGATCCCCTCCCTGTTGAACCGACGATTGTCATCCCAGCTAAGAGCACCTATGCCCAGAAGACTCGTGGCCTCCAGGTTATTTTCCAGGAGGTGGGCAATTACGCCATCCGGGATCTGCGGGAATTCATCGTTCAGGTAATTGTAGTACCTCTGGATCTCACCAACCGACTCATCGAACGTCGTCCCGTTTTCCTCCAGAGCTCCTGGATCGACACTTCCCCGAAGGTTCTGGATGACCTGGTTGATCGGGCTCTCGGCCCCACCTTCCATTGCCATACCGGTTTGCCACATATTGAATGTTTCATCGGCAGCCAACTCTACCGCCCTCAGCTGCATGTCCTCGTTGATACCTCGGGTCATCGCTGTGATGTCTTCGGCAGATTGGGCCGGAAGGTCTGTCGTCGACAGACCCGTAAAGCGACCTTCTCCCGTACCGCTGAGATACGATCCCACTGCGGCTTGTGTCTGCGGATCCAATCCCATGTTCAGCATAATCCGCTCGGCTTCGGCCGCAGAATAGACACCCGTTTCGGAGTGGGCACCACGAAGGATCTCTTCTCCGATACGCTGGGCATCGAGTCCCCGGGTTCTCTCTTCTTCCGAGCGAGAGTAAGCCAGATCTTCCCGACCATCCATCGTCTGATTACGACCCTGGTTGTAGCGGGCAGTCTCCAGGTTCTGGGTGTTTATCTGGATGTTCTGGTCATCTTGACGATCTGTTGCCAGATCTTCCCGATACCCTTGGATGAACGACAGCAGCTCTGGTGTGGCTTGATCCGGTGCCACACCCAACCCAGCCACACCTTGGCCGGCCAGCATCTGATCCCAGGCTCCGATATCATTGATCTGAAGCGCCTGATCCATAGCGGCCGCAGTCTGCCTGTTGCTCTTGTTTGTGGCCATGTCTCCCATGGCTCCCGAGAACTGACTGGCAGCTCTCGAGAAGAGATCTCCTGCGGTAGCCCTGGCATTCAGGGCCGTACTGAAATCGGGGGCAGCGACGTTTTGCCAAGTGATGCGAGCCATGGATCAGTCTCCCAGACGATGCGTTGCGATGAACCTGTCGGCAGCCCCGGAGCTACGACCCTCCCGGTGGTATCTTGTGGTAATCCGGTCCTCCAGAGCAGTGTTATAGCTCTGCGTCTGGTTCGCCAGGTTCGTGTCATAGGCTCGGGTCTGGAAACTCATCGCGTCTCTTGCGATGTTGTTGGCCTGGAAGCCGTTCCACATATTGCCGAAAGCCCCGATCGTCTGAGCCAGGCTGCCAATGTTGCCCAGATTGAACGATCCATCCTCGTTCATGAAGGTCTGACCCAGACCACCGAGGAAGCCTCCGCCACCTTCGGCACCCGGCATCGTCGTTGGGTCTGCTCCCCGTACGATGTCTCTGGTGACCTGGCCAATGTCAGGCATGGCGCTCGATGCAGGGGGAGCACTCGCAGAGGTTCCTCCTTGCGTGTTGTTCGGGGCAACCTGCTGTGACGGTACAGTAAAGCTTCCCTGGTTTCCGAAGTTGCTTATCCCACCACTGAAGTTGGGTCCGAAGCTGAGAGGTTGTACGGGACCGGGAGCCGTTGGCACGCTGGGCAATCCGTAATTGAAAGTAGCCATGAGTCGGCCTCCGAGTGTGTGTGAGGGATTTCAATGCCGTGGAAGTTCAAGAGAGATCTCAGCAAAGTTCTCGATCATGGCCCTGGACAATTCGGCAATATCGGTGCCGGTCAGAAGGGTTCGTCCGAGAAAGGATTCACTGCTCTCGCTGAAGTGTTCGTTGGCGTCAGTTAGTAGCATATAGTCAAAATCGGTTGCCGTCATGCCCAGAATGTCCCGGGTGAGTTCCTGGATTTCTTCGACCTGTTCCTGGTATTCTTCACCCATCTCTTCGATATTGGCGTAGATCTCCGCAGTATCGACGGCGAGCCATCTGGAATAGGCACCCGTTACCGAGTTCGTCAGGTTCAACAGGTTCTCTGCACTGAAGACCTGGGACCAGTCCACGTTGAAATTTCCGGTACTCGCATACTGAGTGCCCACCTGGAATGCCATGAACGAGGCGATCGTCCCGATGATGGATCCCCACCTGTCGCCGAAGATGTTGGTCGACGCCTTCATGATCACGCTGCTCAGGATCACCCCTGCGATGCCGTTGACCACAGCGCCCACCAATGCGGCCGTAGCAGCGGAGGCTCCCACAGCCATGCCTACCGCGGCATTGGTTCCGAGTATCCCCGGTGTGGCGGCCAGGCTGGCTCCCCCTGACATGACGGCAATACCGATCGAGACGGCGACCAGGATGATCCTGAAAAATCCCGTCTCCCACCACCGCTGCCTCACCACCTCATAGGTGTTGATCACCAGGTAATTCGAGCACTGAACCAGATCTGCTGCTTTCTTGGGTCCGATCGATTTCAGCGTCGGGTAGTGCAACGGGATCAGGAAGCTCTCATCCTCGGCTCCGTCCAGAGCTTCCGAGGCAGTCGTGATCACCGACCGGTCATTGTATACATGGTTCCGGTGCTCAAATCCGGTGATCACCAGCATCCGATACCGGCGCTTTGCGTACTGATGGAAGATCGTGATCCTGTTGGTATCGACGTTCCTGAGAGCCCTGAAGACACCTGATCCTGTGTGCTGGGGCAGGGCCTTTTCCGTGACCTTGACCCAATACTCGCCTCGCTTGGCCAACGGCATCACGGTGTTTCCGTCGTACCTCTTGGCGTTACCGATGTGCTGGCTCTCTTCGATGCCGGTCCATCGCAGCTGGATGTTGAACTCCGGCATCTCCTCCATCTGTATCGTCAGGACGTTGGTGGTCTCCCGAGCCATCAACGTCGTCATCAGGCTGGGGAAGGGGGTTCCGTAACTGGGGCTGTTGACGCTGGCTCCCCCGCTGTTGCCGGCTAACCACCGCTCCAGCTGGGATCCATTCTTGGCCCTGATCTTCATGCGCTGACGGATGTCTTCGGTGTCCAGCTGGCTCAGCTGAAGCGGTATCAGAGCCTTGAAGAACTCGTAGAGGTACTCTCTGCCGGCCATGCTGGCTGTCTTCAGAGGAACGCCGGGGACCATATAGATGTAATCCATATCGCCGATGCTCTCGTTCTCCTCGAGCTGATCCAGCAGATCCTCTATCGGTGCTCCCAGCAGCTTGCGATAGGCCTTCTTGGCCGCAGGAAAGATATCATCATGGACCGGTTCCCTGATCGAGTCGTTCGATATCCTCAGGGGAATGGCCGGAAAGAACTCCGGCATCAATGCAGTCCCGAAGGTCAACCCGTCCAGAACAGGATTTCCTGAGCCAATCCGGTAGGTGAACAGCTGGATGGGTCCGACCGTCGTTCGTCCGCCAGAACCTTCGGTCAGGATCTTGTAGGCCACGAACAGCAGCTTGCGGCTCTTGTCGCTCAGGCCCCATGCCATGTCGATCGGAATAGGGATCGCTACCGGTGTCTCTCCGACGATCTCGATGATGATCTCGGCACCCCCGAGATTGAAGTCCACGCTCCACGCATCGTCAGACAGGTTCGGTCTGTTGGTGACGATCCAGTCTTCTGCCCAGTAAAACGCATCCGGATCATCCACTCTGGACGACACCACCTGGATCCTCTCCCCTGATGCCAGAGGTATCAGGGTCTCCAGAGCCGGGATCAGATCTGTACTGCCGGTCGAAATTTCCGCACCCAGGCTACCTGTGGGCATCCCCAGATCGTAGTAATGCCTGGCCCACTGGAAGAACCTTCTTTGGGACATGGCAGTGCCACCCCTCAGGTTCCTCATGATGTTCTCGCTGATGCTGGTCGGACTGTTCGACAGAACGGAGGAGACGACGATCGATCTCAGCATGCTCCTTTCCTCGCCGGTTTCCCCGGCGAGGTTATAAAGCGAGGAAGCTACATAGGTCCTCGTGGAGCCAAAAAGCCCCATGATCAGAGGTCCAGGTTGGTTCTGATCTTCACCATAGCCGTATCGATCTGGGCGTTTACCATCGAGTTTGGAATATTCACGCCCTCGTCCATGGTCTTGTCTACCGTCCAGCCGTCCAGCAGGAGCTTCACGACCTTGGTCTCTGCATCTCTCTTGTAGCTGTCGATCTGTTGCTGTTGCAGATCCTTCTGCTTGCCCACCGCACCGCTTACGATCGTCACCCCGTCAGTGCGGGTATCGAGCGTCTTGGCCCGGTGACCTTCGGTTTGCTCTCTGGTGCTCTCGAGCTGTGCCGGCAGAAGGAAGTTCGTCGTGTAATCCTTCGAGGCCGTATCGGCCGTATAGCCTGCCACCTGAGCCGGGTAGACAGCACTCAGCTGGTAGGTCTTGATCGCAGTATCTGCGACATATCCGTCTTTCTGTGCCGGCAGAATATTGAGCGTCTCGTAGAGGATCTGGTCTTTCTTGGCGACCGAGGTCGAGATCTCCGACGTGATCGCTTCGATCTGCTTGTTGGCCTTGTCCAGTTCCTTGGGCAGCAGGAAGGTGACCTCGTAGGTCATCTTCTCCAGCTCCTTCGGGAGCATCGAATTGACCTGGTAATTGACCTTGCTGGTCTCGGCCGTGGTCTGTGTTGTCTGGGCCGTCATGTTGGCCAGCTGTGCGGGCAGCAGGTTGAGGTTCTCGTAGAGCACCTTGGCTGTCTGCGCTTCGATCTGGGACGTCTGGCTCGTCGTCTGAGCCAGTTCGGCAGGCATCAG
>PPFU01008646.1_pt1 | contig 14171 bp, 11 predicted proteins | sample 1535991 | NCBI WGS metagenome assembly PPFU01 (sample SAMN04901290, study PRJNA319586) | Hypolithon metagenome, whole genome shotgun sequencing project. | isolation source: Antarctic Hypolithon | place: Antarctica: Miers Valley | collected 2014
AGGGTTTCCAGTGCGGCGGTGCCCGACGCCAGCAACACCACGTCGCTTGCAATCACCGCGTCGTGAGATTGCCCTTCAAGCACGGTGACGCGCGCAGCAATGCCCGGATGGCGCTGCAGTTCGTCGCCGATGGCCACGCCGCACAGCGCGTTGGCCGAAGGAATCAGCACGCGCAGGCCGGACATGCGCCCGGCGACCTGCGTCGCCGCATCCAGGAACACCGGCAGCATGCGCGTGATCTCGCCGATCCGGCTGCCCGGCAGCACAGCCAGCACCGGGTCGTGCATGGGGATGCTCCAGCGCGCTCGCGCCGCGCTGCGATCCGGTTCCAGCGGCATCGCATCGGCCACCGGATGACCGACGAAACGCGCATCGACGCCGTGCCGCGCATACAGCGGCGGCTCCATCGGGAACAGGCACAGTACGCGGTCGGCGCTGCGGCCGATCGTTTCGGCGCGGTTCTCGCGCCATGCCCATATTGAGGGGCTGACGTAATGCACGGTGCGGACGCCGCGTCGTTTCAGCCAGCGTTCCAGCCTGAGATTGAAATCCGGCGCGTCGATGCCGACGAACACATCCGGATTCCAAGCCATCACGCGTTGACGCAGGCTGCTTCGCAGTTTGAGCAGACGCGGCAGGTGGCGCAGCACTTCGGCAAGGCCCATCACCGCCAGTTCGTGCGCGTCGTGCCATGTCTCAAGGCCGGCCGCGCGCATCGCATCGCCGCCAATGCCGGCGAATTCCGCATCGGGGTAGCGCGCACGCAGTTGTTCGATGAGGCCGCCGCCGAGCAGATCGCCCGAGGCTTCGCCGGCGACCAGGGCGATGCGTTTGGGGTCGGTAGCCGGTAGCCGGTGCCCGGTCGCCGGAACAGCGGCAGCACTCCAGGCTTTATCGCTCTCCGGCTCACGGCTACCCATTTCCGGTGCTCCGCATCACCGCACCAACGGCCGCTCGCTGCGTTCGATGAATTCGAGCAGCTGGCGAACATCGTCGCTGTCGCGCGCCAGCGCCGCCAGCTTCACCTTGGCATCGCCCAAGGTCGCGCCCGACACATACAGTGCCCGGTACGCGCGCTTGATCGCCGCGATGCGGTCGCTGTCGAAACCACGGCGCTTCAGGCCTTCACTGTTGACGCCGCGAGGGCGTCCGTATTCGTCGGCGGCGACCATCACGAACGGCGGCACGTCGCCGTTGATCAGCGCACCCATGCCGATGAATGCGTGCGCGCCAATGCGGCAGTACTGGTGGATGCCGGTGAAGCCGCTGAGGATGACGTGGTCGCCGACTTCGACATGCCCGGCCAGCGTTGCGTTGTTGGAAAAGATGGTGGTGTTGCCCACTCTGCAGTCGTGCGCGATGTGCGCGTAGGCCAGGATCCAGTTGTCGTCGCCAATGCGCGTGATGCCGCCGCCGTCGCCGGTGCCGCGGTTGATGGTGACGAACTCACGAATGGTGTTGCGGTCGCCGATCACCAGTTCACTGCGCTCACCGCGGAATTTTTTGTCCTGCGGCTCGCCGCCGAGCGCGGCATGGCCGACGATGCGGTTGTCGCTTCCAATCCGCGTGGGACCGTGGATGCTGCAATGCGGACCGATGTGCGTGCCGTCGCCGATGACGACATCGGCGCCGATCAGGGTGAATGCGCCGACGCGCACACCCGTGCCCAACTGCGCGCTCGTGTCGATTGCGGCGGTCGGATGGATCGAGGTCGGGGCCCCGGTCATTGTTTATTGCTTGACTTCGGCACAGAGGATGTCCGCGCGCGCGACCTGCTCGCCATCGACGCGCGCGGTCCCGTTGTAGATCGCCATGTTGCGGATGGTGCGTTTGAGCATGACCTCGAGTTCAAGACGATCGCCAGGCACCACCATCCTGGAGAATCTGGCGTTGTCGATCTTGACCAGGTAGAACAAGTTGTCCGACGCGTCGCCGGTACGCGACAACTGTGTCAACAGCCCGCCCGCCTGTGCCAACGCTTCGATTACCAGCACACCGGGCATCACTGGATGGCCCGGAAAATGGCCCTGAAAAAACGGTTCGTTGATGGTGACGTTCTTGTATGCCAGCACGCGCGTGTTGGCCTCGAACTCCGTGACGCGGTCGACCAGCAGGAAGGGATACCGATGCGGCAGGAGGGCCTGGATACGGTCGGTGTCGATGGGCAGTGCCACGGCAGAACTCATTGTCATTCCTCGTCCGCAAACGCGTGTCCGCGGCTGATTGTTCGTAGCCCGGGTGGAGGGCAGCGATACCCGGCACTTTCTGGTGGTCGGAACGATAGAGCTCCGGGTATGGCCTTCGGCTCCACGCGCGCTAGGGCTTCCCTGAAATCACACGTCGCGCCAATGCATCGAGCTGCTTGAAACGCGCGGCGTTCTTGCGCCAGCTGCGATTGTCCATCAAAGGCGTGCCCGATGAATACTCGCCGGGGTCGTGGATCGAGCTGGTCACCAGGCTCATCGCGGTGACGATGACGCGATCGCAAAGTTCCAGATGCCCGAGGATCCCCGCGCCGCCGCCGATCAGGCAGTAGCGGCCGATGCGCGCGCTGCCGGCGACCGCGGAACAGCCCGCCATCGCGGTATGCGCGCCGATATGCACGTTGTGGCCGATCTGGATCTGGTTGTCGAGGCGCACGTCGTCCTCCAGCACTGTGTCGTCGAGTGCGCCGCGGTCGATGGTGGTGTTGGCGCCGATCTCGCAATCGTCGCCGATGCGTACGCCGCCGAGCTGCGGCACCTTCAGCCAGCGGCCGCCCTCCATTGCCAGGCCGAAACCGTCGGCGCCCAATACGGCACCGGCATGGATGCGCACGCGCTTGCCCAGCGTCACGCGGGTGACGAGGGTGACCCGGGCGATGAGTTCGCTGCCCTGGCCGACGACGCAGTCCGGGCCGATGACGCAGCCTGGGCCGATGGTCGCGCCAGCCTCGATGCGGCTGCGTGCGCCGATGGCAACCAAGGGCCCGATGGATGCGGCTGGATCGACGATTGCGGTGGAATCGACGACCGCGCTCGCGTGTATTCCGATGTCGGCAACCGTTGGCTGTTCGAACATGGCCGCGATCCGCGCAAATGCGGAATACGGATCCTCCGCCACCAGCGCTGTGCCGGGAAAATCCCCGGCGGCATCGGCGCCAAGCACGACCACGGAGGCCTTGCTTTCAGCGAGCTGCGACCGGTAGCGAGGATTGGCCAGGAAGGCCAGTTCTCCTGGCCGTGCGTTGGCGAGCGTGGCCACTCCTTCCACCGCCGTTAGTGCATCGCCGCGCAGCTGGAGGCCGAAACGGACTGCAAGCTCTCCGGCGGTGATGGATGTCATGCGCGCGCTGTTCGTTCGAGCGAAACGTCAGAAGCCGCCGGAAAATGTGAACTGCAGGCGTTCGGTTTCGTCGCCATCGAAATCGCGGACCGGCAATGCATAACTGATGGTGATCGGGCCCACTGGCGCCCGCCACAGCAACGCCACGCCAGCCGACGCGCGCAATTCATTGGCGTCGAAGCTGTCCACATCCTTGAACACGTTACCGAAATCAACAAAGGCGGAGACACGGGCCGCGTTGGTATCGAGCAGGCGCGGGAAGAACATTTCCAGCGAACCCACCGTCTTGAGCGCACCGCCGATCGGTTGGGCGAAACCGAACCCGCTGGAGGCGCGCGGCCCGAGCGTGTTGTCCGAAAAGCCGCGCACGCGGCCCGCGGAGCTCACGCCGCCGGCGTAGAAATTCTCGAAGAACGGCAGGCCATCGGCCGTTACCACGCGCGACTCGGGCAGGTTGTCGGAGTCGAACGGACTGTCGGGTTCGATCAGCGTGATCGAGCGCGGATCGGCGTAGGAATCGCCGTACCCTAGGTTCAGGCTGGTGTTGAGCACCAACGATGGCGTCAGCGGCCAAAACTTCGAGATTTCGTATTCGACCTTGTAGTACTCGGTGGTCGAGCCGGGCAGCGTGGCTTCCAGCCCGATCCGCTGGTAAGTACCGTTGATCGGCATCAGCGTACTGTTGCGCGTGTCGCGCGAGTAGCCGAGCTGGGTACGCCACGAGTGGAAAGTGCGATGCCCGAGCGCGTCCAAATAATCCACGAACACATCCGGCGACGACCCACGGAACGCCAGGATCTCATTGCTGTCGATGCCGAACAGTGCCGACACGGTGTCGTATTCGGTGATCGGCAGGCCGGCGATGACTGATGCCGAGCCGCTGTTGCTTGAAAAATTCCCCACGTTGAAATTGCCGAAGTCGGTTTCACGCCACGACAGGTTGTAACCCAGCGACATGCCGCTGTCGTTGAAGTACGGATTGATGAAGGAAAAGTTGTAGGCCTTCTGGTAGGAACTGCGCTGCAGCGCGACAGCCACCCGGTTGCCGGTGCCGAGGAAATTGTTCTCGGACAACTGGAGCGATGCGGTCACGCCGCTTAGCTGCGAGTAACCGAAAGCGATGAGGAAGCTGCCGGAGGTAGTTTCCTTGACCTCGAACACGACATCGACTTCGTCGTTGCTGCCAGCTACCGCGGGCGTCTCGACATTAACTTCCTCGAAGAATCCGAGTCGCTGCAGGCGGATCTTGGAACGGTCGATCGCCGCCTGCGAATACCAAGCGCCTTCGAACTGCCGCATCTCGCGGCGCAACACTTCGTCGGAGGTTCGGTTGTTGCCCTTGAACACGATGCGACGCACATTGACCCGGGGCCCCGGTACCACCTGCATGTCGATGCCGACGGTACGGTTTCCGCGGTCGATGGAGGGAATGGGATTGGCCGTGGCGAACGCGTAGCCGATGTTGCTGAGCACGGCGGTGATCGTTTCGGTGCTGATCTCCAGCAGGCGGCGCGAGAAGACCTGGCCGGGCTTGACGTAGACGAGCTTTTCGACCTGCTCTTTCGGCAGCACCGTGTCACCGCTGACAGTGACGGTGGAAATCTTGTACTGCTCACCCTCGGTCAGTCCGGCAGTGATGAACATGTCGCGCTTGTCGGCGCTGATGGCGACCTGCGTCGAGTCGAGGTTGTAGTCGACATAGCCGCGGTCGAGATAGAACGAGTTCAGTTTCTCGATATCGCCGGAGAGTTTTTCGGCAGAGTACTGGTCGTCGCGCTTGTACCAGGACAACCAGTTGGTCCTGCTCGATTCCCAGCGCTCGGTCAGCTCCTTGTCGTTGAACAGCTCGTTGCCGACCAGGTTGATGTGGCGGATCTTGGCCGCCTTGCCTTCCTTGACCGTGATCGTCACGTCGACCCGATTGCGGTCGAGTTGAGCGACTGTCGGTGTGATTTCGACGTTGTACTTGCCGCGATTGTTGTATTGGCGGTTGAGCTCGCGGGTGACGCGATCCAGGCTCAGCCGGTCGAAGGTTTCTCCTTCGGCGAGACCGATGTCCTTCAGGCCTTTCAGCAGTTCCTCGGACTTGATGTCCTTGTTGCCGGTCACGGTCAGCGTGTTGATGGCCGGGCGCTCGGTAACGGTAACGACGAGGATGCCGTTCTGCCGGTCCAGCCGCACGTCCTCGAAGAAGCCTGTCTTGTACAACGCGCGGATCGCTTCGGCCGAACTCGACTGGTCGACGGTGTCGCCGCGCTCGATCGGCAAATACGTGAATACGGTGCCGGCCGAGATGCGCTGCAGTCCATCGATGCGGATGTCGGTGACCGTGAACGGTTCGGCCGTCTGTGCCCACGCAGGCAGGGCGATGGCTGCGGCGAGGGCAAGCGTGAGCAGGCGGCGAGTGGGGGTTCGCGTCATTGGTACGTCCGTAGGTAGGTTCGGCGGGCGGGTTGCGCGGGAGGAAGCCTGTGAAACAAGGCCATCAGCGCACCAGCCCCAGGATGTCATTGTAGAACGCCAGCCCCATCAGGCTGGCCAGCAGGGCCAGTCCGACGAACTGGCCGGCCGCCATCGCGCGTTCGCTCAATGGGCTGCCTTTGACCAACTCGATAAGGTAATACAGCAGGTGGCCTCCGTCCAAGACGGGAATGGGCAGCAGGTTGATGATGGCAAGACTGAGCGACAGCAGGGCCAGAAAGTTCAGGAACCATGCCGGGCCAAGCTGCGCGGACGCGTTGGCGTAACGCGCGATGGTGATCGGACCGGAGACGTTGCTGGCGGATGCACGCCCGCTGAACATGCGGCCGATCATCGCCACGGAATCTCGGAACATCGTGCCGGTTTCGCGCAATGCCGCGGGAATCGCGGCCAACGGGCCGTGGCGCAGCAGCGCGTCATAGGTCGGCGCCTGGTCCAGCGGTTGCGGCGTGACGCCCAGTGCCCAATACGCGCCGCGGCCGGGTTCACTGTGCAACGTGGGCCGCAGTTCCAGCGCGAGGCGTTCACCGTCGCGTTCGACCTCCACCATGCCGGAGGACCCTTGCCGTCCAAGGACCTGCACCTGCGGCCCGATGTCGTCGTAGGAGGACACCTTGCGGCCGTCAATCGCCGTAATGCGGTCGCCTACGGCTAGGATGCCTTCGGCCGCGGTACCGGCTTCGACGGTGCCAATCACCGCGGGCAACGTGTAATGACGCGGCGAAAGCCCCATCACCTGCACGGCGCGCGCGTCCTCGAAGTTTGCCGGCAGGCGCGCGAGCGGCAGGGTACGGGTGACGCGGTTGCCAGCCGCGCTCCTGACCTGCACCTCTATGGGCTTGCGATCCATCGCCGCGGTGGTCAATGCCAGCGCCGCTTCGCTCCACGTCGGCGTCTCGCGCTCCCCGACCTTGAGCAGGGTATCGCCGGTACGGAACCCCGCCTGCGCGGCCATGCCTTCCACGCGTCCCAGTGCGGGCGCGTAGTCGGGCCTGCCCACCACGAACATCCCCCACAGCAACGCGATGCACAGCAACAGGTTCGCAACCGGGCCTGCCGCGACAATCGCAATGCGTTTCCACACCGTTTGCCGGTTGAACGCTTGCTCTGCTTCTTCGGGCGCAACCTCTCCCTCGCGGTCGTCGAGACTGGTCTCATCAAGAAATTTGACGTAGCCGCCCAGCGGGATCGCGGCGATGACGTATTCGGTGCCGTCCTTGCCGTGGCGCGACCACAAGGCCTTGCCGAATCCGATCGAGAAACGCAGCACCTTCACCCCGAAACGCCGCGCAACCCAGAAGTGGCCAAACTCGTGGAAGGTGACGAGCACGCCGATGCTCACGATCAGCCACCAGATGGAACCGAGGAAGTCAGACATGAGAGTCGGTTTCGATGGGGTGGAGCTGAGCGGAATCCGAATGTTTCATATCTTTCTCAATGCAAAACATGGGGATGCGATCGCCTGGACGTGGAAAAGTCGTCATTACCGACTTCGGGGGGAGGGCGACGATTCACTTTTATCGCATTCGTTCAAAACTGTACTTATCGATCGACTGTCATGCGAATGATGGCCGCATCCGCGTACCGCCTGGCAGCCGCATCCGCTTCCAGCAACACATCCAGTGAAACTGCCGGTGCCGAGACAAGCGCCTCAAGCCCCGCCTCCACCAGCGCAGGAATGTCTAGGAAGCCTATCCGCCCCTGAAGAAACGCTGAAACCGAGCATTCGTTGAGCGCGTTGAGCAAAGCGGGGGCAGTACCACCGCTTGCTAGCGCGGCATACGCCAGGCGCAGACACGGAAACGTCTCAAGGTCCGGCGCTTCGAAATCGAGCCGGCCGTGCTGCAGCAAGTCGAGTCCGCCCACGCCCGAGGTGATGCGCTGCGGCCAGGCCAGGCCGACCGCAAGCGCGGTGCGCATGTCGGGCAGGCCCAATTGCGCCAGCGTCGAGCCATCGATGAATTCCACCAGCGAATGCACCAGGCTCTGGGGATGCACCAGCACGTCGATGCGCTCTCCAGGCAGGCCGAACAGATGATGCGCCTCGATGACTTCCAGACCCTTGTTCATCAGCGTCGCTGAATCGACCGAAATCTTCGGCCCCATCGACCACTTCGGATGCGCAATGGCCTGTGCGGGGGTGATGTCGCGCAAGGTGTCGCGGGTGCGGCCACGAAAGGGGCCGCCGGAGGCCGTCAGCACGATCCTGCGCAGTTCCGCGTGCGTTTCGCTTGAGGGCAAACATTGGAAGACAGCATTGTGTTCGCTGTCGATGGGGATCACGGTGGTACCCGCATCGCGCGCCGCCCCCATCAGCAGTTCGCCGGCCAGCACCAGCGACTCCTTGTTCGCCAGCAGCAAGCGCTTGCCCGCTTTCGCCGCGGCTAGAGTGGACGACAGGCCGGCCGCACCGACAATGCCGGCAATGACGATGTCGCAGGCATCGTTGCCGGCAAAAGTATCGATGGCCTTTGCGCCGGCATGCGCTTCGGTGTCGAGTCCGGCATTGCGCAGGCCATCGCGCAATGCGGCGAACGAATCCGTGTCGGCAATGACGGCGTGATCGGGCCGATGCTGCCGGCACGACGCGACCAGCGCGTCGACATTGCTGCCCGCGGCCAGCACGCTGGCGCGCATGCGATCGGGATGGCGCGCGATGACGTCCAGTGCCGATGCGCCGATCGACCCGGTCGCGCCGAGGACGGCAACGCGATTCATTGGGCGCAACGAGCGGGAACGACGACCCGCATCAAAACGCCAGCCACGCCTTTCCGAGCGCGAACACGGGCAGGGCGGCGATGACGCCGTCGATGCGATCGAGGATGCCGCCGTGTCCGGGAATCAGATGGCCCGAGTCCTTGGCGCCGACGTGCCGCTTGAGCAGACTTTCGTACAGATCGCCGATCACCGAGAACAACACCGCGATGAAGGACACCAATGCCACCAGTGGCAACTGCTGCACGCTCGCGCCCACCAGCGAACCGCCTATCACGCCGACGATGATGCCCGCGATCATGCCGCCGATCAGGCCTTCCACGGTCTTGTTGGGGCTGATGCGCGGGCTGAGCTTGTGCTTGCCGATGGCGCGTCCTGCGAAATAGGCGCCAGTGTCGGCGGCCCACACGATCGCCAGCGCGACCAGCAACCAGCGGTTTCCGTCCGGACGCTCTGCATGGATCAGCGCCAATGCGCACCATGCCGGAATGATGGCGAGGGTCCCTGCCGCAAGCTTGAACGCGCGCGCATGGGTGTCGTGGTCGGAGGCGAAGTCGTAACGCGTCAGCCACAGCGCGGCCAGCAGCCACCAGATCACGCCGATCACCGTTGCGATGCGGAACAGCACCAGCGTGCCGCCCGACGCCGATTGCGAACCCCATACCAGCGTCACCATCAGTGCGAGGTTCGCGACCAGCAGGAAGGTACGCTGCAGCGTGTCGTCGATTTCGGCCAGCGCGAACCATTCCCACATCCCGGCCAGGAACAGCACCGCTGCCAAGGCCACGAGCCAGGGTGTTGGCATGAACAGCATCGCCGCGATCGCCAGCGGTGCAAGGATCAGGGCAGTCATTACCCGAATTTTCGTCATGCGATGCCCGGATCCGGTTGGGTGGCGACCTGCGCACCTGTCAGGCCAAAACGGCGTTCGCGGCCCGCGTAATCGTCGAGCGCGCGCCACAGTGTGGCGGCATCAAGCTCCGGCCACAATGTTTCGGTGAACCACAATTCCGTATACGCCATCTGCCACAGCAGGAAGTTGCTGATGCGCTGGTCGCCGCCGGTGCGGATGAAGAGGTCGGGCGCTGGCAGGTCCGACAGCGCCATGCGTGCGTGCAGCGCGGCCTCGTCGATCTGTTCGGGTCGCAGGCGTCCGGCCGCCACTTCCTCCGCCAATGCGCGCGCTGCCAGCACCATGTCCTGGCGCCCGCCGTAGCTGGCGGCAATGTTTAGCGTGAGTTCAAGATTGTTGCGTGTCAGCGCTTCGGCGGTGTCCATGCGCGCGCGGATTTTTTCGCTGAAGCGATCGCGCTCACCGATGAAGCGGATGCGCACATTGCGGCGATGCAGTTCGTCCACTTCCCGGTCCAGCGCGGTCATGAACAGCTTCATCAATCCACCGACCTCGTCCTCGGGACGGCCCCAGTTCTCGCTCGAAAACGCGAACAGCGTCAGGGCTTCGATGCCATGTTCGATGCAGAAGTCGATGCAGATGTTGACCGCGCGCGCCCCGGCGCGATGCCCGATGATCCGCGGCCGCTTGCGCCGCTCCGCCCAGCGTCCGTTGCCGTCCATGATGACGGCGAGGTGGCGGGGGATGCGGGGATTCGCCTGATGCGGCTCGCTCATGGCCGTCATTCCCACGAAAGCAGGAAGCCGGCATCTTTGCTTTTGTTGTCGCCTCGAAACCCCAAGTCGCTGGGTTCCCGCTTTCGCGGCAACGACGAGCAAAAACAACCGTCGGTCACGTCTGTCACCTCAAACCGCCATCAATTCCTGTTCCTTCGCCTTGACCACGTCATCCACATCCTTGATCGACTTGTCCGTCAGCTTCTGGATATCGTCCTCGCTGCGGCTCTGCTCGTCCTCGGTGATCTTCTTGTCCTTCGACAGGTCCTTGACCTGCTGATTGGCATCGCGGCGCACATTGCGGATCGCGACTTTGGCGTTCTCGCCTTCGGCGTGCACATGCTTGGACAATTCCTTGCGACGTTCCTCGGTCAGCGCCGGCAGGTTGATGCGGATCACGGTGCCGGCAGTGTTGGGGGTCAGGCCGAGATCGGAGGCGAGGATCGCTTTCTCGACCGCTGCCACCATTGGCTTCTCCCATGGCGTGATCGTCAGCGAGCGCGCATCGGAGACCGCGACGCTGGCCACCTGCGACAGCGGCATCTCGGAGCCGTAATAGTTGACCTTGAGGTGGTCCACCAGTGCGGTTGAAGCGCGCCCCGTGCGGACCTTGGTCAGGTCGTGACGCAAGCCCTCGATGCTCTTGGTCATGCGGGTCTGGGCATCTTTCTTGATGTCGTTGAGCATCATCGGCTCCGCTGCGAATTCACAAGCCGCGAATTATAGGCGATGGTCCGATCCGCCTTTGGCAGGAGCACCTTTGAGGCGCGATGGGGTCACCGATAAGCCTTCATCGGGCTGGGAGACGCTCCTGCAACCCGCTCATTCTTAGCCTGTCGAAGGGTGTCCGTGCGGCGCTCGATCATGCTTGTCGTGTTCGCAACCGTCGCCGCGCTCAATCTGCAGCGTCGGATGATTGATGCCGAAACGGTGATTCAGTTCGTCCGTGACCCGGTCGATGAAACCATCGTGGTCCGTATCATCGGGACGAATCAGATGCGCCGTCATCGCGATCTCATCCGCGCCGAGCGACCAGATGTGCAGGTGATGCACCGCCGTCACGCCCGGCTGTTCCTCGAGGAACGCGCGCACCGCCGACTGGTCGATCGTGCGCGGTACCGCATCCATCGCCGCATTGAACGCATCGCGCAGCAAACCGAACGCACCCGCCGCGACGACCAACCCGATCAGCAGCGCGATTGCCGGATCCAGCCACGCCCAGCCCAATGTCAGCATGCCGACGCCGGCCAGGACCGCGGCTAACGACACGGCCGCATCGGCAACCAGATGCAGGAACGCGCCGCGGCGGTTGAGGTCGTGCTCATGCCCGTGTCGCACGAACCACGCCGCACCCAGGTTGACCACAATGCCGATCGCCGCGACCACGATCACCGGCATCGCGGGAATCTCCGGCGGTGCAGTGAAACGTCGCATCGCTTCCCACGCCAACGCACCCGAAAACGCGACCAGCAGCAGCGCATTGGCCAGCGGCGAGAGCAGGGTGGCGCGGCGCCACCCATAGGTGTGCCGCTCGGTCGGCTGCCGCTTCGCCATGACGGCCGCGGCCCACGCAAGCCCAAGCCCGAGCACGTCGCCAAGGTTGTGAAGCGCGTCCGACAACAACGCCAGCGAGTTCGTCGCGAAGCCGTAACCGGCTTCCAGCGCGGTGTAGGCGAGATTGATCAACGTGACCCACGCAAAGGCGCGGGTGGTGGAGCCGTGGGCGTGGTGATGTGAGTGCATATGTCTAGGGTGCGCGACGCGTCCGAGCGGACACAATTTCAAGAAGTGTTCTTGTAGGAGCGCCCCATTGGCGCGATGGGCTTTGCCGGTAGCGCCGTATCGCGCCCATGGGGCGCTCCTACAAAACGCACGATCAGCTGCGCCCTTGTACCAGCGTCCCGATGTTCTCGCCCTGCAGGATGCGCAACAGTTGCCCCGGCTCGCTCATGTCGAAGATGCGCAGCGGCACGTCGCTGTCGCGGCACAGCGCGAACGCGGCTGTGTCCATCACCTGCAGGTCGCGGTTGAGCACTTCGTCGTAAGTCAAACTGTCGAATCGCTTCGCGCCCGGATGTTTGTTTGGATCGGCGTCGTAGACGCCATCGACCTTCGTCGCTTTCAGCAACAAGTCCGCCCCGATCTCGATTGCACGCAGCGCCGCACCCGAATCGGTAGTGAAAAACGGATTGCCGGTCCCCGCAGCAAAGATCACCAGCCGCCCTTTTTCCAGGTGACGGATCGCGCGACGGCGGATGTAGTCCTCGCACACGTCATTGATCTTCAGCGCGCTCATCACCCGCGCCTTGGCGCCGAGCTTTTCCAGCGCATCCTGCATCGCCAGCGCATTGATCACCGTCGCCAGCATGCCCATCTGGTCGCCCGTCACCCGATCCATGCCGCCCGCCGCCAATCCCGCGCCGCGAAAGATGTTGCCGCCGCCCATCACCAGCGCCACCTCGGCCCCGGCCTGTTGTGCCTCGATCACCTCACGCGCCAATCGCCCGATCACCTTCGGATCGATCCCGTAGTCCTCATCCCCCATCAGCGCTTCGCCGGACAGCTTGAGCAGGATTCGGCGATAGGCGAGTTGGGACATGGCGGCCTCGGTGCGGGTAAACGCGGGAATTCTAGCCGATGCGCCAGTCCAGCCGCCCGTTTAGACCATGCGAGCGGTTCCTGCTTGGTCGTCGAGACGGATCTCATGCGCCCGTGCATCGGTACGGGGGATTGCGGAGCGACCTCGGCGCCGGTCCGCGCCGCATCTGCCACAATCCCGCGCCGATCCGCATGCGGCTTCGTGACTCGACATGTCGCAACAAGAGTGTCTTCATGCAACCCAATGGCCTGACCTTCCACCATCCCGTTGCATTCTGGTTCGGCTGCGCGCTGATTCTCGCGGGCGTCTTCGCGCATATGCCGATGTTCATGATGGGACAGCACACCCACTGGCAGATGGTGGGGATGCCGATGACCACCGAAATGTGGGTCGGGATGGCGATGATTCCCGTCGGCCTGGCGCTGGCGACTTACGGCTTGATGCCGCGCATCACGCAGATGCAGCAGTTGTTGCAGGGCAATGCCGGCCACGCCGGCCGGCACCAGTATTTCCACGTCGCCGACGGCGTGCCTTTGAATCGCGAGCACTGGAAGCTGGTGACGGTGCTGGTGATCGCACTAACAGTGGATGTGATGAAGCCCGCCACGCTTGGCTTTGTGATGCCGGGGATAAGCGCCGAATACGGCATCAGCAAACCGACCGCCAGCATGCTCGCATTGATCGCGCTGACGGGGACGACGATGGGTTCGGTCCTGTGGGGCAGGGTGGCAGATGTGTTCGGCCGGCGTGCGGCGATCCTGCTGAGCGCCTTGATATTTGTTGGCACCGCGATCTGCGGTGCGATGCCATCGTTCGAGTGGAACCTGGCGATGTGTTTCCTGATGGGTGCGTCGGCCGGCGGCTTGCTGCCGATCACCTTCACCCTGATGGCCGAGACGGTGCCCGCTGCGCATCGCGGATGGCTGCTGGTGTCGCTCGGCGGCATCGGCACGTCGGCGGGTTATCTGGTGGCGGCGGGAGCGGCTGCGACGCTCGAACCGATGTTCAGCTGGCGCGTTTTGTGGCTGCTGGGGGTGCCCACCGGCACGCTCATCATCGTCCTGTATCGCTTCATTCCGGAGTCTCCGCGCTTCCTGTCGAACGCCGGCCTCGAGGACCAGGCGCGCGCGGTACTGCGCAAGTTCTCGGGCAGTGCGGCGGACGCCGTGAAAGCCGACGACCCCGTGCACCCTGGCGCACCGGTGATCGACGAGCAGCACCCGGTAATCGGCATGCGCCAGCTCATGCGTGGCCGCCAGGCCCGCATCACTTCGGGATTGCTGACGTGCGGTTTGGCATGGGGGCTTGCGAATTTCGGTTTCCTGCTGTGGCTGCCGGTCAACCTCACCGAACTCGGCATCGATGCGAAAGGTGCCAGTGCGCTGCTCGCCAAATCCGCGGTGATCGCGCTGCCCGGCATCGC
>PPFU01002550.1_pt1 | contig 14155 bp, 17 predicted proteins | sample 1535991 | NCBI WGS metagenome assembly PPFU01 (sample SAMN04901290, study PRJNA319586) | Hypolithon metagenome, whole genome shotgun sequencing project. | isolation source: Antarctic Hypolithon | place: Antarctica: Miers Valley | collected 2014
CCCGCACCTCTGCTGGGGGCGGATAGCGAGGCAATCCTGCGCGACCTTGGCTATGACGGGGCGCAGATCGCCGAATTGCGCGCCGCCGGGGCGACTTGAGCGCTGCATTGGGCAAGCTGTCTGACATCACTGTGGTCGACTTGTCGGTCTTCCTGCCAGGGCCGATGATGACCGTCATGATGGCCGACCAGGGCGCGCGCGTCATAAAGGTCGAGGCACCTGCTGGCGACCCAGCGCGGGAGCAGGCGCCCTTCGACAGCTATGACGGCGCGCAACATTCTGTTTGGTTCGCCAATCTCAATCGCGGCAAGGAAAGCGTCTGCCTCGATTTGAAAAGCGAGGCTGGCAAGGCCGTGTTGCGCGCGCTCATTGCCGGGGCTGACGTGTTCGTGGAGGGCTTCCGACCTGGCGTAATGGCGCGGCTGGGCTTCGACTACGAGGCGGTCAGGGCCATCCGCCCCGACATCGTCTATTGCTCGATTTCAGCCTTCGGGCAGGAAGGCGAACTGGCTCACCATCCGGCGCACGATATGGCGGTTCAGGCGCTAGCGGGGTTTCTTTCGGTCAACGACGGCTCCGACGGAACGCCGGTAGTTCCGGGCGCTCCGAGCGCCGATATGGCCGCCGGACTAACCGCCCTTTCGGCGGTCCTCATGGCATTACTGGGCCGTGAGCGGACCGGCGAGGGCGCGTGTATCGACACCGCGATGTTCGACAGCCTGCTGCCTTGGTCCGTCCATACGGCAGGTAGCGCGATAGCGGGTGGTCCATCGCCGCGCTCGGCGAGCCAACGCTCGCTCGGCGGCGCGGCGTTTTATCAGGTTTACCGCACCGCCGATTGCAAGTACGTCTCGCTGGGCGGGCGCGAGCTGAAGTTTGCGCGGAATCTGCTCGGCGCGCTCGGACGCGACGATTTGTTCTTCCACGCCGAACGCGATGCAGGCGACCAGGGCGAGCTTATCGCCTTCCTGACGGACAGTTTCGCGCAGAAAACGCGCGATGAATGGGTGGCCTGGTTCGCCGACAAGGATGTCGCCTTCGCCCCGGTTCTCGATTTCCGCGAGGCGCTCGACCAGCCGCATATCGCTGAGCGCGGGCTGCTGGTTGAGGCTGGCGGCGGCAAACATATCGCGCCGCCTATCCGTTTTAATGATAAAGATTGGCGACCCGGCAAAGTGCCGCAGTTGGATGAGCGATGAACTCGCTACCCCTCAACGTCGATATGCATCGAGTACGCGAAGCGGTCGCCGGGGTGATGGCTCACCGAAATTTCAAAAAAAACGCCCTTGGGATCGGAATAGCAGCGCAGGATGCGCAACACCGGGTCGCCCTCCTCAACGTCCAAATCCGCCGCAATCCCCGCATCGGCGGGCACAGCCTGAATGTCCTGCGTGACCTTACCGATGCGCACCCCGGAAAGGCGCTCGATTTGGCTAAACAGCGTGCCTGCGCCGAGGTCCAGCCTGTCTACGGCATCCCCCAGAACCTCGTGAAAAAACGCGTCGGTCACCGCTATCGGCAAAGTTTCGCCTTCTTGCCGCCGCACACCGCGAAAACAGCGCCACGCACCATCGGGCACGCCGGCAATCTGTTCAGCCACCTCCTGTGGCAACGGTCCGCAATCGCTCTCGGCATAGTTTACCGCGCTGCCTTGAGCATACTGCAGCAACTCGCCGATATTACTAAGCGGCTGGTGCAGCGCCCCGCCGCGTGCCGCAGCAGGTTGCACGGTCGTGCCGCTGCCGCGCCTACGCGAAATCAGCCCTTCGGCCTGCAAGCGTTTCAACGCCTCGCGTACGGTAAAGCGACTGACATCATACCGTCCGCACAACACCGTTTCGGTGGGAAATTGCGCATCACCAGCGAAATCGCCAGCCATGATGGCCTCTCGCAAATCGCCCGCCACGAGCAAATAGCGAGGCGTTTTTTCAGCATGGATATCGGCGTTGGCCAAACACGGTCCTCGATTGAATTTAAGCAGGCGAACCTATGAGCGAACCGCTCCTTTCGCAACTTGGCCATAGGTTAGCGCGCCCTGTCGGCGAAAGCGAGCGAAAGCGCGCGCGGCTGCATCTGCTCGACTGGCTGGCCTGCGTGGCCGGAGCGCGCGGCAGCGAGGCTGGAGAATTGGGCGCGGTCATCAGCCACGCCGGTTGGGAGAAAGCGACCTATCTGGGCAATGTGCTGGAGATGGACGATGTCCACCGCACCGCTTTGGTCCACCCCGGCCCGGTGGTCTGGCCCACCGCGCTCAGCATGGGGAGCGCCGATATGGACGCGCGGCTGGATGCGGCGGTGCGCGGCTATGAGGCGATGATTGCGGTCGGCGCAGCGTTGGACGCACACCATTATGCGCGTTGGCATCCCACGGCGACTTGCGGCGTTTTCGGTTCGGCGGCGGCGTTTGGCTCGTTAATTGGTTTCGCGCCAGTCGAATATGCCAATGCGATGGGCAATGCCGGGTCGGTCGCGGGCGGGCTATGGCATATGCGGCATGATGACGTGCTGACCAAGCAGTGGCATATCTTCCACGCAGCGCGGACTGGGCGTGATGCGGCGCTTCATGTGCATTATGGTGCGACGGGTCCGGTAGGTTTGCTGGAGGGCGAGCAGGGATTGTTTGCCGCGTTTACGCAGCAGGCGGGCGCGCTCGGATTGGCAGGCGAGGGCTGGGTGATTGACGAAGTTAGCTTCAAGCCGTGGGCGGCATGTCGCCATACTCATCCGGCCATTGATGCAGCGTTAGAATTGCGCGAGGCAGGGACGCTGAAAGCGCCGTTTCATGTCGAAACCTATGCCGATGCGCTGGCGTTTTGCGACTGGCCCGACCCGGCAAATGAGACCGCAGCGAAGTTCTCGCTACAGCACGCGGTCGCGGTGATAGCGGATGGGCGTAACGCTGCCCCCGAAGATTTTATACCCGAAGGCATCGCCGCGCTGGCCGGTTTGCGCGCGCAAGTTTCGGTTGCCGAAGACCCCGCCATCACTGCTCGCTACCCGGCGCATTTCGGGGCGCGGGTGAACGGCTTGGAGTTGGTCGATACGCGCGGCGACCCGGAACGGCCCGTCGATGCCAATGCCATCGCGGCGAAGATGCACAGCCTCGGCGGATGGGGCAAACTGCCTGCGGGTGATGCGGACAAGGCGGTTCGCATAGCGTTGGAAGGCAATGACTCGGACGCGCTCGATGAATTGGTCAATAGGTGGATGGGCGGATGAGCGCGACAGCCGCCATTCTCGATTTCGCGGCGGCGGCCCATACGCTGCCTGCGCGCGCGCGCGCGGATGCGGTGCGGTTGCTCGGCGATACGCTGGCGGGGGGAGCGGCGGGCGCTTCGTCGCCGGAAGGGCAGGCGCTGCTCGGCACAGTGGCAGGCTGGGGCGAGGGCAGGCAATCGCGCTTACTTTGCGGCGTGATAGCACCCGCCGCATCCGCCGCTTTTTTTAACGGGTTCGCCATCCATTGCCTTGAATGGGACGCGGTGCATGAAGGCGCGGTGGTCCACGCCATGTCGGTGGTGACCGCAGCTTTGCTCGCCAGTTCGGACGGGCGCGGGGGTAGCGACCCGGACGATTTTCTCACCGCTCTGGCAATCGGAGTGGATATCGCCAGCGGTCTCGGCATCGCAGCCACGGGGCCGATGCAATTTTTCCGTCCTGCCACCGCTGGAATTATCGGCGCGGCGCTAGCGGTCGCTCGGCTGGAGGGTCTGCCGCGCGAGCAATTTGGCGATGTGCTTGGCCTCGCCTATTCCTTCGCGAGCGGCACTATGCAGGCGCATGTGGAGGCTTCGGTCGCGCTTCCGTTACAGATTGCGAACGCCGCTCGCTCGGCCATCATGGCGGTGGATCTGGCCAAGGCCGGAATGGACGGACCGCATGACGCGCTGGAGGGGCCATTTGGCTATGCGGCGTTGGTCGAGCCGTCGGACCTCGCCCTCTACACCGCCGAACTCGGCAGCAACTGGCGCATCAGCGAAGTCGCCATCAAGCCATTTCCTTCAGGCCGTGCCAGCCATGGTGCGCTGGGCGCACTGCAAGCCATGCGCGACGATGACAGGGTGGCGTTAGAGCAAGTCGTTTCCATCGAACTGCGCGCTCCGCCGCTTATCCACCGCCTCGTCGCGCGGCCCTACAAGCCGGGCATGTCGCCCGCTTACGCGCGGCTGTGCCTCGCCATCCTCGGGCCGCTGATGCTGCGCGATGGGGTCATCGATCCGAACCTGTTCGGCTTAGGTGAGGGGGCGGGCGCGCTGCATGATCCGGCGCTCGTTCGGCTGGCGCAGAACACCACCATCAAGCTTGTTAGCAACGCGAATGGCAATGCGATGGCTCCGCAGTATCTGACGGTCAAGCTAAATGATGGTCGCACCATAATTCGCGACATCCCCGCCATACTCGGCAGCATTGCTACCCCAATGAGCGCCGCGCAATCCACCCAGAAATACAACCTCTGCCGCCGCCTCGCGGGCGAGCAAACCGACCGCCGGATCTTCGATAACCCCCTCGCTTACGCCACGGAACCCGCATGACGCACCAGACCTATTTCGAATGTTTCGATGCCGCCGAAATGCTGGAGCAATATCCGGCGGGGGACGAGTTCGTGCGCCGCTATTCCGCTATCTCCCGCGATGAAATCTTCGCAATGCAGGATGAGAGTTTTCGCAAGCTAATGAAGCGCGGCTGGAAAATACCGTTCTACCAACGTCTGTGGGGCGCGCAGGGCATCGAAGCCGGCGACATCATCGGCCTAGCCGACATTACCAAACTACCGGTGTACGATAAGAGCGACTTGATGGCCTCCGTTGAGGCGCATCCGCCCTATGGCGATTTCGACGGCCGCGAGACGGGCGCAGATGCCGACCCTGTGATCTTCCACACCACCAGCGGCACGACGGGCCGCCCGCAGCCGCTGATATTCGGGCCGAAGGGGCGTGAGATTACCAACCTTCTGGTCGGGCGGATGTATCGCTGGATGGGGCTGGGGCGCGACGATGTGGTGCAATCGGTCTATGGCCACGGCATGATCAATGGCGGGCACTACATCCGCGAAAGCGTGACGCATTTTACCAATGCGCTGTTCCTCAGCGCGGGGACCGGCATCGAAACGCGCAGTGTGCAGCAAGTTAATTTGATGGCCGATTTCGGCGTCACCTGCATGGTGGGCTTTGTCGACTACGTTCGCAAGCTGGCGGATGTGGCGGAAGCGGAGAAGCTGTTCGACCGGATAAATTTGAAAATGATTATTGGCCATTTGGGCACCGAGGACCGTTCCGCCACCGAACAGGCTTGGCACGGCGCAAAGGCGTACGATTGGTATGGCGTGGGCGATACCGGCTCCATCGCAGGCGAGGGGCCGGACCGCGACGGTCTGTATGTCTGGGAAGACGCGCAATATCTTGAACTGCTCGATGTCGATAGCGGCGCGGAAATCGGCGCAGGCGGGACGGGCGATATGGTCGTCACTTGCCTGTTCAAGGACGATATCGCGCCCTGCATCCGCTTTAACACGCACGACATCACGCACGAACTGGACGGGCGCGGAGAACTGGGTTTTAAACGCATCGCCGGGTTCAAGGGCCGCAGCGACAATATGGTGAAGCTGCGCGGCATCAACATCTTCCCTCACGCCATCGGTGCGCTGATTGAAGGGCGCAGCGATTTGACCGGTGAATATGTCTGCCGTGTCCGGCGCGATGAGGCCGGGCGGGATTCGATGGAAGTCACACTGGAATCGCGCGGCGGGACCGATGCGGGCGGGCTGAGCGATTTGCTGCGCAAGGGCCTTGGCATTGAGGTGGAGACTTTAGTGGTGGAGCCGGGCGGGACAGCGACAGCCACGCAAATCGATACCCGCCAAAAACCCATCCGCCTGATTGACGAGCGCGCCTGATGCACGACCCCTACAACGCCTTTCTCGATTTCGACGACAACGCCATCTTTGGAGACGGCCCGCTGGCTGACGTGACCATCGGCGTGAAGGCGAATATCGCGGTTAAAGGCCTCCCGTTCCACGCAGGTCTCGCCGGTTTAACAAACCGCATTGCCGAACGGGACGCGCAAACCGTCACTGCATTGCGGAATACTGGCGCAAAAATCATCGGGACTGTTAATATGGAGGAGGGTGCGTTCGGGTCAAAATCCGACAACCCTCATTTCGGAGCGGTGCAGAATCCCTGGCAAAAGGGATATTCCCCCGGAGGTTCATCTGGCGGTAGTGGCGCGGCGGTGGCAGGCGGCCTGTGCGACGCAGCGCTCGGCAGCGACACGATGGGCAGCGTGCGCATCCCATCGGCGCATTGCGGGGTGTATGGGTTTAAACCGGCCACCGACCGGGTAAGCCAGGACGGGCTGGAGCCTGCCGATTCAAATCTCGACGCTATCGGTCCGTTGGCCCGCGATCTCGATATGCTCGAGCGGGTCGCTCGCACCATGTCCGATTTTGGCGAGAGCGAGATTGATGGCGAAGGGGCGATTTTGCTCGGTCACGGGGTGACTAACCACCCGGCTGTTGCCGAAGCTTGGTGTAGCGCGCAGCAGGCGCTGGGTAACGGGGTAGCCGAGCATCAGATCAGGCACCTCAATTCGCGCATCCGCTACGCCGGTTTTATTCAGGTTTCCAAGGCGATGGCCGAACATCTTGCCGATGTGCCGGACAAGTCGGCGCATCTTGAGAAGCTACTGACTTACGGACCAGCGCGAAGCGTAGAAGATTGGGCCGAGGACCAGCGTGTTCTCGATACCACCCATGACGAAGTGCGCGGCATCGTCGCGCGACATGGTTTCCTCCTGCTGCCCACGGTTCCAAACCCGCCTTTCCCGCATAGTGAGCGCGAACCTGCGGCGCAGGCGGACTTCACGTGCCTCGCCAATATCGCAGGGCTGCCCGCCATTTCCATCCCGGCTGGCTGGACTAATGACGGCCTGCCTGTCGGAATGCAGATTATCGGGCAAACCGGCGCAGAGGCGGGCCTGTTCGCGCTCGCGCGCAGGCTGGATAAGCAACTCGGTGCCTACCGCGCCCCACCAAAGGAGAGAGACCAATGCGGATAATCGTGCTGTTCAACTTGAAGCCCGGCGTGAGCGTCGCCGATTACGAGGATTGGGCCAAGACCCGCGATATTCCGGGCGTCAACGCGCTGGACTCGGTTGACGGGTTCACCATTCACAAGGCGACTGGCGTGTTTGGCGACGATAGCGCTAAGCTGCCTTATGACTACTTTGAAATCATCGATATCAACGAAATGGACGGATTCGTTGTGGACATTTCGACTGATGAATTCCAAGCGGCTGCCGCTCCGTTTCAGGACTATGCCGATAATCCACAATTCATTCTGACCGAAGATTTGTGATGGCTAAATTTGCAGGCAAAACCGTCATCGTCACTGGCTCCGGCAAGCAAAAGGGGCTGGGGCAGGGCATCCTGCAGGCGTTCGCCGATGAGGGCGCCAATTGCGTGGTATCGGATTTGGAGCTCGACAGCGAAGTCGAAGCGGTTGCAGAGGAATTGCGCGGGCGCGGTGCGAAGGTCGCGACCATCGCCTGCGATGTGTCCAAGGCCGAACAATGCCGGGCCTTGGTTGCGGGTGCGGTCGAAGCGTTTGGCGCGGTCGATGTGTTCGTCAACAATGCCGGGATTGGCTTCAAGATGAAGCCGTTGCTGGAAGTTGATACTGTGGACGAGTGGGACCGAGTGCTCGCCGTGAACCTTTCCGGCGCGTTTTACTGCACGCAAGCTGCCGCGCGCCACATGGTTGAGCGTGGGGGTGCCGGAAATGGTGGGGGCCGCATCATCAATATCGCTAGCCAAGCCGCCAAAACCAGCTTCCCGCATTTGCCCGCCTATGTGTCGAGCAAACACGGAATGGTCGGGCTGACACGAGCTAGCGCGGTCGAGCTTGGCCTGCATGGCATCACGGTCAACGCGATTTGCCCGAACCACGTAACTACCGGTCTGGGCGCGCAGCAAAACGAATATTTTAGCAAGCTGCTGGGCTTCGAGAAAGTCGAGGATTACCTCGCCAATATGAGCGCCAAGAATCCGATGGGTCGCCCCGGTTTGCCCTCCGATACTGCTGCCGCAGTCCTGTGGCTGGCGAGTGACGAGGCATTTTATGTGACCGGCGAGGCGCTGAACGTGTCCGGCGGGGAGGAGATGCACTGATGGCGCTAGCAGAAGAACGCATCGACTGGCCGAATGGCGCGAAACTGGCGCTGAGCGTCGTGGTCAACGTCGAAGAAGGTAGCGAAATGACTATCGCGCGCGGCGACCGGGGGATGGAGCCGGTCGACGAGCTTGGCGTGTTCGTGAAGTCGAAAATGCGCAACTATTCCAACGAATCCAACTATCAATACGGCATCAAGGCGGGCGCGCCGCGGATTGTGAAGTTGCTGAAACGTTACGACATCATGGCCAGCTGGACCGTCGCGGCCTTGTCGCTGGAGAATCACCCGGAAATTGCGGAGGCATTGGTCGAGTTGGGTCATGAGCCAATCAGTCACGGTTGGCGCTGGGTCCATCAGTTCAAGATGGACGAGAATGAGGAACGCGACTTCATCCGCAAGGCCATCAGCAGTATCGAGAAAACCTGCGGCGTGCGGCCCTATGGCTGGCTCTCGCGCTACCTCCTAACCGACAATACGCGGCGGTTGCTCTCCGAAGAGGGCTTCACCTATCACATGGACGACTATTCCGGCGATGTGCCCTTCTGGGACTGTGAGACCATCACCGGCAAACCGATGTGCATCGTGCCTTACCAGCTCGATAGCAACGATATGAAGATGTGGACCGACCCGGCCCTGACCCCGCATCAATGGCTCGATTATGCGAAAGCGAATTTCGACCAGCTTTATCGTGAGGGCGAGGAGGGGAACCCCAAAATGATGAGCCTCGGCCTGCATCTGCGCATAATCGGGCGGCCCGGACGCATCTGGGCGCTGGAGGAATTCTTCAAACATGTCCGCCAGCACGATGATGTGTGGGTAACCACGCGAAAGGCCATTGCGGAGCATTTCATGGCGGAGAGCCCCGCTTGACCCTGCGCCTCACCTATGACGGCCCGACCGCGCATCTGCTTATCGACCGCGCGAATAAGCGGAACGCCTTCACGATGGAGATGTGGGAGGCGCTGCCTGCGCTCATCGCCGAGGCTGCGGCGCGTGAAGAAACCCGTCTGCTCATCCTACGGGCTGCCGAACCTGGCGCGTTTTGTGCGGGCGCTGATATCAAAGAATTACTGGCGAACAAGGACGATGCGGAGTGGCGCGCGGCCAATCAGCGCGCCATCAACCGTGCGCAGTTTGAACTGGCGCGGTTGGCCTCGCCGACGCTGGCCTTTGTCGAGGGCGATTGCGTGGGCGGAGGCTGCGGGTTGGCGCTGGCCTGTGACTTGCGGGTTGCGACGCGCGATGCGCGGTTCGGGATTACGCCTGCCAAACTGGGGCTGGTCTATCCGCTGCACGACGTGAAATTGCTGACGGATTTGGTCGGGCCGGGGCAGGCGAAGCGGATACTCTATACCGGGTCGCTGATGAACGCGGAGGAGGCGTTGCGCATTGGGCTGGCCGAGATGGTGGCCGATACTCCGGACGAGTTGGCAAGTGCAGTTCTCGCCGCCAGCCCGCATTCGGTGTGCGAAACGAAGCGTTTCGTTCGGCGAGTGCTGGACGGGCAGACGTGGGACGACGAAGAAACGCTGCGCATCTTCGCAGAGGCCTTTAACGGTTCCGATTTCGCGGAGGGCACTGCTGCTTTCGTGGAGAAGCGCAAGCCGGAGTTTGGGGCATGAGCATTGCGCACGGCACCATCCTTTGCGGGCTTTCCACCGTCCCTGACCTAGCCCAAGCCATCGCCGCCTATCGCGATACGCTGGGCCTTGACCTGGTAGAGCAAGGCGAACTGCCCGCAGACCTCGCGCGCAGCTGGGGCTGCCCAAACAGTGCAGGCTCGCCCTACGCTGCGCTCCGTCCGGCGAGCTGCGAGCCGTGCTGGTTGCGGCTGGTCGAACAGCCTGCCCACCCCGACTTCACGCCCACGACCACCTATGGCTGGGCTGCGTTCGAGTTATCGGTAGAGAATGTGTGGCATTGGCCCGATGCCCTCCCGTCGGAGCAATTCAGCATCGTCGGCCCGCCCAAAAAGCTTGAAAACATGAAGCCCGCCTTCATCCCGATGCAGGCGCTGGGGCCGGGGGGCGAGCTAATTTACCTCAACCAGGTGCTTGACGATATGCCGGACACCGATTTGCCGCGCGCAGCCTCGCCGGTGGACCGAATTTTCATCGTGGTGCTGGCGGCGAAGGACCGCGCGACCAGCATGGCCTGGTATGTTGACGCAATCGGATTGGAACGCGGGGCAGAATATAGCATCCCTTATTCGATGATAAATAACGCGTTCGGGCTGCCTGCCGACACGCAGACTACGCTCAGTATGGCGAAATTGGGCCGGATGCCGGTGGTCGAGGTGGATGATTATCCTGCCACCGCGACCGAACGCGCAGGGCATGATGGGATGCTTCCCCCAGGCAATGCGCTGGTGACGCTGGCGGTGCGCAACTTGGACGAGTGCGAGGTGGACTGGATTGCGCCACCGGTCGCTCGCGGCGGGGCGCTGTATGAGGGGCGGCGCGCCACAGCGACCGTTGGACCGGCAGGCGAGCTGCTCGAACTGGTAGAGACAGGATGATGATACGCTGGCTGATCCTTTTCGTAGCTTTCGTCGCTGCGCCGCTTGCTGCTCAGGACGAAGCGCGCACCATCGTCGAACGCGGAATCGCCGCGCATGGGGGTGAGGCTTGGCGCGTTCCCGGCACGCTTATCTTGTCCGGTCATGCCGAGTTCTACGATGGCGCGACTGGCGAGGTTCGTAGCCGTGCGGACGACTATCGGATGTGGCGCGTGCCCGACCCGCAGCGTGACGAAGCGCATGGCGCGGACGGCAAGGTCCGCATCGTCGCACGGTCAGGCGAGAACACCATTTTCGAAGTCGGCTTCGATGGCGAGACCACGTGGACCCAGGACGGCATTATGCCGAAGGAACGCGCAGATGCCTATTGGGCGAGCAATTTCGGTTTCGGCATTATCCGCTCCGCGCTTGACGATGGTTTCACCCTCGAACGTGCACCGCCGCGCGATATCGGGGGGCACACCATCGAACTGGCCCGCGTAATCGACCCGCAGGGGCAGGCGACCCTGTTCGGCTTCGATATGGAAAGTGGGTTCATTCGCTACATGGCCTTCGACAGCCCGCGCGGGTTTCACGAGCGGCACTACGCCGACTTCGTAAAGCTTCCTGAAAGCGGATGGGTGCAGGCGCGCGAAGTTACGCTGTTCTATGATGGCGTGAAAGCCAACACCGTGTTTTGGCGCCAGGTGCGCGTCGGGGAAGAGATTGCGGATAGCGTTTTCGCTCCGCCGGAGGGGATGGAATGACTTTGTTTGGCTTTTACCTCCGTGATGGCGAGAATGCACCGGCCTTACGCGAGCGTTCTCTGGACACGCATCTGGCCATATCGAGAAGCATATCGAACGGTTTGCCGTCGCTGGGCCGCTGAAAGATGGCAATGCGACGGTTGGCTCGTTGGTCATAATAAAGGCCGAGAACGCTGACGATGCGCGCGCTGTTCGAGGCCGACCCCTATTATGCCGCCGGTGTATGGCAGTCAGTCCGCTGCGACAAGTTTCTCGGTGTGGCCGGGGATTGGGTTGGCGGAGTTGCTTGGAAGTGAGCGCGCTAACATATTCGCGTCGCACCGGGCTTGACCCGAGCCCCCCGCTTCTTTCTGATGTGCCGCGCTTCAAGAAAGCGGGTCTCCGGCTCGGGGGCCGGGGTGACGATTAATTTTGACGGAGCGCCTTAGTGCGCGCCGCGCTCCCAGCCGCGCTCCTCCAAAGCGCCATCCGCGAATTCGAACGGCGCACTCTCTAATTCCGTCGCCAACGTATCGTTCCAGCGGTTAAGAAACTCGAACATCGCAATCACCGACACGATTTCCACCTGACCGCGCTCGTCGAAATGCTCTGATAACCGCGCAAAATGCTCGTCGCTTACGCCATTTGGCTGTGCGCCCGGAGCAAAAGCCAGCGACAGCGCAGCTTTTTCGCCATCGGTAAAAAGCGCGCTTTCCTCGAAATCGTACAAAGCTGCCAGCTTCTCCGGAGCGATACCCTGTTCAACCGCGCCGTGGCCGGTATGGGCTTGGTAATATCGGCAACCCGCCGCCAAACTCGCTGCGTGGCCGATGAGACGTTTGAAGCCGTTGTCGAGTTTGCTCTCGCCGTAAATTACCGAAACTAATCCGCGAAAGGCGTCAAGCAATTCAGGCCAATACGCCATCGTCAGGACCGAATTCGGGACATAGCCCATCACCTGTTTGGCAAACTCCGCATTCCTGTCTCCGCCAAGCGCCTTGGCTGGGGCGAGAGGCGCGATGCGGGTCATGCCAACCTCACGGCAATAGCACTGTGGAGCCAGTGGTCTGGCCGTTTTCAAGCGCGCGGTGCGCCTCAGCCGCGTCGGTCAGTGCGAATTCCTGCCCAATGGTGACGGACAGCGCGCCGCTGGCGAACAACTCCCATACGCGCGCCGCACCGGCTTCGCGCTCGGCGGGGTTTTCGTAATAATGGAACAGCATCGGGCGGGTGTTGTAGAGCGAGCCTTTCATCGCAAGCACGCCGACATCCACCTCGCCCACTGGCGCATCGGCATTGCCGTAATTTATGATGAGGCCGCGCTTGCCGGTCGCGTCTAGCGAGGTTTCCCAAGTCGAGCGTCCGATACCGTCAAAGGTCACGCGCACCCCTTCACCGCCGGTAATTTCGCGGGTGCGGGCGGCGGTGTCTTCCTGTTTGTAGAAGATGATATGGTCGGCCCCGGCGGCGCGTGCAGCCTCCGCCTTCGCTTCGGTCGAGACTGTGCCAATCACCTCCGCCCCGATATGCTTGAGCCACTGGACCAACAGCAGCCCAGTCGCCCCGGCAGCGGCATGGACCAATACAGGCCAACCCGCCTGGACCTTGCCGCAGCGCTCTACGAGGAATTCTGTGGTGCATCCTTTCAGTATAGCGGCGGCGGCGGTTTTGTCGTCGATTCCATCGGGAAGACGGAACAAATGGCTGGCCGCGATATTGCGGTGGGTGGCGTAGGCTCCCAACGATGGGCCGAAAGTCGCCACGCGGTCGCCTTCCGCAAAGCCGCTAACGCCATCGCCGACCGCGACGATTTTGCCCGCCGCCTCCAGCCCCATGCCGCTGGGCAATTCGGCGGGATAGATTCCGCGCCGGTGGTAGGTGTCGATGTAGTTCAGCCCCACCGCGCCGTGGGCGATGGTGACTTCGCCGGGGGCGGGTGCGGAGAGGTCTGCTTCTTCGAAACGAATGACTTCGGGGTCGCCGGTTTCAGTGAATATCGCGCGGGTAGTTTTCATTGCTCGTCCTCAGTTACGGGGCTGCAGCTGGCCTGAACCCAGCGCAGATTGATGCCGATAAGCGTAGAGTCGGGGCTGGCCCAACTATAGCTCTCGGCGCGGACGAGGTCGTCTTTGTGCATATAGATGACCAGCGAGGGCTTGTTGCGGCTGCCCTTGGACCAAGTGACATTGCGCATTCGAAGTGTCACATCGGGTGCTTCGCCTTTTCCGCCCACGAATATCCGCCCGCCTTGGTCGAACACCGGCAGACCGATATCGAAGGTCCAGTCCTCACCGCCATCGGGTTTACCGGCGAACTTCTTGACCGACACCCAGCAGGCGAAGGGGCGCGCCATCCGTAATTCAGAGCCTTCCAGCTCCCAACCCTCGCCATTCGGTGTCAAGCCCGCAATATCGCCATCCTGCCACTCGGCTTGCGGCTCACCGAAGGCATCGATACTGCGCCATTGCTGCGCGCCGTTGATTTCCAGCGCGACCCATTCGGGTTTCTCGCGGCCTTCTTCCTCGGCGAAATACTCATCTTCGGTGTTGGTCCAGATACCGGGTCCGGGCAGGGATTGTGCGGCGACAGGGGCCGAGCAGAGAAGCGCCAGGAAAGCGATGGATTGGATTGTCCTCATGGAGGGCACGTTAAGCGTAGCCGCGAGAGTTGTGAAGAGTTGTCCGGACAAATTTGCACTACCCTGGAAAATGGAAGGCCCGCTAGTCCACCACTAGTGGATTGAACG
>PPFU01000982.1_pt1 | contig 14154 bp, 12 predicted proteins | sample 1535991 | NCBI WGS metagenome assembly PPFU01 (sample SAMN04901290, study PRJNA319586) | Hypolithon metagenome, whole genome shotgun sequencing project. | isolation source: Antarctic Hypolithon | place: Antarctica: Miers Valley | collected 2014
ATCGCCGATCAGGGTGAAATACGACACGTTTGAATACCACAGGTCTGTCGTGTAGCCTGCCGTCACAAACGCCCGGAAGCCTTCCATCGGGCCATTGAGGTTGTAGATGGCATTGTCCTGCACGATGCTGAGTGAGTTGGACAACAGCACCGCCTGACGCTCCAGCCGCCCTATCACCTCTTTATCTGAATACGTGAGCGAGGTGTTGACCTCTATGCGCCTGAACATCGAAAGGGGATAAGACACCGCGCCGAAACCACCGAAAAGCGTCTCATACAGAATAGGCAGGTCGGTAGAGGCATCCGGATCGGTGATGTCGTAGCGCGGGCCGCCATACCGGTAAAGTCCGTAGGCCGTATTCGCGCGGCGCCCCACGTTGACGCGGGTGACAGCCACGTTGAGGCTCTTGAAGAAATCGCTCTGCCCCTGCGAGGTGCTGTACATGGTAGCATACCAGTAGTCGTTGCCGAGCAGATCAGAGAAGGCCAGCATGGCGCCACCGGAAGCCCCGAAAACCGCGTTCTGCGATACCCCGCCCTGCGCAATGTCGAGCGAGTAGCGGCGCTTGTAAGGCAACCCCTCGACCTCGTCTTGAACCAGCCCGATGCGGGCGTGCGTCCAGCCGCTACCGGCCGCTGCAACAGGGTCGCGGGTGACCGCCACCGGGTTTGCCAGCAGCGAGTCTACCTCGCTTAGCACCCGGACGGTAAAGCGGTAGTGCTCAAAGCTCGAAAACAGCAGGTGCCCATCTTCTGTCCAGAAAGGGTCAAAGGCGGCTGCCGTAACAGGCAAGATCTCCGACAACCTTGGAGACGCGGGCAGCGAGACACCTTCTACGGCCATCACTTCGCGGGAAGCGACGGGCTCTGTCGCCGGTTCCAGCTCTGCCACCCACACGTTCTGTGCGCTGTGACGGCCCGATGAATCGCGCCGAGCAGAGATAAACGCGAGGCGCCGACCATCCGGGCTCCAGTCAGGGGAGAAGTCTTTCTGGTCGCCGTAGGTGAGCGCGCGCGGCGCGGCTGCGTCGCCGGTGGAAATCAGGAACAGGTTGTAGGCACCCTTTTCACCCAGACTGGTCCGGTCGGAGGAGAAAGCGATCGTGTTACCGTCGGGATGCCAGGCGGGGTCGCGGTCGTCGTACGCATCGCGGGTCAACGCCACCAGGCTCGAGTCGCGCGTGTCGTACACGTACAGATCGCTGAAGCCGCTTTCGGCGATGCCGTTGAAGACGAGCCGCTGCTCGTCCGGGCTCCAGGCAGGCGAGTATACCGCGACGAGGCTATCAAACTGGTAGGACGGCCCCATCACCCGGTTTTCCAGATCGTAGACGTGCACCGCGTCGCGCTCGCCACTTTTGGTCACAAACGTGAGTTTGCCCTGGGCCGACACGTCCATCTGACTTTCAAAGACGTGAAACGCCTCAAAACGGTCGTTGCGCTCGCCTTTAATCAATACGCGGGCTTTGGCGATAGGCGTGTACGCGCTGTCTACCTCGGTCTCGTACACGTTGGTGTACCCTGCCCTGTTGCCCACAAAGTAAACAAAGCGCCTGCCGTCATTGCGTTTGTATGAGACCGGCTTCGCACTGAAGCCTCGGGTAGAAACACCCTCAGAAACGAGCGTGGTCAGGCGGGCGTCGGCAAGGGCTGGATAGTACTGGGCCTTGAGCCACGCGCTCCACTTGTCTGAGAGGGTTTTAAAATCTTCCTGCATCGTGAAGGCCATCACCTTCCGGAAGTCGCGGTCGCGCCAGACGTTGTCCATCAGGTCGAGCAGCCGCTCCTCGCCGTAGGTTTCGGAGATAAACCGGCAGATGGCCTCTCCCTGCTTGTACATCTGGTACGTCCCAGCAATGCGGTCGATGTTTTCGAGCGGGACGATGTAGTTGGATGCCAGCGCATCGCGCAGCATCATCTCGTGCTGGTAATCGGCCGTGCCTGACCAGTACTCGGCCAGTCCCTCGGTAAACCAGAGCGGCAGAAACCGGTCAGGGGGGATGCGGTGGTCGAAAAGAACGCGCGTCGTGCGGGCCCAGGTAAACACGTGCACCAGCTCATGCCGAATGACGCGGCGGAACTGCGTCAGATTGCCGTTTGCCGGGATCACGACCCGGCCCTTGAGAAACTCGAAAAAGCCACCCACGCCGTCGGGGATAAAGCCCGGGGTGATGTTGGTTTGCTTAAAATGGATGTTGGAGGCGTAAAAAATCATGGGCACGCGCTCGTTGAGCGAGGTGCCAAAGCGGTTTTCCAGCTCTATGTACTGTGCCTCCGCCCACGCCGCGCCCATCTCGGCAAGCTCGCGCATCTCCGGATAATAGTAGATGTCGAAATGCTCGGTGCGCAGCACGTGCCAGTCGAAGTTTTCGTACTGGATTTTGTTACGGCCGAAATAGTAGCCATACTGCGCGCTCAGTGGGGGCGCAAGCAGCAACCCGAGCAGTGCAAAAAGCAGAAATAGCGGAGAGGGGCGCATAAATAGAAAACAGCGGGATACCGATGCGCCCGTCAACCTGACCGCGCTTCGCCTTACAAAATAAGACGTTAACGCGTGTGTTCAAGCCCCGACCCAGCAGCGTGCTTCGCGCTGTAAAGATAGCCTGCCTGCGCGTGCGCAGCGGGTCAGTTCTCGTTGCCCTCTGCCGTGCGCACCGCTACCGAGGTAGAGAGGTGGCAGTCGCGTTCGTCGAGCCAACTCTCAGCCAGGCAGCGAACCATCTCGGCGGTAGGCGCGCTCAGGCATTGCTGTGCAAGACGGCGAGCATCGTCCATCCGGACCCCCCGGATCACCTGCTTCACCTCGGGCAGGTAGACGGGCGAGAGGCTAAACTCGTCGAGCCCCATGCCCAGCAGGATAGGTGTGGCAAGGGGGTTGCCGGCCAGTTCACCGCACAAACTCACCTGCAGGTTGTGCTTGTGCCCTACCTCGATAATGCGGCTGATAAGGTGCAGCACAGCGGGGTGGAACTCATCGTAGAGATGCCCTACGAGGTCATTACCCCGGTCCACCGCCAGGGTGTACTGGGTAAGGTCGTTGCTTCCAATCGAGAAAAAATCGACGTGGGGAGCAAACTGCTCGGCTACGAGGGCCACAGCGGGCACTTCTACCATGATGCCCAGGGGCACATCGCGCCTGAAAGGCACGCCTTCATGTTCAAGTGCATCGCAGACCCTTTGCATGATCTCCTTAAAGCGCAACACCTCTTCTACGCCTGTCACCATGGGCAGGAGCAGACGGGCGGTGCCATGTGCTGCTGCGCGCAGGATGGCGCGGAGTTGCGGGATTAGCAGGTCGGGCTTGTCGAGTAGCACGCGGATGCCCCGCCAGCCGAGAAACGGGTTCTGCTCACGGTGGCCGAGCGGCAGCATCTTGTCACCGCCGAGATCGAGCACCCGAAACGTCACCCCGCCGGTCTCGACGCGTTCGGCGATGGTGCGGTAGATGCGGTACTGCTCTTCTTCCGTCACTTGCAGGCGACGGCGCATAAGGACGAGGATCTCGGTCCGGAACAGCCCGATGCCATCGGCACCGTAGGTTTTGAGAAGATCGAGTTCTTCCTCGAACTCAAGGTTGGCACGCAGGATTACCCGGTGCCCATCTTTGGTTTCTGGCGGCAGCGGCACCACCTTGAGCTGCTCGCGCACAAGACGCTGGTAGCGTTCCTGCCGCGCCTTGTAGAACGCGAGCGTTTCCGGCTCGGGTCGCAAGGTGATAACGCCGCGCACCCCGTCGAGAATAATGGTATCGCCGTGGCGTGCTTCTTCGAGCAGGTCTTTTGCCCCTACGACCGCTGGCACGCCCAGCGCGCGCGCCATGATAGAGACGTGCGAGGTGGCACCGCCATAAGCCATTGCCACGCCTTTGATGCCATGCCGCGCAAAAAGCACCACGTCTGCCGCTGTGAGCGTCTGCGAGACGATCACGCTGCCTGGGTCAACGACAGAGAGCAGCTTACCACGGCGCAGGTGCATGAGGAGGCGTTGCTCCAGGTCGCTGAGGTCGTTTGCACGCTCGCGCAGGTACTCGCTGTCAGAGGCACGGAGCACCTTGCGGTGCCGGCTCAGCACCTCGTGCACGCAGGCTTCTGCATTGAGGCCGTCGGCGCGGATCTGGCTGATAACGGCCCCGTAAAGGGCTTCATCACGCAGCATGATCCGGTGCGCGTCGAAAACGGCGGCGCTGTCCTCGCCCATCTTCTCGCGTGCAAGCGCGGCAATCTTGCGCAGGTCGCGCTCGGCTTTTTCTACCGCCTGCTTAAAGCGCTCTACCTCTTCTTCCTGCATGCCGTCTTCCACCTCGTGTGTACTCGCCGTCAGCGTAGGGCGGGCGTAGGTGTACACGGGGGCGATAACGATTCCGGGCGAAACGGCGAGACCATTGAGAATGCGTTCTCCTCCTGCTATTACAGGTGCGGTAGTCTCGTCGGCGTAAGATGGCATGTTGTAGTGATCTTCAGGATACTTCGCCAAAGCCCTCTTCGAAAAGCGCTGTCATTGCTTGCGCGGCTTCGTGCTCGTCCGGACCCTCAAAAACGAGGGTAAGCTGCGAGCCATGATCGGCGGCCAGGGTCATCACGCCGATAATGCTTTTGCCGTTGATCTCGTATCCGTCCTTCTGGATGTAAAACTCCGCCTTGAACCGTGCTGCGGTGCGCACAATCATGGAAGCGGGACGGGTGTGAATCCCGGCTCGGTTGCGGACAGTGACTTCGCGGGTAAGCATCGGAATTGGGCGAGTAAGCGGTAAGGTAACGGTTTTAGTGCATGCGCGCAGCCATCCCGGACACGAGAGATTCGAGGGCCGCGCTACCCGCGTTTTCCGGGAGCCGAGCAATCTCATCGAGGGCCGCGCGCGTCTCTGCCTGCACGGTATCGCGGGCCCTGTCCAGCACGCCGAGGCTTTCCATCCGGCTCCGGGCTTCTTCGATCTCCGCTTCGGGCAGTCCTTTCTGGGCAACGATGCGGGCAAACCAGGCGTGTTGGTCGCCCCGTGCGGTTTCGAGGGCGCTGAGCAGCAGGAATGTTTTCTTGCCTTCCAGCAAATCGCCGCCCACTTTCTTGCCCCAGCGCGCGTCTTCGGCTACCAGGTCGAGCAGATCGTCCTGGATCTGGAAGGCTTGTCCGGCATGGTACCCGATCGCGCGGAGACGCGCCAGATCTGCCCCAGACGCTCCTCCGATCTGGCCGCCGATCTCCAACGATGTTTCCAGTAAGGCGCCGGTCTTACGGGCGATCATGTCTCGATACGCCATCACAGACACGGTGTCCTCGCGCTCGAATGCCATGTCAAGCGTCTGCCCTTCGCATAACCGTGCTACCATGGCAGAAAAAGAGGCCATCACGGCAGAAAGGTCGGTCCGCCGCAATGTTGCGAGCAGACGATACGCCTCGCCCAGCAGCAGGTCGCCGCACAAGATCGCAGTAGGTTCATCCCAGCGGGTATGGACCGTAGACCGCCCCCGCCGCGTCTCGGCACGATCCATGATATCGTCGTGCACGAGCGTGAAGTTATGGAACACCTCTACGGCCAGCGCTGCAGGCAATGCTTCTTCCGCGTCAGCGCCGAAAGTCTGCGCCGCGAGCAGCACCAGCACAGGCCGGAGCCGCTTACCCTCTCCTTCGAGCACGAAACGGGCAGGCTCGTAGAGACCGGTGGGACTCGTAGCCTGTAGCAATCCTGCAAGGCCCGTCGAAATCTGGTGACGAAACGCGTCTACCGGCGAGAAAGGCGCGGCCATCGCCGCGTCAGCGTCTCTCATTCGGTCATGCTTCGGAAAACGCCGGTACCGCCTCACGCAGCACGCTGATAATGCGCGCATAGACTTCTTCTATGTCCCCAACGCCGTCTACCCGGTGGTGCAAGCCGGAGCCACGGAAATACTCTTCCACCGGCTCGGTCTCTGCGCGGTAGACCTGCAGCCTTTTGCGGATGGCGTCGGGCTGGTCGTCGATGCGTTGCACCACTACCGCAGGGTCAACGTCAGGCGGCGGCGGGTTAAAATCGAGGTGGTAGCTTTCGCCGGTAAGCTTGTTGATACGCCGGCGTGCGAGCCGCTCGACGATGATGTCGTCGGCTCCATACAGCGACACGACGGCGTCGAGGTGTCCCTTCTCGGCCGCCACAAACTCGGTCAGCCAGCGCGCCTGCTCGAGGGTACGTGGATAGCCGTCGAGAACGAAATCCCGCAGGTTGAGATCGCGCAGCCGCTCCTCGGCCAGGCGACGTACCACGTGCCCAGGGACAAGCTGCCCGGCTTCGATATACCCTTTGGCTTCGAGCCCTACCGGGGTGCCTGCCCGCATGGCGCTGCGCAGCATGTCCCCCGTCGAAATATGAACAAGGCCCAGGCGCTCGGTGAGCAGTGCCGACTGTGTGCCTTTACCGATGCCGGGAGGTCCGAAAAGAATGAGCTGCATGGTCGTTCCTGAGCTTAATAACTGAGGCACCGCCACGGCGGCACGTCAATAAAGAGGGCAATGGGCCAGAAAATACGAAAAATGCAGCATCCTTCCGCATCCCCATGCAGGATATCATGCGAAGACGCTTTCAGCGCTATTCCGTGGCAGCTGCGACGACTTCTACCCTTCCGGAGCGCTCGGTGTTGTGTTCAACAGAAGGGACTTCCTCGGCGATACCGGAGGCTATGATCACTTTGTCGATCAGGATTTTGACCCCGAAACCCAGCGCGGTTTTAAAGGCCATGTCCAGCGCGGTCTTGAAGACGCCCTCAGCGCCATGGTGTGAATCTGGTTCCGTCACGACCACGAGCGGGGTGTATTTGCCGATGGTGCGCCGAATCGCCCGCCCGACATCTTCGCCTTTTTTGATCGCCTGGCGGGCATCGTCAGCGAGCGCGTCGAGATATTCGGCTACAAGCGTGGCGTGGGCTGCAGGAATAGCACGCTTTTTCTTGCCAATGCCGCCGATCAGCAGACCTACCGCCAGTCCGGCAACGAGGGAGCCGCCCAGGCTTACAACCGGATTGCGTACGAGCGCGTGGCGGACTTCCTCTGGCACGCGCTGTACCTCTGTCTGGATAGCCTCGACGCGGCGGTTGATCTGCTCTGTCCTGGCGTCGAGGGCAGCCCGCAACTCGGTCGCGCTGGGCTTCTCGCTTTTCCGCTTGTTTTTCTGCTCTTTTTTCTCTTTTGCCGAGCGCGGCCGTGGCTGCTGCTCGATCATCTGCTCATACTTTTCGACGGCCTCTACTTTGGGCGTTCTGAGGTCCTCGGCAAGAGGCGCGCTCTGGTCTGCAGGGGTTGTGCGGGAAATATCAGTCATTGTGTTTCTGGTTCTCGGGATGACGAGGACTGTCGGGATTGAGAGGACTCTGCCGCTGGTAATACCAGTAGAACGCCCCACCGATGGCAGTCATAACACCGCCTACTAAAAGAAAGCCCCATGCCGGATGCCCGAGCGCCCAGCCGATGAAAAAGGCGAGCGAGAGCAGCAGGAAAAATCCTCCCATGCCCCCCATCACAACCGGGATGATTTTGGGGATGAGCCTGAACATGTATTCGTTCATCTTTCCCCTGAACTGATCGTGCACCTCGGTCTGAAGCAGCCGGATGCGCAGATCCACCCACTCTTTGACATCATCTACCAGTCCTTTCGTGTGCTGGCCCAGCCGGTCTACCGTGGTGCCATGCGGAGGAAGTCTCGGAACAAGGGGTACAGAAGGTCCGATAGCACGGGGGGCCGGCGGGGGTGGCGTGTTCGTTGTAGCGTCGTCCATATGAAAAAGCGAGGTGAGCAGAGGAAACTACCGGAAACAAACGATGATGGTCACCGTGGGGACGGGCTCCTACGTATTTATTACAGCCTTTCCGCGTTAGACGACGGTATGTCTCGTTTCACCACGCAGCCTACGCCCAATCCCAACAGCCTCAAAGTAATGCGTACGGATGGAGGCCGTTTTATAGAAAGTGGGCTCGCCTCTTACACGTCGCTCGCGCAGGCAGCGTCCGACCCGCTGGCAATTGCGCTCTTCTCGCTTCCCGGGGTGGCGGGGCTGTTTATCGTGCCTGATTTTCTCACGGTTACGCGCCTTCCCGGAACGCAGTGGGAAACCCTGATGCCTGCAGTCGAGCAAGTCTTGGAGGCCCATTTTACCCCTCAGGACTGAGCGTACTGGACCTGAACGGCCTGCCAGGCTGTTTCGAAGCGTTCAGCGCCTGGCCTGTGGGCTTCTCCGAATGGCTGTAATCCCTGTAGTCCCTTAAAGCCGCGCCGGGCGAAAAGGGCCGTTTTTTCGGTACAGGTTGCCTGCCACCGGGTTATCTCAGCGGGCTCGTCATAAACCACCCACCGCACGTGTCCCGCGCGTTGCACCTCAGGTTCTCCCCGGATAACGAGCAGCGAGTAATCGTCCAGTATCGCGAGCGGAAGCTTGGCTTTTGCTGCAAACGCGGCCATCATGCGCACGCGCGGGGCAAGTCCTTTTCGAGCCGGGTAGCGTCCCCGGAACTGCGCGAATGTGTCCAGAAAGGGGTCAGGTGAGACATTGCGTGGTGCCCACACGATGCGCACGCAACGGGTACTACCGCCGTCGTAGAGGAGGATATCCTCTGCCAGCGCTTCGCGCGCGTCCTCGTTTTCTTTGCCGTCGAGTACGGCCGCATTCAGCAGCAGCGGCATCGTGATTGCCGCAGGTGATTTCTCATCGTCCCCTTCCCCCGCCACCGGCTGCACGACCACGTAATCCTCGTCCCCCCACGTCAAAAGCGCAACATCGGCGGCGCTTAGAAACGCGCGTACCAGCATCTCCTGGCCTGTAGTGGGAAGCGACACCGCAGCTCCTGCATCCAGAAGGGCGATAATCTCAGGCAGGCCTGCCAGGGGCTGTGCCTCTTCAGACGCAACACCGTAGCGCCCCACCAACTGTTTCCCATCTGGCACCGAATACGCGGCGAGGGCCCGTAGCTGCTCGTTTAGCGCATAAGCAACCTGCGCCTCGGAAAACCCGGTTGCGGCCACAACCTGTTGCTGCGCCTGCTGCCTTGGCGCGTGGTCGGGGTCGGCCCACTGCCGGGCGGTGTCGCGCACCTTCCGCGTGTCCATGGGCGCTCTGTCAGTTGCTAATCAAGCAACCGAGGGCTTCACTCCTGGTGGTGCGAGCAGGCTGACCTTTGAGGCCGGCATCGAGGGCGTCGCGCAGAAAGTGTTGGGAGACGGCAGCCGGGTCGGAGGGCTGGTCGTCGATGGCACCCACATAGGTGAGGCTGCGGTTGCTGTCGAACACAAACACCTGTGGTGCCCGTGCGGCACCCAGTGCACTGGCAAGCCGGCCTCCCGCATCGTCTATGTACGGCATGGTGTATTTGCCTTCTGCCGCCCGCGCAGCCGATTTCTCAGGCGACTCGTTGTCTCCGCCTAAAGAGTTGACGAGCACGAAGTTATAACCCTGTCCCGCGTAACGCGCAGCGAGATCGAGCATACGGGCTTCGTACCGGTTGACCCACACGCACTTGTTCGACCAGAACACGAGCACCGTGCCTTTGTCGCCACCATAGGCAGACAGCGGCCTCGTCGTCCCATCTGTTGCAGGGAATGACTCGCTGGCAAGTGGGAGCGAGTTGCCCAGAGGTAACTCCTGCGCGGAAAGCGAGATGGGTAGCGCAAGCGCAAGTATGATAAGTAGACGTTTCATATGGAAGAACCGGGTTTCAATTCGTTGAGAGCAATCGCGCGCAGGGCGTCGTATGTCGTCTTGTCGCGGATAATGGTGACCTTCTCGTCCTGCTCGTTGAACACGATTGTCGCGGGCAGTTCGCCCATCCATTCGGTGTCAAAAGCAGAGATGAAAGGATCGTCGGCTTCATTTTTGAGAAAAGAGACGCCTTCTACCCCGTGGTCGAGGAGAAACTGCTGCACCGCCTCGCGCTGATCGGTAAAGTCGGCAGAGACGAACAGCACCTCTACCCCCTGATCCTGTAGCTCCTGCCCTACCCGCACGATGTCGGGGAATTCCTCTCGGCAGGGCACGCACCACGTCGCCCAGAAGTTGACGATGGTGACTTTAGCAGGCTGGCCGGCCAGGTATGCTTTGATATCCTGCGACGTTGCTTCCCGCAGATCGAGGGTGCCGGTCGCTTCCTGGGTGCTAGTAAGAACACCCTCCGCATCGATATCGGACCTGGGTGCGTCTGCGGCGGGTGTGCCCGGATCGCAGGCCACGAGCAGGAAAGCAAGGAAAAGCAATAAGCGCATGGAAAAGGGATAAATGAGCTACTCAGTCTCTCGCAACCCGACGCATACGCCTCAGTTTCCGGGCGTTCCCGGCACGCGCCAGAGGGGATATTCGCCTCCGGACTGCAATGCCTCGCCGAAAACGGCCCAGTTTACGAGGCCATCGTCTGATCGTGGTTCGAGTAGATACACGATGAGTCGAGCCAAGGGGCCTGTCACGCGCACCTGCTGCATGCCGGCGGCGACTACACGCGTCTGCGCCGCATAGCTGCCGTAAACGGTTTGCTCGCGCTGCCCCTGAAACACGCGCTCGGCCACCTGCACCGAGTCGATCTGGAACACTTCTACCCGCTGCTCGCCACCTGTGGCAGGTGCTACAGTGATGCCATGGAAGCGAAGCGTCTCCAGTACCTTCTGGGCGGTTTCGGGAATGAGGTAGGCCGCGGGTGCCGTCACCACTACGTCCGGCTCAAACGTGCCGTACTCCAGCATGGGGGTCGGCACGGCGGGACCGTCACGCAGGTAGAGCGGTGCGCCCGAGTACGGGTTGCGCTCGGTCCGTACGTCTCCGACCAGAATCACCGCCGTGTCGGGTGGAGCGAGTTTGCTGCGCACGGCAACAGGCTGCCCTACGATGCTTTCATCGTCTGCCTGCGCAACGAGCCTGGCAATGTGGGTGGCGTTGCCGGCAGCAAAGTCCAGCACTTCTTCCACAAAGCGGCGGGTGGCCGCAATGCGCGCCTCGAAAGGTAGATAGGAATATGCCTCACTCAGAATGGCAACCCTGTTTCTGAGGCCTACGTAGTTGTTATTAAAGCGCGGCCGGTGGTCAAACGTGTACCAGCCCGCCGAATCTTGCTGCGGACGCTGCTGGAAGCCGTCGAAGTTGCCATAGTAGTACAGGTCCCACCCATCACGGGCCTTGATTTTCTGGGTAACGGTGGGCAACCATTCGTCTCGCAGCAAGCGGGTGATAGTAGCCGGTGTGTTGGGGTTCAGCCCAGGCGCGTAGGTGAGGTGGTAGCCGTGGAACGAGCCGTCCGTTGTATGCAGGTCCACCACCACGTGGGGGTCGTAATCGGCGAGCAGGCGCACAAAGTTTCGCCCTTCAGGACTCGCCAGCTTCATGTGATCGCGGTTGAGGTCGAACCCCTGCGCGTTGGGCCGCTGCCCCATTCCACCAAAAGGCCCGTGTTGAAAAGGCCGGTTGTAGAGCCCGATACGCTCGTTCCCGTCGGCGTTGTAGATGGGCGTGATGAGCAGTACGAGGCTGTCTGTCCAGTTGGAATGCGCCCCTGCGGCAAGGGCGCGCAGCAGTTCGAGCAGGGCCTCTTTGCCTTCTACCTCGCCTGCGTGGATGTTGCCCTGGAGCAGCACCCGCACCTTGCCGGTCTTTCGAACGGCATCGGGCGAGGCGTTCTCCACGTTGCCGACCACTACAAGGGGCATCTGGCGACCTTCAACCGTGTAGCCGTAGTGGGTCGCGAAAAGGCGGGGCGACGCTGCTGCGGCCTTTTCGATAAACGCCACCACATCCTCGTAGCGCGACGTTTCCTCGTAGCCGGTTCGCTCGGGCCGCGTTTGCAGCGCCGGCTGCGCGGTTGCAATAACAGGCAGCACGGTCAGAAAGACGACGGCAGGCAGCGGGCATTTCATAACACTTCGGGGCCGAGGGTGCGGCGCATCATCCAGCGATTGAGCGCGAAAAGGGCGACGAGCACGATCCCCCATTGCACCAGACACGACATCAGGCTGTAGGGTTCGAAAGGATCGTACCACCTGGACGTAAAATCCGTTGTTGTTGCCAGCGACATCCACCAGATTAAGAGCACAACCGCCTGTACGGGCACCACGATGCCGATCAGCACATCCCACACGCGGCCTACACTGAGGTCGCCCGGCGAGGCGACGTGGGCTTCGCGAAAGCGCCGCACCCCGTGCTTGATAACGGCCAAGGCTATAAACGCACCCGAAATCATCAGCGCCACGCCCCAGACAAAGTCCTGATTGCCCAGCACATCGAGGTTGAGTGCCGAGGGCGCGCCAAACAGAAAGCCCGTAGTCGCCACAATAGCGACAGCAACGGCACGGGGAATCGCCATGTCTACCAGCACGCGCGAGGCCAGTTCGATCATCGACAGGAGCGATGAGAGCGCAGCAAAAGAGAGGCCCAGAAAAAACAGGATGGCGAAGAGTCGCCCGAAAGCCATCTCGTGAAACAACTGGGGCATCCAGATAAATGTGAGGCCAGTAGAGGCCGGCCCAGAGGCGCGCATCACCCCCAGCACCTCGGCATCGCTCATGGTGCCGCCGAGGATAGAGAACACGGTCGAGAAAATCATGGTGGCGGCAAGCAGCGAAACCAGGTTATTGCCTACCCCCGTCAGCACCGCGTTGCGCACCACATGATCTTCGCGTCGCATGTAGGTCGCGTAGACGAGAATGAGGCCCCAGCCGGCACCGGTGTCCCACGCGTTCTGCGTGAGTGCTTCGAGCCACACGCGTGGCTCCACGATCACGCTCCAGTCGGGCGTGAACAGGTACGAAAGCCCGGCTCCTGCACCGGGGAGTGTAAGCGCCCGCACCACGCTTATGAGTACAACGATCAGAAGCGAGGGCACCAGAAATTTGTTGGCCTTCTCGATAGATGAGACGCCGCGCAGCACCACTACGCCCCCGATAAGCATGGCGAGGCCGTGGGTAAAAAGGGGCCCATTGCCGCCCTGGTAGCTATTCCAGACCCCTGTAGCGGCCTCGGTGCTAAAGGGCAGCGGGTTGGTGATCACCTGCGCCAGATAGTAAAAACACCACCCTGTCACGACGCTGTAGTAGAACATGACAGCGGTAGCGACAAAGGCGACAAAGCCGCCCATCCACCCGTACGAGCGCCCGGCGATGATACCGAACGCGCCGACCGGACTTTTGCGTGCTGCCCGCCCAATGGCGTACTCAGCGATAATGAGCGGGATGCTCCACGTGAGTAGAAACACGATCCAGGCCACGATAAACGCGCCGCCACCGCCATCACCCGCGTTGTTGGCCACGATGCGCGGAAAGCGCCAGATGTTGCCTGTACCTACGGCAATGCCGAGCACGCTGAGAATCAAGCCCAGACGCGAGGAGAAATGTTGCTGGTTCGAGGCGGCCATGAAACGGGTATCAAGGGGTGAGACGCAGCGTGGAGAGGACGCGCGCAGCGGGTATGGCACCGGCGGTAGCAGGACGAAACAGGGCGTAGTGCTCGAAGGCGACGTAAGCGGGCAGGTGCAGGTCGTAAAAGTGCGAGAACGGGTTGCCGCTCTGCCCGCCCGGATACACCCCCCAGCCCTGCGGAGGCGTCTGCGAAAAGTCTACCACCATGCGCCACGACGCGCTGTGGGTAGCCTCGAAGCCACTTGCGGGCGAGAGCGTCTCAGCAAAACCGGGAAACTCGACCGGGCCGCGCCACAAGGGCTTGAGGGCCTCGCTACGGGTCAGGTGGCGAAATACCACCTTGTGATGGTCGCCCCAGCGCCAGCCTGCGCGGTCGTTGCCATAACGGGCGGCCAGCGTATCGGCGGCCTGTGCCAGCGCCTGCCGCAGCATATCCCCTCCCTGCTCTATTTCAGCTGTGCTTTTGCGGTCAAACCACACGCTCTGGGGCGCATCGCGAAACAGCAGGAACATCGGCGCCACAGAAGGTCGGCGGGCGCGAAAAACGGGCTCATCCCATGTCAACGCGCCCAGCCTGTCCATAAAGTGGTAGAGCGCAAGCGGCTCGGGCCGGTCAACCCCTGTCACCCCGTCCCACGACACCAGCAGGTCGCGCACCGCTTCTGCGGCGGGTGCGAGCCCGGTGAGGGTATCGAGCAGGGGTTTGTAAAGCACTTGCTGCATGGCCCGCACGTCCGACTGGTAGGTTTTGAGGTCATCAACCGTGTGCGCCGTTTTGCCCCGCAGCAGCGAGTCGATGCGCAGCGAGCG
>PPFU01001493.1_pt1 | contig 14149 bp, 18 predicted proteins | sample 1535991 | NCBI WGS metagenome assembly PPFU01 (sample SAMN04901290, study PRJNA319586) | Hypolithon metagenome, whole genome shotgun sequencing project. | isolation source: Antarctic Hypolithon | place: Antarctica: Miers Valley | collected 2014
GATGATTTGTTCTCTGACGTGCCTAAAAGCCGCTTAAAACACCCCTCCCACAACACTTAGATGCGCCCCCAGTTTGTAATAGATGAAAATACTGGAATGCTTAGCTTTAAAGAGCTTCCTAACTGGGAACAACCTCGCGACGCCGATGCTAACAATAATTACAGGGTGCTGTGGCAGGTACTTAGCTCAACCGGTGAAGCACAAAGCCAATTTCTGATTGTTCAGGTCACCGATCTGCCAGATTAAAGTCGCCCGAATTGTAGAGTTTCAGCATTCAATTGCAGCATTTCTGGTAAGTTCAGCTATCAATTAGGCATAATTATGATCTTAGTATAAGCCTCCAGTCATCCTACCCCCAGTCGTCCTATCCGTAGCTGCATGAGCCGCCGTATATTTATCGGAGATATTCACGGCCATTACGATGGGTTAATGCAGCTAATAGCTATGATTGCCCCTACTGGGCAAGACACCCTGCACTTTGTCGGAGACTTAATTGATCGCGGGCCTAAAAGCGCCCAGGTCGTAGAGTTTGTAAAACAAAACAACTATCCCTGCGTGCTCGGAAATCACGAGCATTTGCTGCTAAATGCCTTTCCCGACGAAAACCCCAACCTTGGCGCTTTCCATAGCTGGCTGAACAGCGGCGGGCAACCTACGCTCACGAGCTACCCCGATACTGAGGCGCTTTTGGAGCATGTGGGGTGGATGAAGAACCTGCCCCTTTATTTGGATCTGGGCGATGTTTTTTTAGTGCATGCTGGGTTCAATCCTCAGAAGCCGCTAGCTCAACAAACCCAGATGGACTTTTGTTGGATTCGAGATGTCTTCCACAGCCATCCGCACCCGGTTTTTGATGGTAAATGCATTATCACCGGGCATACCATTACCTTTACCCTACCAGGAGTAGGCCCAGGGCAAATTGCAAAAGGCCCTGGCTGGCTGGATATTGATACTGGGGTGTACCATCCTAAAAGTGGCTGGCTCACCGCTTTAGATATCGACGATGGCCTAGTGTATCAGGTCAACACGATTACGGGCGCTAAGCGGATGATTACGCTAGAAGCTGCGGCAGTCGCTATCGATCCTGCGGCTGTCAGGCCGCGAAAGCAACGTCAGTTTATTGACTAGTACGTCAAGTTAGGCCAGAAGTTAGGCCAGATGTTAGGCCAGTACGGTTTTGCCCGAAAAGTAGTCTTGTAGCTGCTGGGTATGGTCGTGGGCAAGCTGCTCGGTAGGCAAATCTTGTACATGGAATGCCTTTACCTCTATGACTTCTGCCTCATCAAAAACATTGAAAGCGCCTTCTACGTGAGCTTCTAAAGCTATGCACACCGAATGAAATCGCGGATCTCGGCCTGAGGCAGAATACACGCCGACCAGTCGACCAACGGTGGTGAGTGTCAGCCCGGTTTCCTCAGTTAGCTCACGTGCGGCGGCGGTGGCAACGTCTTCGTCCCAATCGACTATGCCGCCAGGTAAACTCCATAGGCCGCTGTCACGACGCCGAATCAGGACGATACGCCCGTCTGAAAGCAGCGGAATTACGCTGGTACCGACGATGGGACGGCGCAGCAGTAGCCCTAATAGGGTGCGCACTGGCCGCAGCCGACGAAGCGGATGAAATTCTTGGGGCATGAGAAAAGTCCTAAGAGGCTGCCATTAACTCATCAATATCAGCGACGACTTCTGCTACATGGGGCTCGGGTTTTACTTTGCGGTAATTTTTTTCCAAATTGCCCTCTGGCCCAATAATGAATGAGCTGCGGGTAATGCCCATATACTCTTTACCGTACATTTTTTTGGGGCCGTAGCAGCCGTATTGGGTGCCGACTTTACCCTGTGTATCTATCAGTAGCGGAAAAGGCAGGCTGTGTTTGGTCGCAAATTTGGCGTGTGATTTGGCATCGTCGGTGCTCACGCCCAGTACGACAACGTTTTTGGCCTGTAATCCTTCATAGGCGTCGCGGAAGGCGCAGGCTTCTTTTGTGCAGCCCGGTGTGTTGTCGCGGGGATAAAAGAATAGGACGACTCGTTTGCCGGTGAGCGCTGAGAGACTCACAGTGTTGCCGTCGGCATCAGGCATGGAAAAATCTGGGGCGGGCTCGCCGATGTGGAGGGTCATGAGTTGTAGAGGCTCTGATTTTATGGACAGTTTTATGGGCAGTTTTATGGGCAGTTGCTAGATAGGCCGCTAATGAATTGCTAAAAAATTGTATACCGCTATGTTAGGTAGGGGGCCACAGTTAGTATTAAGGTGGGATGATTTGACTATGGGTATCGAATTGCGATCGCAACAATTCCATCAAAAATGGCTTTCTAGCTCAGCACTCATACTGGCCGTTCTAGTAGCTGGGTGCCAACCGAAGGAGCCCATCGCTGAGAGCGCAGGAGAAACCAGCCAACCCATTAGCAAACAGGCGATTGCTGATCGGGACGGTTCAGCCCTGCCCAGCATGAGCAGCTACACCTCAGAGCACCCGACTGGCCCAGTCCAAGGCAAACAAAGTAAGCCAGCAGGCGGGTCTCCAGAGAGTGCTAGAGAAGGGGTTAGCGCCGCAGATGACACGCTATCAGCAGGACAGTATTGTTTTTATAAAGCGGGCAATCAGAACTGGCTGAGCATTCGCCTACAGATTACCGATGACCGACAGATCACGGGAGAAAGCGCTGGCACAGTGAACCATCCCCAGAAAGGAGAAGCCCACTATCGACAAACCTTTACTGGCGGGATGACGGGCGATCAGGCATTGGTAGAGGTGACTACGCACATTGCAGAGGTGACTCAGAGCCGGCAGGAAGCCTGGTCGGTAACGCCTCAGCAGCTTGATATGGAGCGCGTTGTGATAAAAAAGGCGTCCTGCATGAAAGTATCGCCTACCCTTTAGCTTTTTTGCTTTTATCCGAATCTTCAGGTTCTTAGCTGTCTGACTTCTAACTCGTTGAAGCGCGGGCAGTCTATTCTCACGAAAGTGATAATGATTATCATTCTATGTTATTTTTATGAGGTCTATTTCTGCGCTGGCCTTTTTAGCAGTCAGCCAAAGGATTGAGTTGCGTCAATGGCTTTTCTTTTAAAATTAGCAGCCGGGTTTGGGCTGGTGATCGCCCTTGCAAGCTGTACGGCGTCTCCGACCGTGAACTCCGCATCTGAAGACGATGCTTTGCAAGTGGTCACGACCTTTTTGCCGATGACGGACTTTACTAAAGCGGTGGCAGGCGATCGCGCCCAAGTCACCCAGCTTCTCCCTACCAACATCGGCCCCCACGATTACCAGGCCAAGCCCCAAGACGCTCAACGCCTTGCCACCGCCGATGTGCTAGTAGAGAACGGCCTATCGTTTGAGAGTTTCCTAACGGATCTTATTGCCAATGCAGACAATCCAGCGCTAGTGGTGGTGGATGCCAGCGAGGGAATAGAGGTGATTGCAGTGGCCGATGAGCACGAGGATGAGCCTGAAGACGAGCATGAGGACGAGCATGAGGACGAGCATGGGCCTAGCGATCCGCACGTTTGGCTAGATCCTAAAAAAGCCATTCAGCAGGTAGAAAATATTCGAGATGCGCTAGCGGCGGCTGATCCTGAAGGCCAGGCGATTTACAGCGCTAACGCCGCTGCCTACATCGAGAAACTTCAGGCGCTAGATCAAAAAATGAGCAAAACCTTGGCTCCCTACGCCGGTAAAACCTTTGTCACCTATCACGATTTTGCTGAGTATTTTGCCCGCAGCTATGACCTGAAGGTGCAGTATCTGGTGAATGTGCCTGAGAGCAGCGCTTCCCCGGCTGATGTTCGTAGAGTGATTGAGGCAGCTCAAGCGTCTAACCTGAAAACGTTGCTGAGTGAGCCGCAGGAGCAGGGCAGTCCATTCGAGGCAATGGCGAAGGATTTGGGCGTAGAGGTCAGCACGTTTGACCCGATGGAAACGAGCGGCCCTGAGGGACTAGATCCTAACTATTACCTCACAGTTATGAATGAAAATTTGGAAAATCTGGAGACAGCTTTTGATCAGGCTACGCCGTAGTTCTTAAAGGGAAAGTGAAGAACATGCACAATCACAGCTTACAAGCAACTCAGGCAGTGCTGAATATTGATCAGCTCACGGTACGTCGGGGGCAGCAGGCCGCACTGCAAGATGTCTCTTTTAGCCTGGAGGTGGGTACTGATGTAGCCATTATTGGCCCGAACGGGGCGGGTAAAAGTACGCTAGTGCAGGCTATTTTGGGGATTTTGCCGCGTGAGACTGGGACAGTGCAGCTACTGGGCCAAACAGTCAGCGCCAATCGACCGATTCCGGCATCAGTGCGGCATCAGGTGGCTTACCTGCCACAGAATTTTTTAGTAGACAGGCGGATTCCGCTGACGGTAGGTGAGTTGGTGGCGCTGGGCTGGGACAAGCTGGAGTTGCAGATGCCCTGGGCTAAGGCAAAGGCGCGTCGGCTAGCGGTGCGCCATGCGTTAGAGCGGGTGGCGGCTGGGCACCTGGCGCGCAAGTTCATCAGTGGGCTTTCGGGCGGAGAAACGAAGCGGGTGCTGCTGGCCTATTGCTTGGTGCGATCGCGCCAACTCCTCATTTTAGATGAAGCCCCCGCCGGTCTAGACGTGCGCGGTGAAGCCGACTTTTACCGGCTGCTGTACGAGCTAAAAGCGGAACAGGGCTGGACGATTTTGCAAATTTCTCACGATTTGGACATGGTGCGGAAGCATTGCGATCGCGTCATCTGCCTCAACCGACGGCTGCTGTGCGAGGGCGTCCCCGAGATGGCGCTAGCTCCCGAAAATCTTTCAGCCACCTACGGATCGGAGTTTGTCCGCTACCGGCACCATGACCATGCTTGTTGATCTCTTTTCCTACCCCTTTATGCAGCGTGCCCTGCTTGGCGGCATCCTCACTGGCATGACGGGCGGCTTACTGGGCAGCTTCACGGTCGTTCGCCAGCTCTCCTTTTTTAGCGATGCCTTGGGCCATTCCACCATGCTCGGCATCAGCATCGGCATTGCCTGCGGCGTCAGCAGTCCGTCAGTCGTGGTGCTACCGTTTGCCCTGCTGTTCGCCCTTTGCGTTACCTACCTCATCGAAAAAACAGACCTGTGGACTGACGCGCTGCTTAATATGATCTACTCGTCATCTTTGGCGATCGCAGTGATTGTGCTCAGCCTGTCGGGGCGCTATCAAGGCAGTCTAAATTCTTTGCTGTTTGGCGATATTCTGGCGCTGCAAACGACAGATTTGGTGATTAGCGCGCTGCTGCTGTTGGTGTGTAGCCTGTTTGTGGGGCTGACTTTGCGCACTCAGATGCTGCTGACGCTGAATGAGCCTTTGGCGATCGCCCGTGGCATCAACGTATGGCTTCACCGCAACGCCTTCATGGTACTGCTCTCACTGGTCGTAGCCACCTCTATCAAAGCTATCGGCGTTTTGCTCGTGGGTGCATTTGTAGTTATTCCAGCCTGCGCCGCCAGACTGCTCAGCCGTAACTTTACAGGCTATGTGCTTTTATCCGCTGGACTCGGGGCACTCAGTGCGGCAGTGGGTATGCTGCTTTCTGGCTTATTCAACTTGCCGTCAGGGCCAAGCATTGTGGTTGCTCAGCTAGCTCTGTTTCTAGGAGCCTGCTGCTTTCCACTGCTGTTGAACGGTCGCCGAAAGGTCATTGAGCACGCTGATGCAGAAGGCTAGCGTAAAACCACGCTGACTAAAGGCTCAAACTTTTCGACCAAATCTGGGCGTGTGACTAGCGTGGGGAAAGGATAAGTGCTGTAGTCCTTGCCAGCCACTAGCGGAAACGAGTGTTTATGATCAAGCGCTGTCCAGCTTGCGCCTGCCGCCTGGGTAATTGCCCACGCTGCCGCAATATCCCAAATTTTGGGCGTAGCTTCTACTGCGCCCAGGCTGACGCCCGATGCCACCGTGAGCAGGTTGTAAGTAGCCACGCCCAGCATCCGAATTTTGCAGGGAAAGGGCTTTTGCAACACTTTAATGCTGCGAGCGCACAGGCTAAAAAAGTGCGAGCCCGATGGCGCATCGGCAGCCGGATGAATCGGCTTTCCGTTTACAAAAGCGCCCGTTGGCATCTCCAGGCCCGACTCACCCGGCCAAAAGCCGTAAAAGTGCTGGCCGATAGAAGGAATATAGACATGCCCAAATACAGGGGTGCCTCTGTACAAAAGACCCAGCGAAATGCCCCAAAGCGGAATGCCTCGGGTGAAGTTAGTGGTGCCATCAATGGGATCGATGATCCAGCACCAGTCTGTGCCTGGGAAGGTATGCTCGGCTTCTTCACTGAGGATGCCGTGGTCGGGGAAGGTTTTTTTGATGCGACAGCTCAGCTCGGCATCCGCCCATTTATCGTATTGGGTAACCAGGCTCCCATCAGCTTTTTGCTCAGCAGTGGCGCTGCCAAAGGCTTCAAGCAAAGGGAGGCTCACGTCGTTAGTGGTTGACTGGGCAAAGGCGCTTACCTTGTCCCAAAAATCAGATGTTGTCATTAGGTATGTGGTTTTTTGAGCGATCGCTCTGTTCTATGGTCTCTACATTCTGCGACACGAGCGCACTAATCCACACCCAAAACATTCCACTGAGTCTCCAGGCTTAATCTTTTATTAACTATGAGGTTACTGCATAAGGTTACTCCTAAGAATTCGCCGAACAACGGCTTTGTCTAATACTAGCGCCGATAGAATGGCGGCGCTAGCGGTGAGATTGCTCTGCACAGTTCGCTCAGGAATGCGCTGTATTCGTTCGGCGACTTGTTGTCAGACGTCTGCTGGATTATTAGCTTGGCTGAGAATGGCAAAAGGTAGTAAGCCAGGTACGTTCAAAAAAGAATCAAGCGGCTGTTCCCACAGGCCAATCACCTCGAACTGATGCGGTGTATTTTCTAGCGTGAAGACTGTTTACCAAGCCAGCTCGGATTGGGTTCTCTGAAGGTAAATGACAACCTGCCGCATGGTTTTATCAGGAAACCGTCGATAGACTCTCACTCGGTAATCAAGCATTCTAAACGGAATGTTTGGCCTGGGAAGCGTTTGAAATTCTATGTGCAGAAACAAGGTTCTTCGACTGGAGCAGAATGAGCGCGTCTGCTCTGATGGGTTCGAGCGAGAGTTCTGAGGGGCTGATTGTGACAAGCTCTACGGGCTCACCTAGTAGCCCCGTAGAGTAGCCACGTAGCGTAGCCACGTAGCGAAGTCGGTTGGGAAGTTTTCAATTAGGAATTTGCAAACGGTGTCAAACATGCTGAGCAGTTTAGCAGACCCGTTTACGGCTAACCTAAGTCGTTTTCTAGCGCGGCTGCGATCGCCCGCTTCGCATCCATCTGAAACGCTTGTACATCAACCCGGCTAACGAGCGCGATCGCCACCAACATCCCCACCGCCTGAGTGCCAAATACCAGCGCGTAAGCAGGCAGCAATTGTTCAACAGTAGGCGCTGTAGCTGTTGCGGCTCCCGTCAAATTTTTGCCTAAAGACAGCAGTCCACCGCCCAGTACAGACGCGCTGCCTCGGGCGATCGCCTGTGCCAGTCCCCAAGCGCCAATAAACGTTCCCGCCGTTTCAGCCGCCGTCAAATCGATCATCAAAATAATGGAGCCAGTGGTCAATAGCCCTGCCGCTAAGCCAAACAGACCGACTGCGACTCGCAACGCCCAAGGATCTGCTGTGGTTCCAACGGCGGCTAGTCCGATTAAACAAGCCGCAGCCGCCAGACATCCCAGCTTCACCGTACGTTTCTTCCCCAGCAGCGGCACCAGCACAAAGCTCGTTGCAATAATACCTAACAGCGTACCCACCCCAAAAAAGCCGTTGAGTGCGGTCGTTTGCTGAATGCTCATGCCAAAAATTTGACCGCCGTAAGGTTCTAGCACCGTGTCTTGAGCAAAAAGGCTAAGGCTCAGCACTAACAAAAAGCAGAAAAATAATCCTGTCTGGCGGCTAGCAGTTAACACCTTTACCGCCTGCTTGAGCGTGACGCTATCCTCTCGACCACTCGCCGCCGAGCGCTGCTTTAGCAGGGAGTAACGCTTTTCTATTCCTACCGTGCTGACAAATGCCAGTGTGCAAACAATGGCGGGCGCAATGATAAACAGTCGATTAATCGGGCCACGCAGCTCTGCGACCGAAGTGGCACCTTCTAGCGGGCCAAGTACCGCGCTGATAATGCCCACGCCTGCCACAATGCCCAGCATGAGCATAGACCAGCTAATGCCAACGATTTTAGATTTGGTTTTTTCATCAGAGACATCGACTAATAGGGCGGTAAAAGGTGTGGAAGTGGCAGACAGCGCTAGGCCGTAGAAGGCGAACACTAGAGCTAAGAAACCAACCCAAGGATAGGCACCGATGCCCCAGCCAAACTGAGCAATGTGTTCGCCAAGCTGCCACATCACCTGCACGGCGATAAACGATGTCACCCACATGCCAGCGATACCCAGCCAGATGTAGCCGCTGCGATGATGGCCTAATAAAGGCTTAGCATCTGACATTTGGCCAAACCAAATTCGGGCGGGTGACATGAACTGATGGACGGCGATCGCACCCGCAGCCACCAGCGCAGGCACCCGCAATTCATCGATCATCACCCGGTTAAGCACGCCCAACGTCAGCAGCGACATAATGCCAAGGCCCATGTTAAAAATGCCTAAACGCAGCATCGTTAAAAGGCCAATTTGGGGAATCTGCTGTGCGCCATCGGCGTTCGCTACTGCCGGAATATGACTGCTCGACATCGCTTTTTCTCAAATTTATGTTCTATCAGCATAGAGGACGGTCGAGGGCAAAAAAAGCGGGCGATCGCATTCACCGCCCGCCAGGGTTGTACCTAAACTTGTTGTCTCAAGATCTCTATCTAGAAGGGTCTCAAGGAAAAACGAAGGTCAAAAAGGCTGCGAACCACGAGTCTCCCAACTTAAAGGACTCGCCGCCTAGTAGTGACTTACTTAAGCGTCTGTAGCACTTGCTTCCGCAGCTTCAGCGATCGCAGGCTTTTCAGAAGCACCAGCTACGCTTACTTTCACGACTTTGTTGCGCTCATCTTCTGCTTTGGGCAGCGTCAGCACTAAGATGCCTGCTTCGTAATCAGCAGTCACGTTCTTAGGATCGATAGCAACGGGCAGTGAAACTACGCGGCGGAAAGCACCGTAGCGGAACTCATTGCGGCGGAGCTTATTGCCCTCCGCAAGTTCAGGGGCGGTGCGATCGCCCGAAATAGCCACCACTTCACGGCTTGCCTGAATGTCAATGCCATCAGCATCAACGCCAGGAAGCTGAACGAGCAGGGTTAAGGCTGCTTCGTTTTCCACCAAAGACACAGCAGGTGTCCAGGTAGTGGGCGCAGTTTCTACACCTGCAAAATCATCAAATAGCTGATCGAGCTGTTGCTTAACCGGGTTGAACTCTTGAAAAGGTTGCCAGTAACGACGAACAATCATGTAATGTGTCTCCGAATGTCGATGTATTCATGATGCCAATCGCAGGGTCTGCTCACCCAGTGCTAGAACCCTCACCCACCGGTAGAGGATGCCGACATTCGGTTGAGGTACGGTTTTTACAACGATGAAAGATGAGGAATAAAGTATGAAGCAAACAGTTCTCATTACCGGCGCGTCTAGCGGCATTGGTCTTGCCCTTGCTGAAGTGTTTGCCGAAAACCAACACAACTTAATTTTGGTTGCTCGTAGTGAAGACAAACTACAGGCTTTAAGCCAGGGACTTTCTCAAAAGCACGGCGTTCAGGCAACTGTTTTTAGCCACGACCTAACGGACAAAAACGCACCTCAAGCGCTGTTCGATCAGGTTCAGCAGCACAACCTCAGCGTAGATGTGCTGGTCAATAACGCGGGCTACGGTGACTACGCTGAGTTCGTCAGCAGCGACTGGGAAAAGCTTCAGGGCATGATTTTGCTTAACGTGCTGGCGACGACTCATCTGACTCGGCTGTTTCTGCCTGCGATGGTCAGCCGGGGCGCTGGTAAGCTCTTAAATGTATCTTCTACGGCTGCTTTTCAGCCGGGGCCGATGATGGCCGTTTACTTTGCCACTAAAGCTTATGTGCTTTCGTTTAGTGAGGCGATCGCTGCCGAAACCGAAGACGCAGGCATCACCGTCAGCACCCTTTGCCCAGGGCCAACGCAATCTAGCTTTATTGGTAAGGCCAATATGGACAAAATGGCACTGGCCAGTAATGGGAGTGAAAGCAAACTTCCCACCGCCGCTGAAGTCGCAAAATTTGGCTACGACGCCCTTCAAAAGGGCCAAGTTGTCGCCGTTCATGGCCTTGCCAATCAGCTACTCGCCTTTTCCACCCGGCTCGCACCCAGAGGCATTATCCGCAAAGGCGTTAAGCAGTTTATGGCATCTGAGTAGTCTTTCAATTAGTTTCTCAACGCGCTAACGCCAGGGTAAGCGCACCTTGAAAGAAATAGAATCTTCCGCCGACTGTTCTGCAACGGACAGTGACTTTTGTGTGCGTTCTTCTATCTGGGTTCTAGCCGGATCGTCTTGATCGGTTTCATCACTAGCCGTCGCGTCGCTAGCAGTAGTGCCAATCAGCTTCGGCAGATGAGCCGCATTGCTTGCTGCGGCCAAACCTAGCCCTCCCAAAATCAGCCATACGCCGGAAAGCGGCCCGTCTCCCCTTTCAGCAAACCACTGAAACAGCTCAGCCCCTACAAACAGCAGCCCAAAACACGTCAGCCAGAACTTCACGACAATCCTCAAGCAATCCTCAATTAGGTAGCAATGGCGCTAGAGTAAGAACATACCCCATACTGCGATAAAGTTTCCGTGAAAGATCACTCCCCCGAAGCGCCTTTTAGAGGCATTACCTTGCTATCTAGCCGCGAAATCGACGCAATGCGTCCGGCCTGCAAGCTGTCATCTGAGCTGTTAGATTTTCTAGCACCGATGGTTCAGCCAGGGGTGAGCACGCTAGAGCTAAATGATGCGGCTGAACGCTGGACTCGCCAGCACGGCGCTACCAGTGCGCCTTTAGGCTATCCAGGCCCAGAAGGCTCGGAGAATTTTCCAAAGTCTATTTGCACCAGCATTAACGAAGTGGTGTGCCACGGTATTCCTAACAAAAAAGACGTTCTGCAAGATGGGGACATCATCAACATTGATGTGACACCTTTTTTTAATGGCTACCATGGCGACAGTTCGCGTACTTTTTTGGTAGGCGATGTCGATCCGGTCGCTCGCAAGCTTGTTGAAGTGACTGAGAAAGCTATGTGGAAGGGGATTGAGGCGGTTAAAGTGGGCGGACGCATTGGCGACATTGGCGCAGCGATTCAAGCCTATGCTGAGTCAGAAGGCTTTTCGGTCGTCCGCGATTTTGTGGGCCATGGCGTTCACCGCATTTTTCACGCCGAGCCTCAGGTACCGCACTACGGCGTCAAGGGTAAAGGCAAAAAAATTCGCCCTGGCATGGTTTTCACCATTGAGCCGATGCTGAATGTGGGCACTCACGAGGTCGTGCTTCAGCCCGATCAGTGGACGGCGGTTACGCAAGATGGCGAGCTATCAGCCCAGTTTGAGCACACGCTGGCAGTCACTAAGTCGGGCGTGGAAGTTTTGACCTATCTGCCTGTGGCTGTTATGGCCTAGCGTGACGGCTTAGCGTTTAGGCGAGAAATCTGGCTGCGTTTTGGGTTGGGCGGTTTTGGCAAATTGGGAGGCGATCGCTCCCAATAAAACCAGACCCATCAGCCCAGCCAGCGGGTTTTCATCTATGCCGGTCACCCACTTAGGCACGCGGTTCGTATACTCGCTCAGCCTGCCTACATTCACAATGTAATAGCCCCAAATCAGACCTGCATGGAGCCCAATCGGATAGCCCAATCCACAGCCCAGTTCACCATCCTTGCCTTTGCCTGACTGACTGGATCGCCTTGCCCACACTAGCGCCATCCCCAATACCACCAGGCCCAAAAACTGTGGAAACGTCCGCACGATTTCTGCCCAGGGCTTAATAAAATGAGTCCCCGCAAAAAAAACGGCGTCCATCACTAACGCCGCTGTAGCGCTGTAGTTTTTCTCTAGCTCAGTGAGCACCCACCCTCTAAATAAAGCTTCTTCGGCAAAGCCAACCGCCAGCGCCATCAGCAGCCCTTCCAGCACAAATCGAGCGAGTTTAGGACTCGGCGTAGCTGGCGTAGCCCAGCCCAGCAGCGTTTCTATGCCAAACAGCGCAAATACACCCAGCGACCCTATGACTAAAGCCGTTAAAAGCTGCTGAGCCGTCTGCGAATTCCAAAACAGGCCATAGCGACTTAATGGCTGGGGCCAGCGATGCACCTGCTTGCCCCACCGAGGTAGCCCCCATAGAAAGCCTGCGTATAGAAGCACCAGTGCCACAATTTCTGTAGTGTCTGAGTAGCCGAAGGCATAGCCTAGCCAGTATAGGAGCGCAGCAATTGGGAGCCAGGAGATCGCCAGCAAACCCAAGAAAATAAACACCCGCTGCCAAGCCCCCCGCCTGCCGATCCAACGGCTAAATCTAGCTCGTTTATCAGGGCTACTTTGGGGTCTACTCATCCGGCTCAATCGTACTCGTGAGCCCTTTGCTGCACAGGTTTTCACAGTAAAACTCAGCATGCTCTAGCTCACAGATAATCACGAGCCCAGTTCCTGAGTTGTGAGCCTGCATCATAATGTCAATCGCCTGAGGCGCGGTGAGCGCAGGCACCGTCTGCACCAGACACTCAACGACATACTCCATACTGTTAAATTCGTCGTTGTGAAGCAGCACCCGATACCGGGGCGCTATTTTCGGCACCGTTGCAGTGACCGGCTTTTCAATCGTTCCAATAGAGGTCGGCATTGTGTTATTTCACTCCTTCGCTAGAGCCGTTTCTAGTGCAGTCTGCTTAGGTTGCTGGGACGGCGTTTTCAGCAGACTCGTTTTGCAAATCTTTGTATGTCTATTATGACGATACTCTTCCAACCCTGCCGGTTTAATCTCACTGAGAGAGTGATAGCATGGTTGCAAATATGCACGATTCTTAATATATCTTAGACAAAGTAAATTGGCGAAAGTTAAGACAGGCCACTGCCCTCCCGAAAAACCTTATGAGCGTTGTCCCTTCACAGATTCTTTACCTGGAGCATAGTACCTCTCGGCTGTACGCCGAGGCCATTCAGGTGGTTGAGAATCGCCGTCTCTGTTGGGCCAGGCCCACTTTACTCATTTGCGGCCTGCCGGAAAGCCGCAGCCCGTATTTAGGGTCTTCTTCTTCTTTAGGGTCGTCTTTAGGACAGCAAGCGCGTCAGGCTGCGATCGCTACAGCAGCAGCTAACCCTGCTCACTCTTCCTTAAGCCTATACGACTTAAAGGACTGCCCGGATCTGCCCTGGCCGCTATCTCTTTTCGAAATCGCCTGCGACGTCGACTTTTTCGCTCTTCTGGTGCAGCTAAAAATGAACCCTGATGAAATTTCGTTGCGCAACGGCAGCAGCCAGCTCAATACTTTCATTCACAGCTTTTGGCATACCCATGCCGACGTTTTCAAGCCCGCGACCCGTGAGCCGCTGCCTTCGGCGGGTACGTGAATCTACTCAAAATAGCAAGTTGACTGTGCCTGTATTTGAGGTGGCTGCTGACAAGAGTTCTCTCGGTTACGCCTGAATTAGGGTTGGCTGTGTTGGTGCATGGCTAACGTCTGGCTAATATCTGTAGAAAACTAGCAAGTTTAGAAAAGGGAGAAATCCGATCAGAGTCTATCCATCTAAGGGCTGATATTTAGAGATTTGCCCAAGCTCCAGATAATTTTTACAGGAGCCGAAAAGCGCTTCTTTATCTAATGGCTTACTCCAAACGCTTTATCGTTAGTTTGTAGCAGAAAATACCTAACGAAACTTTCGAGAAAGTAATGAGTGAGGCTGAGTTCTTAATAGATAGCTCATTGATAAAAACGTAAAAACAAAGTTAGCAACTGCTATGGAATTAAGTGATTAATTCATGGGGAACAAAAAAGACCCGTTTGTATCTATATTGAATAAGGTCTTCAGCCAAATTCCCTGTAGGTCTTTCTTTCAGTACTGCTTGCCTACATCTCTGTCTAAAGACTCTGTCTTTAACCTGTTGGGTAATATATGCCACAGGGCATATAAAATTCATAAGCGGAAATCTGCCTGTTTCGTCCCTGTTTTGTA
>PPFU01000800.1_pt1 | contig 14145 bp, 13 predicted proteins | sample 1535991 | NCBI WGS metagenome assembly PPFU01 (sample SAMN04901290, study PRJNA319586) | Hypolithon metagenome, whole genome shotgun sequencing project. | isolation source: Antarctic Hypolithon | place: Antarctica: Miers Valley | collected 2014
GTGGGGGTGCAGTTCCACCCTGAGCGCATGCTTTCTACCGCGCTACCCCTTTTTCACCATCTGATTCTTCAGGCCCAGCACCAGATGCCCTTATCGCAGCCTGTAGCCTGACGATCACTCTCAGTACCCGCTCCCGCAAGACGTTATGACTCACGACTCCGACTTTCTCCCTTCTTCGCACGGCTCGCGAGACGCTGACGATGCTGCACGTATCTCGGAAGAGCGCACGCCTGGCTCTCTCAAACCGTCTACACCAGATCCAGCCCCTGCCGAGGTTGCAGCGCAAACGAACGCAGCGCACATCTCGGAAGACCGCGTGCCTGGATCGCTCACCCCCGACGTGCCACAACCAGCGGCACCCCTGCTCACCGAAGACGAGGTGGAAGCGCGCCGCTCGATGGGATTTGTGGCCCGCGCCTCTGTTGCGGCCGGGCTGGTCGTTGTGTTGCTGCTCGTTGTCACGGGGCGGTTCGAGGCGCTCGCGGCGCAGTTTTTCAGTCCTGCGGCTCCCCCGCTGACTGGGGAAGCTATTGTGCCCGCAGCGCCGGAGCGTGCGGATCGCAAGACGGTAACATTTGCCGAGATGGCGGGGCATCCCAACAACCTGTACAAGCCGTACATGGCGGGCGAACTGGTGGGCGATCCTTCGAGCGATCCGCGCCTGCAACTCATCGTCCCCTTCCGCAGCTTCATGAATCTCTACGAGCAGCGGCAGGGACAGGACGACAACTTCTCTATCCGCGTCGTCAACGACGCAACGGGCGAGACGGTGGAGCTTTTTGAACTCAAGGAGCAGCGCGCAGCGTTCGAGCGCACTGGCCGCGCCCACTGGGGCTCTATCGATGGGCTGCGGCGGGCGGAAACGACCCGTCTGGTTCAAAAATGGGCCTCAAACGGCATCCCCCGCCCCGACATCACCGTCAAGTGGGGACGTGCAAACCAGGTGCGGGAAGCCCGCGAACGCGAGCTTCCCTACATCCTCTACGAAGTCCGGCTGGCCCGCTATCTGGGTTTGAGCCTGCTCGCCACCGAGATCGGGACCGTGGAGACGTTTAACGATGACAAGCTCATCTCCAGCGTAGGCGCGCGCTCGCGCTACCAGATGATGCCTTACATCTTGCGCCAGCGTGGCATCAACCAGTACACGCTGAGCACGGGAAGCGGCCGCAACGTTTCCGTGGTGGAAGAGTGGCACCCGCTGCTCACGATGGAGCCTGCCTTTATGACGCTGCGGGGGTATGCCAACGCCGTCGGCCACGAAATCACTGGCCTCTCGTCGTACCACACCGGGCCAGGCAACATTTACAGCGTCTACCGCATGTTTCTGACGCACGGGCAGAAGTACTATACCCCCGAAGTATCGGTGATGGACGCCTACATGTGGGCTCTCACCGACGGCTACCCCACGGTGTCGAGCCAGACGAGTTTCAAGACATACTCGCGCGGCTATGTCGCGTCGGCCTACGGCGCGCTGCTAGCGACCGACAAGCTACCCATCGACACGACGCAGATGTACCGCGCCGACCGGGTACAGCTCAAGGCTGGTCAGGAGATCTTCCTCAGCCAGTTGCTCCGACAGCTCAACGATGCCGATCTCGACTGGGGCTCTGCCGCAGACGACTCTCTGACTAATTATGCCCGGTTCCGCGAACTCAACCCGCATATCTCGCTGCCCACCCCGGGCCGTACAGAACAGGGCGTCCCCATTGAAGGCGACCTCAAGCTGACGGCCTCTTCGGGTGGAAGCCCGGTGCGCTTTTTCCTTCCTATCGGCGCAACACGTGCGCTGCGAGCCAAAAACCTCGATCTGTTCGACCCCACTGCCACCTTCCGGTATGACGGACGCACGTTCGAGCGCTCGGCGCGGGACGAAACCCTCTGGGACCGCGAGTACGAATCGTTTGTGCGCGAGTCGGCCAACTTTGGCTTCACGTACGAAAACCGGAGGCGTTTAGAGCGGCTTGCTACCAAGTTTGAAGAGCTTGCCCGCGCCACTCCCACCTTTTATCGCCTTGCACAACTCGACGCTATCCGGACGCACCGATCCATGTGGCGCACCGGGGCGTGGGAAAAACTGGCTCAAATTACCGAGGCCGTCAAGGGCACTACGCCTGCACCCGTTCTACCGCCTCAGCAGGCACCCACCGTCGACGAGCCCTTGCCTCGCAACTCGCGCTGAACCTGGCTGAAAGATCTAAAAAAGCCGGATGGTGCCCCAAAACACCGTCCGGCTTTTTTACTTGCACCGCACGCTTCACCGTACCCCGTGCAAGCGCGAATTCATGTTGCTATTGCGCCGGGATTCCCGTCGCGCTTTCTAACTCCTCGGCCGTCCACAGGTCGCGCCGATTGGTGGCCGCCCGAACCGCTGCAACCTCGTCGGCGCTGACGGCGCCTGCCGCGTTGCCAAAGTTGCTCCGCACGTACGACAGCACCGCCGCCACCTGCTCGTCGCTCAAAAAACTGTGCGACGTCATCACGTTGTTGTACGTGACGCCCTCTATTACCACGGGGCCACGCATCCCACCGAGCACGATCCTGATGAGTCGGCCTTTGTCACCGTTTACCCACTCGGTCTCGGCCAGCGGCGGGTAGATATTGGGGATACCCTGCCCTTCGGGCTGGTGGCAGGTCATGCAGGTGGTGGAATAAATGCGCTCGCCCGCGAGCGATGGGGTGTCGGATTTTGCGCAGGCGGTAAAGGTCAACAGGACAATCAGAGACGCCCCGGCTACAGGCCACATTCGCATTTCGAATAGGAAGATTAGAGTTGAGAGGAGCCCAAACTACTCAGGTTGGCACCCTGCAAACTACGCGTGCCGTACAAAAAGCGTGACACGGTTCACGATGCTGTTACCCGGCTGTATGCGTGGTCTTGTAACCGGTCCGGCATTAACTCTGGGCGTCATCAGTGCGTTTAGAATCGCGGCTTGCGATGAAAAGCCAGCTATTCCACTTTCCATATAGATAACCATGATCTCTCAACCTGTTTCCGCTTCTGACACCTCGCTGCGCTGGACCATGCGCGTTCTTGGATTTTTGCTTGCTGTCGCCTGCGCTTTCCTGATGACGCGCAACCTGATCCGCGCACAGGAGACCCTCTGGCTGCTTGGCGTTGGTACTGGTCTCGGTGTCATCACCTTTATCACAAGCTGGCTGCCGGTGAAAAAGGTCGAGCCTGAACGGGTTCGCTCCTGATCGCACATCCATCTCCGTAACCCCAGTAGCCTCTGACTCTCCCGGTCAGAGGCTTTTTTTGGACGTTTCTGAGCCCGATCTTGGCGACACACGTTTGCCTGCCATGAACCCCATTCAGCACGAACTCCGCGCGCTCGACACACGCCCGCCCGCGCTGCGCAGCTTTGGCCGCACCGTAGGGATCGTTTTTATCGTGATCGCCGCATTTCTGAGCTACCGCAGCGGGTGGGCACTCCCGGTCTCTGTAGCCATCACCGGCGGTATTGGCACCGTGCTCCTCGTGCTGGGCGCGATTGTGCCGCGCGTGCTGCGTCCTGTCTATAAATACTGGATGGCGCTCGCCTTCGCGATGGGGTTCGTGATGACGCGCGTGCTGCTGAGCCTCGTGTTTTTCCTGCTCGTGACCCCCATCGGGCTTGTGCTGCGGCTGACAAAGCACGACCCGCTGCGACGCCGCAAGGATGCTACGCTGCCCACGTACTGGATCCCGCGAGAGGATCCTCCTGACCGCGATAGCCTCCGCCGTTCGTGGTAATCCAACTTCCCCGAAAGCCAACGAACCACGCCGGAGAGCGGTGCTATTTTGCGCGCCGCACCCGACGCACTTATGGCCGAACTCCTCTCCTCTACACGTAAATACGTCGCCATTGCCGGCAACATTGGCGCAGGCAAAAGCTCGCTCACCCGCATGCTCAGCGAATTCTTCGGTTGGCAACCATTTTTCGAGCAGGTAGACGACAACCCGTATCTCGCAGACTTTTACGACGACATGCGCCGGTGGTCGTTTAACCTGCAGGTGTATTTTCTATCCAGCCGGTTCGATCACCAGCGCCTTATCGAAGAATCATCGCTGTCGGTCGTGCAGGACCGGTCTATCTACGAAGACGCTGAAATCTTCGCCCGCAACCTGTTCGAGATGGGGCTGATGGACCAGCGAGACTTCGAGAATTACAACGACCTGTTCGCCATCATGACGTCGTACCTGCGCCCGCCCGATCTGCTCGTCTACCTGCGCGCCTCCGTGCCCACGCTTGTGCGCCACATCCAGACGCGCGGCCGCTCGTTCGAGACGACGATCCGCATCGAGTACCTCGAACGGCTCAACCGCCACTACGAAACGTGGATCGAGAACTACGACCTGGGCCCGAAGATGATTGTCGACGTAGACGAGCTGGATTTTGTCAACGGCGAGACAGACCGTTCTGACCTGCTGCGCCGCATCGACAGCCGGTTGTTCGGGCTTTTCCCCGGCTGAGCGCGATATTGGCGCGATGATTCGCCGCTGCGCTCCCCTCCTGCTCCTGTTTCTGCTTCTGCCACTGGTACTGCGCGCCCAGGTGGACTCGGCGCGAGCCGTGCTCGCACGCACCCCCTATTTCCAGCCCACCACCGAGCTCGACGCGCAGCCCGGCGTGTTCGCCTACCGCTTCGACGCGCCCGGCTGGCCCGAAGCGCTGAGCCTCGGCGGGCTGCCGCCGCCGCTGACGACGCTCGCGCTCGGCCGCCTGCCTTTCGACGATCTGATTACCGGCACGGCGCGTTACGACCTGCTCCCCCCCGCCTGGCTCGATACCCTCTATGCCGAAGGTGCGGCGGTGCAGGCCACGCTGCGCCCCTTCGACGCGCCGCGCCCCCGAACAGAGGGCCGGTATCTCAGCGGGCCCGATGGTTTCCAGAGCATCGAGGCTATCCACGCGCAGGGACGGCGGCGGCGCGTGCTCGGTGAGGACGGCGTCCTGCGGGTGGTGGGAGGCTACGCGGGCCGCGCCGCCGACAACGAGTACGACAACAGCCGCCTCCGCCGGGGCCGCGCCACGCTTTTGAGGCTCTCTTTCGATGCGCCCCGGACGGGGATAGAGATTTTCAACCTCCACACACGCGGCACGGTAGGCGCGCCTGATGGCGTCCGCCCCGTGGTGGCGTCTGATCCCGGCAGCATCTACGACCGTTTCAACGCCACGGTCAACGACCCCACCGCCCGGCGGCGCACAGTCCGCAACGATACCGGCGTGCGCCTGCGGCGTGACCACGCGTCCCTGCTCGCCTACCGAACCTACGAGCGGTTCGAATACACCGGCGGCGACTCGCTGGCACGCGCCCGCGCGGTGCGCTATGGCGTCGCCGGAATCCTTGGTGGCAGGCAGCGCGCCCTGGACGTGGACGCGTGGTGGATGCACACCGGCGCGGGATCGGCTACCGATGGCTCGTTGGGACGCGTAACAGCAGTGGTGCGCGACACGCTCGGCACGCTGGCTGTGCGAGCCGGCATCGCCTACGACGGCACACTGCGTCCGGTGGGCTCACTCCAACTCGGCACTGCCCCGGCCCTGCTGCGCGTGGAAGCCGAGATGATCACCCCCGCCCTCATGGCCCGTCACGGCTTCGGAGAGTACGTGAGAGGCCCCTCGCCCGCCTCGCCCTACGTGCTCACCGCCACCGCGCAGGTGCAGGCGCGGCGCGGCGCATGGCAGGGCACGGTGCGCCCGTTTGCCACGCTTGTGACGGACGGCTACGACTACCGCGAAACCCGCCGCGACACGCTGACGGTTTTCGGGCGTGACGTGCGGCGTGCCGGTGTCACGGTGGGCGCGGCATGGCGCGGTGACGCGCCGCGCGGGCTGTACGCGACGGGACAGGTGACGGCCCTCGTAGACCTCGCCTCCCCCGTTAGCGACGACCATCCGCCGCTGACTTCGGACAACATGGTGGGCCTGCGCGCCACGCTTTTCAGCGCCGATCTCGCCCTCGATCTCTACGCCCGGATGCAGGCATGGACCGCCTTCGACGGGCGCGTCCTGCACGACCCAACCGGCGTGCTGGCACTCGCTGAAACAGCGCAGCGCGTCCCTGCCTCTGCCACGCTTGACCTTGCCGCCGTCATGGGCGTGCGCGGTGCCATGCTTTTCTTTATCTACGAAAATGCCCTCAGCGGCACGCCGCTGCTGCGCGGCAACCTGCTCGTGCCGGAGACCCCCCTGCCCGCCCGTCGCCTTCGCTTCGGCGTTTTCTGGCCCATCTTCGACTGAGGCGCGCCAAGCTGCCGGTCACTCTGGACGTCGTTACCCGGTCTTTTCAGATGCCCGGGGCTGCATCGCCTCCGCGTAGGGCGCCTCGCACAGCGCCTCGACGCCCGGCACGACGGCATCAGCACCAGCCGCTTCCAGTAGGTCACGTTCAAAGGACGTCGTGACGGCTACGACGTAACAGCCTGCGTTTTTGCCCGAGCGAACGCCGTGGAGCGCATCCTCCACAACGAGGCAGGTGGCAGGGTCGAGCCCGAGCGCCCGCGCCCCGCGCACGTACGGGTCGGCGTCTGGCTTGGGACGCGTCACGTCGTCTGCCGTGATCACGGCGTCGAAGGAGAGCCCGAGGCGAGCGATGATCGCGTCCACGAGCACCCGGTCGGTTGAGGTGACGAGGGCGTGGGGCACGCCGCGTGCGCGCAGCATCTCCAGCACCCGCGCCGCGCCAGGCAGCAGCACGATCTCGTGGAGCATCTCCAGCAGCAGCACCTGCTTGCGCGCGATCATCTCGGGCACCGTCAGCGTGCTGCCGTAGTGGGCGTGCACCGCCGCGAACACATCCGCGCTCGTGCGCCCCTTGAACGTGGGCCAGTCGGCATCTGCAAGGCGGATGCCGCACTCGGTGAAAAGGAGCGCGTCTGCTTGTTCATGCAGGTGCTCCGACTCTATCAGGGTACCGTCGAAGTCGAGGAGGACGCCGGAGAAGGACTGCATATCTTACAGCTCGAAACGGGTCAGCCGCGCCCTTTCGAACGAGGTCGCCGTGGGATCATAACGCCGCTCCTCGATCTCGAACAGGTCGGGTGCGATGCGGATCTGGTTGTAGAAGTTGAACCCCCGGTGCTCGCCGCGCCCCCGGATGCTGGTGGCCGTCCCCGCGCTTGCCACCACGAGCCGCCGCCCGCCCCTGTCTATCTTGTCGAGCGCGTGCACATGCGAGACGTGCAGGTGCCCGCACAGCACGAGGTCGACACCTACCTCGCGCACCTTTTCGAGCGTGCGACGCGCCTCGCGGGCGATGTCGTGCTTTTCGACGGCAGCGATGCGGGTAAGGTGGTGGTGCAGCACCAGCACCTTGAACGTGCCAGGCGGCTTCGACCCAAAGAACGGGCGGATGGTGCCGCGCGGCACTGACGCGATGCGTCCGCCCTTGCCCGTGCGCCCGTGCGCCGAGTTGAGACCGAGCACCGCCAGCCCCTCTCGCTCAAACGTAGGGGTGAGATCGGACGAGATGAGGCGGCGGTAGCGGCGGAGCGGCAGAAACACGCGCCGGAACGGTTTCCACCACGGGTACACGTCGTGATTGCCGGGCACCACGAGCACCGGTGCATTGAACCGGTCGAGCATAGCGCGCGCCGCCTCGAACTCTACCTGCCGCGCCCGCTGTGTCAGGTCGCCCGACACCACGACGAGCGTGGCATCAAAGGCGTTGATCTCCTCGACGAGGTTTTCGACAATCGACGGGTGCGTGATCTTGCCGAAGTGGATGTCCGACAGGTGCGCGATGCGGTGGATGGGCGTCGCGTCTGGTACATCGTCAGCCATGCGCAGCGGGGTCGGGTAGCGTTTTGTCGCGTTAGAGCAGCATAGTAAGCGGGTTTTCGAGAAACCCTTTGACGCTCGTTAGAAAAGCCGCACCTGACGCGCCATCAACTACGCGGTGGTCGCATGAGAGGGTGACCTTCATCCTCTTGCCCGGCACAACAACCCCGTCTTTGACGACCGGCTCGTCGCGGATGGCACCGATGGCGAGAATGCAGGCGTTGGGCGGGTTGATGATGGCGGTGAACTCCTCGATGCCGAACATGCCGAGGTTGCTTGTCGTGAACGTCGAGCCTTCGTACTCCTCGGGGGCCAGCTGGCGGTCGCGTGCCCGCGTGGCGAGGTCCCGCGTTTCTTCGGCAATCTGCGCGAGGCCTTTGGCGTCAGCGTTGCGGATGACGGGCGTGATGAGCCCCTCGTCGATTGCGACGGCCACGGCGACGTGCGCGGCGTTGTGGAAGCGCAGTTCGCCTTCGGCCTCCAGGTACGACGCGTTCACGTACGGATGCTGCCGGAGCGCAACGGCGCACGCCTTGGTGACGAGGTCGTTGAACGAGATTTTGCTCTTGCCGCCTTTCTCGGCCAGCACGTTCAGCTCTTGCCTGAACTGCACCGCGTTCTGCATGTCAACGTCGACCGTCAGGTAGAAGTGGGGCGCGGTAAACTTGCTCTGCGCGAGGCGCCGGGCGATGGCCTTGCGCATCTGCGAAATCGGCTGCGCCTCGTAGGTGCCTTTCGCCATCGCGGGCTGCGCCTGCGGCTGTACGGCAGGCTGCTGCGTCTGGGGTGCCTGCTCGGGCTGCGCCGCGGGTTGCGCGGCGGCCTCTACATCGCGCCGGACGATCCGGCCTTCGGGACCAGAGCCTTTTACGCCGGAGAGTTCGACCCCGTGCTCTGTTGCCAGCCTTCGTGCCAGTGGCGATGCTTTAACCCGACCCCCATCATCGGCAGCCACCGGCCCTGACGATACCGAAGGCGCGGGCGTCGGGGCGCCGTCGCCCGTAGCGACAGCCGAAGGCGCTGCCAGCGGCTCGCCCGCCTCGGTGCGGCTCGTCGGGCGGGCCTCGCCTTCGACGCGGTCGGCCTCCTCAGTCGTTTCCGGCGGCTCGGGGTCAGACGCCTCGGCAGCGTTGCCGCCGCCGCCATCGTACTTAGCCAGAATCCCGGAGATGTCCTCGTCTTTCTGCCCGAGCACCGCGATCAGCGAGCCGATGGGCACCGACGCGCCCTCCTCCACTACACGCTTGAGCAGCACCCCGTCGTCGTAGACCTCGAGGTCCATGGTCGCCTTGTCGGTCTCGACCTGCGCGATCACGTCGCCGGCAGAAACAGCGTCGCCTTCCTGCGCCATCCACGCCGAGAGCACGCCCTCGGTCATGGTGTCGCTCATTTTGGGCATTTCAACGGGAAGGGCCATCGGGGAGAGTAGGTGTGGGTGGTAGGTCGAAAAAGGGTGGCTGGTTCAGCAGCGTCTGCTTTAGTTGGCGTACATGACCTGCTTTGCAGCGGCGATCACGTCCTGCGTCTGCGGCATGTAGTACGCGATAAGCTTTTTGGCGTACGGCGCAGGGATGTCCTTGGCCGTGATGCGCAGGATGGGCGCGTCCAAGTAGTCGAAAACGCGCTCCTGAATCTGGTAGGCCACCTCGGATGCCACCGAGGCAAACGGGTTCGACTCGTCCACGATCACGAGCCGGTTGGTCTTTCTGACCGACGCGGCTACCGTCTCGATGTCGAACGGGCGGATGGTGCGCGGGTCGATCACCTCGGCGCTGTAGCCGTCTTTTTCGAGTTCGGCGGCGGCTTCCATCGCGCGCCAGTAGCTTTTGTTGTGCGCCACGATGGTCACGTCCGTCCCCTCGCGTGCGATGCGCGCCTTGCCGATGGGGATGGTGTAATCGGCCTCGTCCGACACCTCGCCTTTGAGTCCGTACATCAACTCCGACTCCAGAAACACGACCGGGTCGTCGTCGCGGATGGCGCTTTTGAGCAGGCCTTTCGCGTCGTCGGGGTTAGAGATCGAGATGACCTTGAGGCCGGGAATCGTCGCGTAGATGCTCTCGACCGACGTGTTGTGCGTCGCGCCGAGCTGCCCGGCGGCGCCATTGGCCCCGCGGAACACGATGGGCACCTTGAACTGCCCGCCGCTCATCGAGTAGATTTTCGCCGCGTTGTTGATGATCTGGTCGATGGCGACGAAAGAGAAGTTCCACGTCATAAACTCGATGATGGGGCGCAGCCCGTTCATCGCCGCGCCCACGCCGAGCCCGGAAAAGCCGTTTTCAGAGATCGGCGTGTCGATCACGCGCTTGGGGCCAAACTTGTCGAGCATCCCCTCGCTCACCTTGTAAGCGCCGTTGTACTCGGCCACTTCTTCGCCCATGAGGAACACGGTTTCGTCGCGCTCCATCTCCTCCGTCATCGCGGCGCGCAGGGCTTCACGCAGTTGCAGTTCTGCCATTGGAAAAGTTATGTCGTGTGTTGTTGCGGGTAGATCGGCTGCGGCAAAAAAGCTGTCGCTGGTTCCGACCTGTGGCGGGTGGCAGGCAGGTCAGGCCAGGAAAGGGTAGTCTTTCTGCACGTAAACATCCTCGTAAGCGGCCTCGATCTCCGGCTCTGGGCTGTTCTCGGCAAACTCCACCGACTTCAGCACGACCTCCTTTACCTCATCGTCGATGGCGTCGAGTTCGTCTGCCGTGGCCAGCTTGTGGTTCACCATGTACGACTTGAGGCGGATGATGGGGTCGTCTTCTTTCTTGGCGTCCATCTCCTCTTTCGTGCGGTAGTTCTGCGGGTCGCTCATCGAGTGGCCACGGTAGCGGTAGGTGCGCATCTCGATAAGCGAGGGCTGCCCCTGCCGCGCCATCTCCACGTGGTCGCGCATGGCGCGGGTGACCGTCAGTACGTCCATGCCATCGACGATAGAGGCAGGCAGGTTGTAGCCGACGGCGAGGCGGGTAAACTCGGGCTGCGAAAAGGCGCGGTGGATGGCCGTGCCCATCGCGTACTGGTTGTTTTCAATGACCACCACGACGGGCAGCTTGTAGAGGCCGGCGAGGTTGAGCGCCTCGTGCACGGCCCCCTGCCCCACGGCACCGTCACCCAGAAACACGACGCACACCCCGCCATCTTCTTTGTACTTGTGTGCGAACGCGATGCCGACGCCTACGGGCACGTGGGCACCCACGATGCCGTGCCCGCCGAACAGGCCCACTTCTTTTTTGAAGTAGTGCATCGAGCCGCCCTTGCCGCGAGACGAGCCGCCGCTTTTGCCGAACAGTTCGGCCATGCCCTCGTCGGCCGTCATACCCAGCGCCAGCCCGATGCCGTGGTCGCGGTACGCGGTGATCACCGAGTCGTCGCCGATGTTGAGCGCCTGCGCCGTCCCCGTCGACACGGCTTCCTGGCCGATATAGAGGTGGAGAAAGCCGGCGATCTTCTGCTTGCCGTACATCTGCGCGGCGCGCTCCTCGAAGCGGCGTTGCAGCGCCATGTTGCGGTACATCTCGCGCAGGTCGTCTACGCTCAGCCCAAGCGTTTCGTGGCCAAAGGTAGCCGCATCGTACTGGCGGAAAGCCGCTTCGATGGTGATCTCCTGCGGCTCACCGGAGGTGCCATTACGGGCAGTTTTCTTGGATGCGCGGCGGGGCTTCTGAACGTCGGACGCGGCCATGTTAGCTTGAGATAGGTGATCCGGAAGAAAGGCGGAAACGCGTAGCGGGTGGTCTTCCCATATCCCTGACGGAAGCGGTCTGTTTCCGTGGGCGGGCGCTGAAATTACGCGCTCTGCAGGTTAAGCGGTGGATTCAGGGCTTTGCTCTGCGGGCTCTTCACAGTTATTCCGGCACTATGCTGCCTGCAGCGCATGCTGTCTCGACTTGTAACCGCGGTCGCCACCCGGAGTGCTGCGCCGCGCGTAGAGACGTCGATGGCCTCTGCAACGCAGGCAGAAACGTGGTTAGAACGAGGAGGACGTGCTGCGCCGTACCTTTATTCTCTCTCACCACCCTCTTCCCTTTCGCGTTGTCTACCCCGCCTGCCCAGCCAGACAGACGTGCTGTCGTCGTTATCCCCACTTTCAACGAGGCCGAAAACATCCGGCCGGTGTTGCAGCGCGTGCTCGCGCTCCCGCTGGGCATCGACGTAATCGTGGTGGATGACGGCTCCCCCGACGGGACGGCGCGCCTCGTGCAGATCGTGCAGGCCGAGCAGCCGGGGCGTGTTCACCTGATCGAACGGAAGGGTAAGCTGGGACTCGGCACCGCATACCTGACAGGCTTTGCGCACGCACTCGCTGCGGGCTACGAAGCCATCTGCGAGATGGACGCCGACCTCTCCCACAACCCGTCGGATCTACCGGCACTCATCGAGCCCATCATAACAAGGCAGGCAGATGTGGCCATTGGCTCCCGCTATATCGGAGGGGTGCGGGTGATGAACTGGCCCCTAACGCGGTTGATGCTCTCCTACGGCGCGGGCATGTACACGCGCGCCATCACCCGGATGCCCATATTCGATGTGACGGCAGGCTTTGTGTGCTACCACCGCCGCGTGCTCGAAAGGATCGAGTTGCACCGCGTGCGTTCCAACGGCTACTCGTTTCAGGTAGAGATGAAATACCGGGCATGGCGCGCGGGCTTTCGCGTTATCGAGGTGCCCATCGTGTTTACCGAGCGTACCGAGGGCCAGAGCAAGATGAGCAAAGCCATCGTCCGCGAGGCCGCGTGGAAGGTGTGGGAATTGCGCCTACGCGCGCTCCTAAACAAGCTCTGACGCTGCCGGGAGCCGCCCGCGTATCTGTTTCGTATGCTGCGACCTTTACCCCGTTATTTCTCCTGTTTAGACACACCTTTTCTCCTCATGCCCAGCTACCAGCACCTCACCCCGCCCGCCGACGGCCAGCCCATCACGCTCCGCAACGGATCAATAGAAGTACCCGATTGGCCTATTATCCCCTTTATCGAAGGCGACGGCATCGGTCCCGACATCTGGTGTGCAGCGCAGCATGTGTTCGACAGCGCCGTGCAAAAGGCCTATGGCGGTAAGCGGGAGATGGTGTGGTTCGAGGTGTTTGCGGGCGAAAAGGCGCATGACCGCTTTGGAGAGTGGTTACCCGAAGACACCCTCGAAGCCGTTCGCCATCATCTCGTCGCCATCAAAGGGCCGCTCACCACGCCCGTCGGCGGCGGCATCCGCTCGCTCAACGTCGCCCTCCGGCAGCAACTCGATCTCTACGCCTGCGTGCGCCCCGTTCGTTACTTCGATGGTGTGCCCTCGCCGGTAAAAGAACCTGAAAAGGTGGACATGGTCATCTTCCGCGAGAACACGGAAGACATCTACGCCGGCATCGAGTTTCAGGCAGGCACCGAGGATACCGAGCGGTTCAAAAAACTGTTCGCTGACGCTTTCGGCAGCAAGTTTGAGAAAGTGCGCTTTCCCGAGACGAGTGGCTTCGGCATCAAGCCGGTTTCCGAGGAAGGCACTAAGCGCCTGGTGCGCGCAGCGCTCAACTATGCTATTGCGGACAAGCGCGACTCGGTGACGCTCGTGCATAAGGGCAACATCATGAAGTTTACCGAGGGTGCCTTCCGCGACTGGGGCTACGAGGTGGCGCGGGACGAGTACGGTGCCGAGGAACTCGACGGTGGTCCTTGGCACGTGATCAGAAAAGACGGCCGCGAGATTGTTATCAAAGACGTCATCGCCGATGCTTTTCTGCAGCAGATCCTGACGCGCCCCGCCGAATACAGCGTGATCGCCACGCTCAACCTCAACGGCGACTACATTTCAGACGCGCTCGCCGCGCAGGTGGGCGGCATCGGCATCGCGCCGGGTGCCAACATCAACTACCTCACAGGCGCTGCCATTTTCGAGGCCACCCACGGCACGGCCCCCAAGTACGCCGGTCAGGACAAGGTCAACCCGGGCTCGGTGATCCTCTCGGGCGAGATGATGCTGCGCTACATGGGGTGGGCTGAAGCCGCCGATCTGATCATCCAATCGCTTGACAAAACCATCGGTCAGAAGCGTGTAACGTACGATTTTGAGCGCATGATGGAGGGGGCGACGCTGCTCAAGACGAGCGAATTCGGCGCGGCGATGGTTGAGAACATGTAGCGGACACCCTTGACACGCCCCCGTTACCTGTAGGATTACCCGCTTCCTTGCTCGCCTTCACTGGGCGTATACCGTACATGCAGGGCCAAGGGCCTGTGAAGAAGACCGGCAGCGCCTGGAGGCGTTGACACAGAAAACGGACGCAGGCTATATTGGCGTCCTTGCGGTCGGGTAGCTCAGTTGGTAGAGCAATGGACTGAAAATCCATGTGTCGGGGGTTCAAGTCCCTCCCCGACCACCCAAGAGTAAGCCTAAGCCCCTGAGT
>PPFU01006502.1_pt1 | contig 14133 bp, 13 predicted proteins | sample 1535991 | NCBI WGS metagenome assembly PPFU01 (sample SAMN04901290, study PRJNA319586) | Hypolithon metagenome, whole genome shotgun sequencing project. | isolation source: Antarctic Hypolithon | place: Antarctica: Miers Valley | collected 2014
TCCACCCGTTCGAGCCGTTCGTCGAACCGGTCCCATCCGCGAATTTAGCGCAAGGATGCTGGTCTGGATGCTCAGCAGATGCTCCTCCGCCGCGGTCATCCGCAGCTTGATGTTCTGCACATCACCCTGAATGTTGCCCAGATGGTCATCGATCCGTCGCAGCCGTTCCAGAATGAGGTTCGAATCCTCGTCCGTCACCGGTCGCACTCGCCGAACACCGCGTCGATCGCGCCGAGGATGGCGGTGGCATCGGGCAGCATGTGGCCCTTGCACATCATGTCCATCGCCTGGAGGTGGCTGAACATCGTCGGGCGGATCTTGCAGCGATACGGCTTGTTCGAGCCGTCCGAGACCAGGTAGACGCCGAACTCGCCCTTGGGGCTCTCGGTCGCCACGTAGACCTCGCCGGCAGGCACGTGGAAGCCCTCTGTGTAGAGCTTGAAGTGGTGGATCAGCGCTTCCATCGATTGCTTCATCTCGGCGCGCTTGGGCGGCACCACCTTGCGATCGTCCGAGGCGAAGGGCCCGGCGGGCATCTCGGCCAGACACTGCTTGATGATCCGCGCAGACTGGCGGATTTCCTGCACCCGGACCATCATCCGGTCGTAGCAATCGGAGTTGGTGCCCACGGGGATGTCGAATTCCATCCGTTCGTAGACGTCGTAAGGCTGCGATTTGCGCAAATCCCACGGTACCCCGGCGGCGCGGATCATTGGGCCCGAAAAGCCCCAGGCGATCGCGTCCTCCTTCGAGACCACCGCGATATCGACGTTGCGCTGCTTGAAGATGCGGTTGTCGAGCACGAGGCTCATCGCATCGTCGAACAGCTCGAAGAAACGCCCGTCGAGCCAGTCGCCGATATCGGTGAGCAGCTTGAGCGGCACGTCCTGATGCACCCCACCTGGCCGGAAATAGGCCGAATGCATCCGCGCTCCCGAGGCCCGCTCGAAGAAGTTCATGCAATCCTCGCGGATCTCGAACAGCCACAGGTTGGGCGTCATCGCGCCCACATCCATCACGTGCGCGCCGATATTGAGCAGGTGGTTGGAAATCCGGGTCAGCTCGGCGAATAATACGCGCAGATATTGCCCACGAATAGGTACCTCGATATTGAGCAGCTTTTCGATCGCCAGAACATAGGAGTGCTCTTGGCACATCGGCGAACAATAATCGAGCCGGTCGAAATACGGGAGCGCCTGGAGATAGGTCTTGTATTCGATCAGCTTCTCGGTGCCGCGATGGAGCAGCCCGACATGCGGATCGACCCGCTCGATGATCTCGCCGTCCAGTTCCATCACCATCCGCAGCACGCCATGCGCGGCCGGATGCTGCGGCCCGAAATTGATCGTGTAATTGCCGATTGTGTCGTCGCCTGTCGTCGGCGAATTCTCGAAGGTGAGGCCCGTGCTCATGCTCGCCCGCTCTGTTCGAAGAAATAGGAAGCCATCACGCGCGCCCGCTCGAACCAGTGGGCTCGTCGCCCCCGGAACGCTCCACACCAGTGGACTCGTCCACCTCAGTCGCCCCCTTGGTGTCTCGCGTGCCCTCCTCCCGCTTCTTGCGATCCGGGCGGTCCTCGGTAGGGTCGGGAGCGCCCGGCTCATCGATGTCGGTCTCGACCGGCACCGGCTCGGCGGTGCCCTGGCCCGCGACCGTGCTCTCGCCCCCGGCGGGCGCGACGTGCTCTGCGGCCTTGGCATCGGCCTTCGCGCCCGCGCCCGTATCCGCGGGGCTCTCGGTCACCTTGGGCTCGTCGACCGGCGGCACCACCGGGTTTTCCGCCGCCTTCTCGTCTCCTGGCAGCACGTAATCGGCCCCCTCCCACGGCGAGCTGAAATCGAAGGTGCGGAAGTCCTGCGCCAGCTCGACCGGCTCGTAGATCACCCGCTTCTCCTCTTCGGAATAGCGCACTTCGGTGTAGCCGGTGAGCGGGAAATCCTTGCGAAAGGGATGCCCCTCGAAGCCGTAATCGGTGAGGATGCGCCTGAGGTCGGTGTTGCCGTCGAAGAGCACGCCGAACATGTCGAACACCTCGCGCTCGAGCCAGCCGGCATTGGGCCACAGGCGCGTGGCGGTCGGCACCGGCGTCGCCTCGTCGGTGGTGAGCTTGAGCATCACCCGGTGGTTCTTCGTCAGGCTGAGCAGCATGTAGACGAGTTCGAACCGCTCCGGGCGGCTCGGGTAATCGACCCCGGCGATCTCCATCAGCTGCTGGTACTGATGCTCGTCGCGCAGCACCCTCAGCGCATCCTCGATCGCCGCGCGATGCACGCGCAGGAACAGCTCGCCATGCTCCTCCTGTACCCCGACGAGCATGTCGCCGAGCGCGGCCGGAAGCGTGTCACGATAGCCGTCATGCGCGGCAAATCGGGGGGCGGAATGAAGGACCGTCATCGTCGGAGCCCTAGCGCTCTATCGTCCCCACCCGCCTGATCTTGCGCTGGAGCTGCATCACCCCGTAGAGCAAGGCTTCGGCGGTTGGCGGGCAGCCGGGAACGTAGATGTCGACCGGCACGATCCGGTCGCAGCCGCGCACCACCGAATAGCTGTAATGATAATAGCCGCCGCCATTGGCGCAGGAGCCCATCGAGATCACGTAGCGCGGCGCCGACATCTGATCGTAGACCTTGCGCAGCGCCGGGGCCATCTTGTTGCACAGGGTTCCGGCAACGATCATCACGTCGGACTGGCGCGGGGAGGCGCGCGGGGCCACGCCGAAGCGCTCCATGTCGTAGCGCGGCATGTTGACGTGGATCATCTCCACCGCGCAGCACGCGAGGCCGAAGGTCATCCACCACAAGGAGCCCGTGCGCGCCCACTGGAACAGCTCCTCGGTCGAGGTGATGAGGAAGCCCTTGTTCTCGGTCTCGGTCTGGAGGGCGCGGAAATAGTCCGCGTCGGGCGCCCGCACCTCGCCACCCCGGGCGGCCGGAGCGCGCAGATTGCCGAGCCCGACGATCGCCGGATCGGCACCATCTGCATAGGGCGGATACAGCGCCGGCTCCGGATGCTTCTCGTCCCGCTTCACTCCCATTCGAGGGCTCCTTTCTTCCAGGCATAGGCCAGGCCTATTGCCAATTCAGATAGGAATATCATCATGGTAATCCACCCCGGCCACCCGGTCAGGTCGAGGCTCACCGCCCAGGGAAACAGGAACGCCGCCTCAAGATCGAAAATGATGAACAGGATCGCCACCAGATAGAAGCGCACGTCGAACTGGCTGCGCGGATCCTCGAAGGCGGGGAAGCCGCACTCGTATTCACTGAGCTTCTGCGCGTCTGGCTGGTGCGCGCCGGTCAGCCGCGAGATCCCCATCGGCAGGAACACGAACGCTGCCGACAACACCAGTGCAATGGCGAGGAAAATAAGGATCGGCAGATATTGCGTCAGGTCGACCAAGGTGGACTCGCGGGGATGCTGGCTGGGGGCTCGCCCGGCCCTAGGCAATGGCCCGGAATAGGGCAAGGGCATCGGCGGAACGAACGGCGCACGATCAGCCGCTTCCCATGGTTCTACGATGAGGATATGGCGGTAACCTCGGGTCGTTCGGCCCGCTTGGGGGAACCGACAAATGAGGAGCTTCATCGCCGGCCTCGCCTTGAGCGCGGCTCTGGCCATGCCGACCAGCGCCATGGCGCAGAACGTCACCGCCGATCGGGAACGCATCGCCGAGGTGCTGCGCGATGCGGGCTATCGCGCCACCATTGAGGGAGACACGCCCGCCGGGCGCTACATCTCCAGCGGCACCAGCGGCGTGGATTTCGTCATCTCCTTCTTCGGCTGCGACGATGCCGGCGATGCCTGCAAGACGGTGATGTTCTTCGCCTGGTTCGAGGACAGCACACCGCCCTCCTTCGAGGACTTCAACACCTACAATGCCCGTCGCCGCTGGGGCCGCGCCTTCCTGGACAAGGACGGCGACCCAATGATCGAGATGGACCTCGATCTCGAGGACGGCGGCATCTCGCCCGAGCTGTTCATCGACAATGTCGAATATTTCGACCTCGCCCTGCGCGAGTTCGAGGCGTTCGTCGTCAGCGGCGTCGTCCCGACCGACTGATGCCGGTCCCGCTCGCACATTGCGGCTGAAAGATCGCCCGCCTAGATAGGCCGCATTCCGGCACGACCCGCCGCCCATTCGAGAGGAGCGATACCGCCATGCCCACCTTCAATCAGACCGATCCGGTCGTCATCCTGTCCTACGCCCGTACGCCGATGGGCGCGATGCAGGGCGTCCTCTCGGGCGCCACCGCGACCGAACTGGGCGCAACCGCGGTCAAGGCGGCAGTCGAGCGCGCCGGGGTTGCGGGCGAGGATATCGACCGCGTCTATATGGGCTGCGTGCTCCCCGCAGGGCTCGGCCAGGCGCCCGCGCGGCAGGCGACGATCAAGGCCGGGCTGCCCAAGAGCGCCCAGGCGACCACCGTCAACAAGGTGTGCGGCAGCGGCATGCAGACCGTCATCATGGGCACCGAGGCGCTGGCGAGCGGCACGGTCGACCTCGTGGTCGCCGGCGGCATGGAGAGCATGACCAACGCGCCCTATCTCCTCAAGAAGATGCGCTCGGGCGCCCGGCTCGGCCATGACAAGGCCTACGACCACATGTTCCTCGACGGGCTCGAGGATGCCTACGAGGAAGGCCGCGCGATGGGCACGTTCGCGCAGGAAATGGCCGACAAGTATCAACTCACCCGCGCCGAGATGGACGATTATTCGATCGAATCACTCGATCGGGCGAATAAGGCGATCGCAAGCGGCGCCTTCGCCGACGAGATTGCGCCGGTCACCATTGCGGATCGCAAGGGCGAGACGGTGGTCGATACGGACGAAGCGCCCGGCAAGGGCAAGCCCGACAAGATCCCGAGCCTGAAGCCCGCCTTCGCCAAGGACGGGACGATCACCGCCGCCACCTCCTCCTCGATCTCGGACGGCGCGGCGGCGGTTATCCTGACGCGCAAGAGCGTGGCCGAGGAGAAGGGCCTGAAGCCGGTCGCCACTATCGTCGGCACTGCCGCCCACGCGCAGGCGCCCGAGGAGTTCACCATCGCCCCCGTCGGTGCGATCGAAAAGCTGCTCAAGGAAACTGGCTGGAGCGTTGACGATGTCGACCTGTGGGAGGTCAACGAGGCTTTCGCCTGCGTCACCATGTTCGCCATGCGCGACATCGGCATCAGCCACGACAAGATCAACGTCAATGGCGGCGGCACCGCGCTCGGGCATCCGATCGGGGCGAGCGGCACCCGCATCATCGTCACCCTGCTCGCAGCATTGAAGGCGGCGGGCAAGAAGCGCGGCATCGCCAGCCTGTGCATCGGCGGCGGCGAGGCGACGGCGGTGGCGGTCGAGATGGCCTGACCCGAGGTCACCACGGGCGGCGCGCATTTTGGCGCGTTAACAGGGATCGTGCTATTCTCCCCTTGGTCTAAGAAGGGGGGATTAGAAATGAAGAGGATAGCGATCCTGGCCGCCACCGGCCTGCTGGCCGCTTGCGGCGAACCTGCAACCGAAGAGGCGGTCGTCGCAGAGGAGCAAGTCGTCGAGGCCGAGCCGGCGCTCGTCCATGCCGGCAGCTACGAAGGCACCAACGCCGAGGGCGAGGCTTGGAGTTCGGTGCTTGCTTCCGACGGCACCTATCAGGACATGATGGGCGGGGAGGTCACGGAGAGTGGCACCTGGACCGAAGCCGGCGAACGGGTGTGCTTCACGCCGATCGAGGGAGAGGCGGTCGCCGACGGCGAGTACTGCTACACCGCAGGCGAAATGGCGCCGGATGGGACGATGGACGTCACCAACGAGGTTGGCGAAACGATGACCGTCACCAAGATCACCTGACCCTCCCATTCAGGGCGGTGCAAGGGGCGGCCGCGAGCGCTTCAGCGCGCACGCTAAGGCTCGCCCTCGCCCCAGATCCGCGCCGCCTCGATCCAGCCGCGTCGCCCGCTGACATCGAACTCGCACCAGTCACGCTGACATTCGCCGAGCTTACCGACCACGCCCGGCTCAGCCTTCCAGCGCAACGTCGCGGCGGGATCGGGATCGCCGCGTAACATCGCCAGCCCATCGCCAATGACGATCGCCCCGCGCGCGCGCGTCAGCAGCCGGCCGACGACCCACCCTTGCGCACCATCAGGGTCGCGGACCAGCCGCCAGCCCTGCATGACCCGCACCACTTTCACCGGCAGGCCGGGGCGGCGATAGATCCAATCGACCGGATAGCCCGGCCCGGGCCCGACGCGCATGTTGACCTGGCTGGCATCGATGGCCGCCCAATAGGGCATGTCTTCTTCCTGGCCGAAAGCGGGCGCGGCGGTGAGCGTCAAGGCAAATGCAATAAGGGCAAGGATGCGAGGGGGGCACATGAACGCGTCAGTATCCTCCGAAACGGCAAGACTGCAAATGGCGTCGCGCAAAAACTCGCCACCGCCCGTCCCCGAGTTGGACCGATTGCGGTGGAAGCGCCGGATCCGGTCACATCTTGAACATGCCCCATAATGGAGCTTTTTGCGCTATGCGCGCGGCGCGGCATTCTCTAAGGGCCGCGGCGAAAGTCGAGCCATGGAGACCCGCCCGATGAAGAAAGCACTTGCCGCCCTCACCCTGATCGGCCTGGCCGCCACTCAGTCCGCCCACGTCGCCGCGCAATCCGCCGCTCTGGCCCAGCGGGCCGGGAGCCCGGTCGGCGAAAGGGAGGAGCTTGGCGGGGGCGCCGGGATCATCGCCGTCATTGCCGCCATTGCGATCGGGGTGGGCATCATCATCCTCGTCGAGGAAGAGGAGGACGACCTTCCCGAGAGTCCGTAGGCCGCACGACCGCCGCGTTCCCCTCGTCACGAGGGGGCGCGGCGATCCAGCCACCAGTTCGGCTGTCGTATTCTGCGCGGATATCCGCCGGAGACCCGTTCACGGCGATCGGGCCAGCATCAATCGCCCGTCAGGATCCGGTCGACCAGCTGCCTTACCGTGGGCGTGAAGTTGTTGGAATAGAACGGGTCCTGCCGAAAGCGATAGGCAGCATGGCCCGCGAACATCAGATTGTCTTCCACCGGCCCACCGTGAGCGATGTCCTGTAGCGTCTTCTGAATGCAGAAGCTGCGCGGATCGACAGGTCGTCCGGTCGTAAAATCGTCGTGGTCCTTCCATGCCGAGAAGCCGCAATGCGAGAGGCAGCCCATGCAGTCAGCCTGGTCCTGGCGGATTTGGCCACGCGATTGGGCACTCACGAAGATCACCGTGTCATCGGGCGTCTTCAGCGCATCGGTATGGCCCTGAGCGACCCATAAGTGCGCACGCTCGCGATCCTTGGGGGTCACCCAGAAATTCTTTCCCCGCACGCCCGCGTCGAGGCGCACCGTATGCTCGCCCGCCTCGACTTTCGAATAGGGGATCTGCCGCTCGGAACGCCCGATCAGCTCCTCGAGGAAATCGTTCTTCACCGCTGAGGAATAGAAGCCGGTCGGGCTGAAGCGGTGCAGCAGCACGTCGCCCGGCTCCAACTCGCGCAAAGCATCCTTCCAACCTTGCGGGATCGGGCTTTCATGGGTCAGCAGCGGCCGCGTACCGAACTGGAAAGCGATTTGGCCGAGCTCTGGATTGTCGATCCAATCGTTCCATTCGCGCAGGAACCACACCCCACCCGCCATCACGATCGGCACCTCGTCCGAGATCCCTTCGGCGCGCATCGTGTCGCGCACTGCCTTGACCCGCGGATAAGGATCCTCGGGCTTTTCCGGATCCTCGGCGTTCGACAATCCGTTATGCCCGCCGGCCAGCCACGGATCCTCGTAAACCACCGCCGCCATCAGCTCGGCGACCTTGTGATAGGCGCGCTTCCACAGCGCGCGGAAGGCCCGCGCCGAGCTGATGATCGGCAGGTAATGGACGTTGTGGCGCGCCGCGATCTCGGACAGCCGATAGGGCATCCCCGCGCCGCAGGTCACCCCGTCGACCAGGCCCTTCGTCCGCTCGAGTACACCCTCGAGCACGGACTGTGCCGCGCCCATCTCCCACAACACGTTGATGTTGATCGCGCCCCGCATGCCGTCGGGGCCGCTGGCCACGTCATAGGCGCGCTTGACCTGCTCGACGGCGCCGTCGATCGCATAGCGGATCAGCTCCTGGTGCCGCTCCTGGCGCGTCAATGCGTTATAGACCTGCGGCACGATCCGCCCCTCGGCGTCGTAGCTGTCAGCATTGACCGCGCTCACCGTACCGATGCCGCCCGCCGCCGCCCAGGCGCCCGAACTCGCGTGATTGGTGGCAGAGACCCCCTTGCCCCCCTCAATTAACGGCCAGACCTCGCGTCCGCCGTAAAGGATCGGCTTCAAACCCTTGAATTCCATCAAATCCTCAATCCTTCCGGGACGCCCAAGAGCGGCTCAAACCGGCGCGTCCGCCTGTTCGGGGACGCTGCACGGCTCGATCTCACCCGGTTGCGGGCGCGGACCTTCCGCCTCGAACTGCGCGAAATAGCCGGCGATCTCAGGCTTACGCACAAATTGCGTGAGGCGAAAGCCTACCGCAGCAAATTCGCAGAACAGCAGCTTGGGCTCGATGCCGTGCTGGTCGGTCGGGCGGTCGGTATCCACCACGATGACCTGGCCACCCTCTTTGAGCGCGGGGCTAAGCCGCCACAGGAACGCGTAAGGCTCCTCCACCTCATGATACATGTGGACGAGGAACACGCGGTCGAAGCTGTCCTCGGGCAGGCGTGGATCGTCGGCTGCGCCCAGCTTGATCGAGACATTGTCGTGCCTCTCGCGCTCGACCCGATTGCCCAGCCGCCGCAGCGCATCCTCATCGATGTCCTGCGCCAGTACCCGGCCCTCCTCGCCCACGCGCGACGCAAGGCGGACGGTATAGTAACCCTCGCCCGCGCCGATATCGGCTACGGTCATGCCCGGGCGGATATTCGCAAGGTCCATCACCCGCTGCGCCTCGCGCCGGTCGTCGCGGATCTGCTCGGTCGAAAAGGCATTGCTGCCGGTGTCGGACACCGGCCGGTAGGGCCGCGGAAATTCCAGCGCACTCTGCGGGCGGGCGTCGTCTTCCGGATAATCGCAAGCGACCAGGCCGGTGAGCAGAGCAGCGATGAAGACGGTGCGCAGCATAGCGAGGGGCGCTATAGCGGGATGCCCGGCAGCTTCAAACCGTGCATCGGTCAGCCCGCTACTCGACATCCTCCACCTCGAGCGCCTCGCCCGTCACCCGCTGGGCGAGCGTTGCGGCGATGAAGACGTCGAGCTCGCCATCGAGCACGTCGCCGGGCGCGGTCGAGGTGACACCGGTGCGCAGGTCCTTGACCAGTTGGTAGGGCTGCAGGACATAGGAGCGGATCTGGTGGCCCCAGCCGATCTCGGTCTTCTCCTGGTACTCGCCCGCGGCCACCGCCTCGCGCTCGGCCATTTCGCGCTCGTAGAGGCGGGCCTTGAGCATGTTCATCGCCGTCGCGCGGTTCTTGTGCTGCGAGCGGTCGTTCTGGCTGGCGACCACGATGCCGCTCGGCAGATGGGTGATCCGCACCGCTGAATCGGTGGTATTGACGTGTTGCCCACCCGCACCCGAGGCCCGGTAGGTATCGATCCGTAAATCGCCCTCATTGAGCTCGATCGCGATGTCGTCGTCGATTACCGGATAGACCCACACCGAACTGAACGAGGTATGCCGCCTGGCCGATGAATCATAAGGCGAAATCCTTACCAGGCGGTGCACGCCGCTCTCGGTCTTGGCGTAGCCATAGGCGTTCTCGCCCTTCAGCAGCAGCGTCGCGGATTTGATCCCCGCCTGCTCGCCAGCCTGGTATTCGACCGTCTCCACCTTGAAGCCGCGCCGCTCGGCCCAGCGGGCGTACATGCGCAGGAGCATCTCCGCCCAGTCCTGGCTCTCCGTGCCGCCCGCCCCGGCGTGGATCTCGATATAGCTGTCATTGGCGTCAGCCTCGCCCGCGAGCAGCGCCTGGACCTTGTCGGCATCGGCCCTCGCCGCCAGCCGCTCGAGCGTGGCGAGGCCCTCGGCGATGACCGCATCGTCCTCCTCCGCCTCGCCAAGCTCGATGAATTCGACCGCATCCTCCTTCTCGGCGCTGATCTCGTTGACCGTGCCGATCGCACTTTCGAGCCGCCGCCGCTCGCGCATGACCGCCTCGGCCGCTTTCGGATCGTCCCACAGCTTCGGGTCTTCGACACGCGCGTTGAGCTCATCGAGCCGGCGCACCGCGCGCTCCCAGTCGAGCGAGCGCCGCACCAGCGCGAGCGCCGCGTCGATCCGCTCGATATGGGCCTGCCCTTCGGCACGCATGGTGTTCTCTCCCTAGAAGATCGACTGACTAGCCGAGCCACGGGTCGAGGGGAAGCGGCCGTCCCCTCGGACCCGACGCGATCAGTAGATCCCGCCCTGCTGTTCGATGAAATCGTCCTGCCGGCCGTCGGTCGCACGTCGCCCGCCGCCGCTGCCCGGGTCTCTCGACCCCCGTTCCGCGCGGCGCAACTGGGAAAGGATGTATTCGCGCATCTGGCCGATCTCGTCGCGGCGCTGCCGGCGTGGCGGCTCGGTGTCGGGCTTGAACGCCTCCCAGATCACCGCGGAGGTCGGCTCGTCGCTCGGCCAGGCATCGAACACGCGGCGTCCGGTACGCCGGTCCACGCGCACCATCCGCACGCCCGCAGGGGCAAGGAACGGTCGATCGGTCCAGAGATCCCGCGATTCCTCGACCAGCTCCTTGAAGATCGGCGCCGCGGTATTGCCGCCCTGAACATAGCCGCCAAGGCTGCGCTGCTGTTCGTCGAAGCCGAGATAAACCCCGGCGACAATGTCGGGCGAGCCGCCGACGAACCAGGCATTGCCCGGCCCCGAGCTCGTCCCGGTCTTGCCAAACAGTGTCAGGTCGAGATCACGCAACCGGGTCGCCGTGCCGCGCGTCACCACGCCTTCGAGCATGTGGACGACCTGGTAGGCCGTGCGCGGATCCATCACGGGTCGCCCGCGCGAGGGCAGGCGCGGCATCGGTGAGCCGTCCCATTCGGCCATGTTGCAGCCCCGGCACTCGCGCTCATCGGCCCGCCAGATCACGTTGCCGCGCCGGTCCTGCACGTAGTCGATCAATGTCGGCGCGTTCATCCGCCCGTGATTGACGAGCGTGGAATAGGCGTTGACCATCTTGAGGACGGTGCTGTCACCGGCGCCCAGCGCGAAGCTCGGGTACTGCTCGTAATCGCCGATCTCGAGGTCGGAGAAAGTCCTGGTGACCTTGTCCATCCCCGCATCCATGGCGATGTGGACGGTCATCAGGTTCTTGGACTGCTCGAGACCATAGCGCATCGGGTATTCCCCGCCGCCGCGCGAACCGCCGAAATTGGTGAAGCATTTCTCGCCCAGATTGGCGCCCTGATAGTAGCAGAACTGCCTATCGGGCACGAGCGTGGCGGGGGTCATCCCGTTGTCGAGCCCGGCGGCATAGACGAACGGCTTGATGGTCGAGCCGGGCTGACGCATTGCCTGGGTCGCGCGGTTGAAGTCGCCGAGCCGCGAATCGAACCCGCCCTGCATCGCCAGCACGCGGCCGGTATTGGGGTCCTGCACTACCAGCCCGCCGGAGGCCTCGGGCACGCTGCGCACCTGCCAACCATTACCCGACGGCGAGGCGACGATAACATCGCCCGCCTTTAGCGGATCAGGCAGGCCGGAGAGCGGCGCTTCCTCGCCATCGGCAAAACCGATCCGCGCGGAGGAACCGTCGCGCTCGGTGACCACGCCGACGCGCCAATCCTCGTAATTGATGGCGATATAGGAGCTGGCGAGCTGCCCCTGCCAAGAGCCGGCATCGAGGTCGATCGTGGCGATCGGCCCCGGCCAGCCGCGATTGCCGTGATAGCGCATCAGGCCCTGGCGCAAGGCGGTGCGCGCCGCGTCCTGCAATTCGGTGTCGAGCGAGGTGCGCACCCAAAGACCGCCGGCATAGACCGAATGCGGCCCGTCCTCGGCCTGCTCGCCGAAGCGATCGATCAGCCGGCGACGCACTTCTTCGAGGAAATAGCCCGCATCCGCCGAGCGCTGATCGCCCTTCTGCGCTACCAGACCAAGGGGCTCGGCCTGCGCCGCCGCCAGCTCGGCCTCGGTGATATGGCCGTTCTCGGCCATTTCGGAGAGCACCCAATTGCGCCGCGCCAGCGCGGCATCGAAATTCGCCGCCCGGCTGTAGCGCTCGGGCGCCTGCGGGAGCACCGCGAGATAGGCCATCTCGTGCAGTTCGAGATCGCCCACGTCCTCGTCGAAATAGGCGCGCGCCGCTGCCTGCACGCCATAGGAGCGGCGGCCGAGCGGAATCTCGTTGAGGTAAAGCGTGATGATCTCGCGCTTCGAGAGCACGTCCTCGATCCGGCGAGCGAGGATGATCTCCTTCAACTTGCGGGTCACCGAATATTCGTTGCCGACGAGGATGTTCTTGGCGACCTGCTGGGTGATCGTGGATCCGCCCACCGCCCGCTCGCCCGAGCCCAGCTTGCTGACGTAGTCGATCACCGCGCCAGTGAAGCCGCCCAGATCGACGCCGCCATGCGTCCAGAAGGTCTTGTCCTCGGCCGAGGTATAGGCGTTGATCAGCTGCGGCGGCAGGTCCTTGAACTGGAGCTGCACGCGCCGCTCGCGGGCATAGGAATGGACGATCTCGCCATCGATCCCGCGCACCACCGAAGGAAGCGGCGGCTCGTAGCCGACCAGCATCTTGGCATCGGGCAGGCCGCGCGCGAGCAACGCCCAGCCGACCAGCCAGGCCACCAGCGCCAGCCCCGCAAGGATCGCACCCCAGCGCAACAGCCGATGGCGCCGGAAGGCGGCGCCGATGCCGGCGAAGACGGAACGCGTGCGAGCCGCGATGCCGGGCGCGGAATGATCGACAGAAGCCATATGCGCCGGGCGCCTAGCACGCCGATCCTGTCCGCCGCCAGAACGATATGCTTCGTTGTGGACCATCGGGCGCAATCGGTTCCGTTCGCGCAACATGGTTGCTTGGGGACCGGGCCGATGCTAGCAAGCCGTTCATTCCGGACCTTCGAGGGTCTGGAGCGAACCCGCTGCCAGGCTTCCTGCCCGCCGCGGTCAAGTCCACAGGTTGATGCCGCAAATGCCAAGCACGAGTAATTCCGCCCTCCCGCTCGCCGAGTTCCGGCAGGCGGCGGCGGGATCGGCTCGCGCGCAGGATTACGTCCTGGGCCTTGGCAAAGCGGCAATGACGATCCCGACCCGCGCCTGCCACCGTGGCGGCGCCTCTGTTTCCCCTTACCGGGCGGCCGGCCATGTGCCGAAGCCCGGCATCCTACCAACCAATCGGCATGGCCCGCGGCCCGGCACGTCCGGCCCCGCTCGCCATGCCCGGAGACTATTCAATGGCCACCCGCATGCTGATCGACGCGCGCCACCCGGAGGAGACCCGGGTCGCGGTGCTGACCGGAAACCGCATTGAGGAATTCGATTTCGAATCTGCCGAACACAAGCAGATCAAGGGCAATATCTATCTCGCCAAGGTCATCAGGGTAGAGCCCAGCCTGCAGGCGGCCTTCGTTGATTTCGGCGGCAACCGGCACGGCTTCCTCGCCTTCAGCGAGATCCATCCCGACTACTACCAGATCCCCGCCGGCGACCGCGCCGCGCTGCTCGCCGAGGAGCAGGCCGCGGCCGAGGAAGAGGCCGCCCTGCGCGACGAGGAGGACGAGGATAACGGCTCCTCCGACCTTTCTGAGAACGAGGACGACGAGGACGAGGACGAGGACGGCCTGGTCGAAATCGATACGTCCGAGAAGGACGAGGTGGCCACGATCGAGGACGGTCTGGTCGAGAATGGCGATGGCGACGACCATTCGGGAGACGCGGACGAGGAGGATGCCTCGGGCGATAGCGGCTCCTCCCGCTCGGGCCGCCGCCGAGGCCGGCGTCAGGGCCGGGGCGGTAATGGCAACGGTAACGGCGGCAACGGCGGCAATAATCGCCGGCGCGGCTCGGGCGAAGGCAGCCGCGCCAAGGAGATCGACGACGTGCGCGCCCGTCGCCAGGCGTTGCGTCGTCGCTACAAAATCCAGGACGTCATCCAGCGCCGCCAGGTGCTGCTGGTGCAGGTCGTCAAGGAGGAGCGCGGCAACAAGGGCG
>PPFU01003050.1_pt1 | contig 14125 bp, 10 predicted proteins | sample 1535991 | NCBI WGS metagenome assembly PPFU01 (sample SAMN04901290, study PRJNA319586) | Hypolithon metagenome, whole genome shotgun sequencing project. | isolation source: Antarctic Hypolithon | place: Antarctica: Miers Valley | collected 2014
ACTGAAATCAATACGGCAGCTCAGTCTCCCACCTTTTATCCGCCGCCGCTGGTTAAGGCCTATGCGGTTCATCAGTTTATGGATAGTCTCACACACACAGAATTATCCGTCGATCCCTTTGCCTATCGAACCTCTGACCAAATTATCGATCTCAGCCCTCCGGCTGCAAGCAATATGCGGCTCAGTCAGTGGTCTCAAGGCCAGTTCGAGGCAGACTGGCAGTCTTTGAAGCGCTTGTTTGAGTCGTCGGCTCGTCCGGCTATGCGGCTGCGCGGTGCCTATTACCTGCAAGATGAAACATTCATTAAACGCTTTAAGTCAGTAAAGCTATCGCTAGCTGAAGCCTCTGCTAAGGCGGTGCTGCTGGTGGCCATTCACCAGGATGCTGAAAATTTGTACAAGGTTTGTGTTCAGGCTCAGCCTGCCCAAGATGCTAGCGTACTGCCTGAGCGCTTAGAACTCAGGCTGCTGGATACTCGGCAGAACGTTTTAGCCACGGTCGCAGCTCAGCAGGATGATTCTTTTATTCAGCTACCTTATTTTCGAGGGGCAATGGATGAGCCGTTTGCGATTGAGCTAGCGCTGGGAGAATATCGTCATACAGAAGCGTTTGTGATCTGAAGCCGGAGCCTATCGAACCCTTTCACCTATGAAGAAAGTGAAGAAAGTTCTCTTAAATTTAGGCGCTGCCACTCTGGTAAAGGGGTGTGAGCGTGTCATGGGTGAAACGTTAGGAGACTCTCCGATTCGGTTTACAGGGAAGCTGCCGGCGTGGTGCAAAAGTGGCCATTTTCGGGTAACACTCGCCCGACAAATTAGACCATCACGACGATGCTGGTCTAGCGCTCATTGGCGTTTCTGATTAAGCTAGTTGGAAGCGCTGAAATCCGAGGAGTTCAAACCAATGGGGATGGCTTTCACCCGTCATCAGTTCTGTGGGACTCTTGCCCACCCGCTCTTCACATTCACTGCGCCCCCCTCAGCATTTTGTATACGCCACAAGCTCAGCCTATTCACGGAGTAACCCCCTGTACTCGTGGAGTAACTCCCTGTACTCGTGGAGCAGCTCCCTGTACTCGTGGAGCAGCTCCCTGTACTCGTGGAGCAGCTCCCTGTACTCGTGGAGTAACTCCCTGTACTCGTAGAGTAACTCCCTGTACTCGTAGAGTAACTCCCTGTACTCGTGGAGTAACTCCCTGTACTCGTGGAGCAGCTCCCTGTACTCGTGGAGTAACTCACTCTACTCGTGGAGCAGCTCCCTGCACTCAATTTGCAGCAGTTGTTTTACAGATACAAGGACTAATCTCTGCTATTAGGCTCTATCGGCCAAACGTCAGATTTTCGAGACTCTGGCCCGGCGGTAAATCAATGAAAACGCGATCGCCTTCTTCCACACCATCCACAATTTGAATCTGCTCTCCCACCTGAGATCCCAGCACCACCGGCTCAAACTGCGCTTTGCCGTCCTCTCCTGGCACCAGCACGCCCGTTTCGCCGCCCTGTGTGATGATCGAAACGGTCGGAACTACCAGCGCGTCTTCTAGGCGATCGCCAATAAAAGCCACCGTCGTTTTCATATTCGAGCGCAGCCGGTCAGTGCCCGTCAGCAGCTTCACCCGCACCTGAAAAACGGTCACGCCCTGGCGCTCAATCGCCTCTGGAGCAATCAATCGCACTGTTCCTTTAAAGGTTTCATTAGGAAAAGCGTCCGCCTGAATTTCTGCCTCCTGACCCGGCCTGATTCGGCTGATGTCGGCCTCGGGCACTTCAGCAATCACTTCTAGGCCGCTAGCGATCGCTACAATCGCGGTAGACGTCGCCGAGGTCACATCCGAAGCCGTCGCGGTGGGCGTCACAAAAGCGCCTTCTTCAGCAAATCGCTGTGTCACAGTGCCATCAAACGGTGCCCGAATTTCAGTGTCTGCAAGCTGAACTTCTGCGGCCTGTAGCTGGCCAACGGCGCGATCTAAGCGGGCCTGAGCTTGGGCGACTGTTTCTGCATCATCACCATTTTGCTGGTCAATCAGGCGCTGCTCGGTTTCATTAACCTGCGCTACGGCCTGGTCAACTCCCGCCGCTGCACTACGACTGTCATTCAGCGCCCGATCTAGGTCGCTACGAGAAATCCCGCCCTGGTCAAAAAGCCGCCGGTTGCGATCCAGGTCGCTCTCAGCGAGCGTTTGACGAGCGCGGGCATCAGTAAGCTGAGCGCGAGCCGCCGTTAGAGCCGCTTCTACCTGGCCAATATCCGTAGCAGAAGCGCCGTTTAACGCATCATTAAGCTGAGCTTGAGCTTCAGCTACGCTAGCGCGATTTTGCACAAGCTGTGCATCAAGCTGCGCGCTGTCCATGCGAGCAATGAGCTGGCCTTCGGTGACGCGATCGCCCTGTTCTACTAGCAAAGTTTCCAGCGTACCCGATGTCTTGGGGCTGAGGTTTACCGTCCGCAGTGGCTCTACGCTACCGCTAGCCGTAATCCGCACCGTGAGTGCATCTAGGGCAACTGGCACGGTCAGTTCGTTGATGTCGTACTGCGGGCCACGGCGGGAAATGAAGAAGGTGATCGCGCCTGCTGCAACCAAACCGGTAAGTCCCAAAACAATCAGCCAAATCCAAAGACGCTTATGTTTGACAGGCAGCTTGGCAGACGATTTGGGAAGCGATTCGGCAGGCAGTTTGGAACGGGAAGGCAGAGGCAGCAAAGGCAAAGGCATAGATAGATGCAAAAGGCTAAACAAAAGCCGGGTGAGGCTCAACTTAACTCTAGGATAGTGAGTTTTTGCGGCGCTTGAGTGAGTCCGTCAACATCGGCTATCCGCAACATCGGCTATCCGCTAGATGGCGGATACCGTTTGCAGAACCAATGGAATCCGAGGGCAGTCAAGTATGCTATCGCATTCCTCATCTGCTTCAATGCAAACTGTTCAATCTCTGTCTCCATCCGCCAGGCAATCTGCTGCCGAGCTTGCTGAAAGGGGTCTGCATCATTTGTTTGCAGCGCAGGTGAAACGGACGCCAGATGCGATCGCCCTCGTCCATCAGGGCCTTACCCTCACCTACCAGCAGCTTACACTTCCGGCTCTACTAGACCAATCACCCTCAGGTAAGTATACGCCTCTGAACTGGCGAACCTGATCGCCCTTCATTCGATAGACCCAGGCTTTTTGCAAAGGTTGATAGCTGAGTGTGAAGACTAATTGCCAGCAGCGCTGATAGCTGTCATTTCGAGTGCCCTCTTGAGCGGTGCCATCACCTGCCACCCCTTCCAACTTATCCAACCGCTGCAAAATATCACTGCAAACAGCGCTGCTACCCTGAAATACTAGCAAATAGCCTTTTACCCACTCCTCTCCTGAGGTCATCGCTGGGTAGCCCCACTGGGGAAAATCATACAGGCTGCCTTTCACGACCGCAGGCAGCGCCTGAGCTAAAGCCCGACCACAATATCGCCGATGGTAGCGCCCACCTGGCTTAAGCGTACCGTACACAAAGACGGACAGCTCAGAACTATCTTCAGAACTATCTTCAGAACTACCTGTCGTAACATCGCTCATAGCCCTCACAAAAGCTGTCTATATAAAGTGCATCTAAATGCCATTTCACCTACTAAAATACAACTCTATACAGTTAGATAGTGTAGTTAGAACCGAGCATAAGGGGATCAAGGCGTGGAATTGCGATATAGCCCAGCAGATATCGAAGCAAAGTGGCAACAGTACTGGGCCGAACACAAGCTGTATAAAACGCCTGAAAATACAGAAAAAGGCTCCGAGAAAGCGTCTAAAAAGTTCTATGCTCTTTCCATGTTCCCCTATCCCTCGGGCGACCTGCACATGGGCCATGTGCGCAACTACACCATTACCGACGTGATTGCCCGCGTTCGGCGGATGCAAGGTTACCGCGTACTGCACCCAATGGGCTGGGATGCCTTTGGCCTACCTGCCGAAAATGCCGCCATCAAGCGGGGCATTCCCCCGGCTGAATGGACGCTTAAAAATATTGCTCAAATGCGCGAGCAGCTCAAGACCTTGGGCCTTTCTTACGATTGGGATCGCGAAGTAGCAACCTGCTTGCCTAACTATTATCGCTGGACGCAGTGGATTTTTCTTCAGTTTTTTGATGCCGACCTCGCCTACCAAAAAGAAGCCGCCGTCAACTGGGATCCCATCGATCAAACGGTCTTAGCAAACGAGCAGGTAGACAGTGAAGGGAGGTCTTGGCGCTCAGGCGCAAAAGTAGAACGCAAGCTCCTCCGTCAGTGGTTTTTTAAAATTACTGACTATGCTGAACAATTGCTCAATGACTTAGACAAGCTTTCAGGCTGGCCAGAGCGAGTAAAGACCATGCAGGTCAACTGGATTGGAAAATCTAAGGGCGCTCAGGTCACCTTCAAAACCGAAGCAGCAGGCGATTTGATCATTTATACCACTCGCCCAGATACCTTGTGGGGAGCAACCTTTATGGTAATCTCTCCCGAGCATCCATTGGCAGATTCACTGACGACTTCAGAGCAGGTCGATGCGGTGAAAGCCTATCAGGAAGCTGCCGCTAATCTCAGCACGATTGATCGTACGGCGGAAGGACGCGAGAAAACCGGCGTATGGACAGGTAGCTATGCCATCAACCCGGTTAACGATGAGAAGATTCCTGTGTGGATGGCCGACTACGTGATGATGGACTACGGTACGGGCGCGATTATGGCGGTGCCTGCTCACGACCCAAGGGACTTTGAGTTTGCCCGCAAGTTTGAGCTGCCGATTAAGGCTGTGATTCAGCCGGAAGGAGAAACTTTAGCCAGTGAGACGGGCGGTGAGAACATGACGGTCGCCTATGCGGGCGATGGTGTGATGGTGAATTCTGGGCCTTTGAATAGTGTGGCGGCTGGTAAAGGAGAAGGGGAGAGTGTGGAGCGGGCGATCGCCTACCTCGAAGAAAAGTCCCTCGGCCAAGGTACCACCCACTACCGCCTGCGCGACTGGCTCGTCTCCCGCCAGCGCTACTGGGGAGCCCCTATTCCCATCATCCACTGCCCAACCTGCGGCACTGTCCCCGTCCCCGAGCAAGACTTGCCCGTAAAGCTCCCTGAAAACGTGAAGTTTAGCGGCAAAGGCGCATCTCCGCTAGCTAAAATCAGCGATTGGGTCAACGTTTCCTGTCCTCGCTGCAACGCTGCTGCCAAGCGTGAAACCGACACCATGGACACCTTTTTAGACTCGTCCTGGTACTTTCTTCGCTACGCCGATGCTAATAACGACTCAGAAGTTTTCTCTCCTGAGCGCGTGAATGAATGGCTCCCGGTCGATCAGTATGTGGGTGGCATTGAGCACGCAATTTTACACCTGCTGTACTCTCGCTTTTTTACGAAAGTCCTGAGAGATCGTAAGCTCTTAAGCTTCGACGAGCCCTTCGAGCGCCTGCTTACTCAGGGCATGGTACAGGCTATTACCTATAAAAATGCTGAAGGTCAGTTTATTGTTCCTGAAAAAATAGCAGACTTAAATAGCCCTGCCGACCCAGTAACAGGAGAACTTTTGCAAGTTTCCTATGAGAAGATGTCAAAGTCGAAGTTTAACGGCGTTGCCCCCTCGCAGGTGCTGGCAAAATATGGAGCCGATACCGCTCGCATGTTTATTCTTTTTAAGTCTCCACCCGAGAAAGATCTTGAGTGGGATGATGCCGATGTAGAGGGGCAATACCGCTTTTTGAACAGAGTGTGGCGAGCGGTCACCGGGTTCTCGCAGTCTGATAGCGCTGGCCTAACTCAAAAGATTGACACCATCAATCAAAGCGATCTTAGTAAGGAAGATAAAACGCTTCGCCGTGCCACCCACACTGCCATCAAGGAAATTACAGAAGATATCGAAGGCGACTACCAGTTCAACACTGCCGTTTCTGAGCTGATGAAGCTTAGTAACGCCATTAATGATGCTCCCGATAAAACCACGCTAGCCTTTGCAGAAAGCGTCTGTACTTTAGTGCTGTTGCTTGCCCCTTTTGCCCCTCACATTGCCGATGAGCTATGGTCGCAGATGGGGTCGCAGATGGGGTCGCAAACGGAGTCGAAAATGGGCGATCGCTCAGTGCATCAGCAGCCGTGGCCTGCGGTAGATGAGGCGGCGCTGGTTGCCGACGAGATTACGCTGGTTGTTCAGATCATGGGGAAAACCAGAGGCACCTTACAAGTCCCGGCTGGCGCTGATAAGGCCGCTCTGGAAACCTATGCTCGTCAGTCAGAAGTAGCTCAGCGATATTTGGCAGGCAAGGAGATTAAGAAAGTCATTGTTGTGCCTGGTAAGCTGGTCAATTTTGTGGCGGTATAGTTTGTCGAAGATTAAGCTGATATTAAAGAAAGAGCGAGTTAGCGGGGATGTGGAAAACTAGGCTTTTAAGCTGAGGTAATCCCTGATAGAATTTCGGTAAAAAGACACAAGGTTTCTTTCGATGGCTTCTTTATCGATGAGTTCTCTAAAGCCAGCGCCAGCACCGTCAAATACTCGGTCGGATGTCCGCGTTGGGCTAGGTAAGGTTTTGCTGGTTGAGGACGAAGCACTCATTCGGGAGACCGTCGCCTTATCTCTAGCGGATGAGGGCTTTGAGGTACTGGTTGCGGATAACGGTCAGCAGGCGCTGGAGATGCTGATAGGGAGCCCCGGCGGCAAGAAGAATGAGGCTAAGGAGGCGATCGCAGACATCAATCTAGTCATCCTCGATCTCATGTTACCGGGCATGAATGGCCTGGATCTGTGTCGGCTGATACGTCATCGAGGCTTGAATATTCCCATTTTGATTTTGAGCGCTAAGGGCACCGAAACTGATCGGGTGTTGGGCTTAGAAGTGGGTGCAGATGATTATTTAACCAAGCCTTTTGGCATGAGGGAGCTGATTGCTCGCTGTCGGGCTTTGCTGAGGCGATCGCGCTCCAAAGCCCAGCAGGCCGACAAGTCTGTCCGTAAGTTTGAAGACATCGCCCTGCATGTTGACGAATGCCGCGTGTTTTTGGCAGACAAGGAAATTAGCCTGTCGCCCAAAGAATTCAAAATTTTAGAGCTGCTCATGAGCCAGCCAAAGCGCGTATGGTCACGCGATCAGATTATCGATCAGGTGTGGGGCTACGACTTTATGGGCGATAACAAAACGGTAGACGTGCATATTCGCTGGCTGCGTGAAAAGCTAGAAGAAACGCCCAGCAGCCCTAAATACCTCAAAACGGTACGCGGTTTTGGCTATCGCTTGGGTTGAGGCTCTGTCTGCTCATCCATACGGCTGCTTAGGCCGCTATGCTTACGCTATGGCTTATTGTAAGTTCATTAGTTAGCAAAGTGCTGATGAACTCATCTCAAAAGGCTAGTTCAGTCGCTCTAAGAAAACTAATCTTTTAGTGTGAGCACATAGTTTAGCAAGAACGTCGTTTTGGTAAATATAAATAGTCATTGCCGCCCAGACTCGCGAGTTCTGGTGTGGTCGCTGCGAGATATACAAAATTTTGTCTACAACTCATGTTTGTACGAGTTTGAAGACATTATCGACGAAGTTGATGACACCGACGTTTTGTCACCGCCACAATACAATTCGCTTGGCCACTTCATTAAGCGGGTCGCCGTACATAAAACCAAATACACCGGAGCCTGGTCACTAACCTCCGTGAACCCATACGTCGGCGCTATTGAGCTGGCTTACGACTATGAGATTTACTTTGTCATTTTGGACTTTCCCTGGAGCTTGTCTTCAATAAACCTATTAAAAAACTGGCGTAGGCGATGCAGGTTTGTAGTTTGCTACATCGTTGAAATTTGGAGCACAGAAATTTCTCAGCTAGCTAACTTCATCAAGTTCTTCAAAGACTTTGACCTGATCTGCATTGGGACGTATCACGCTTTGGAAAGCGTCCAAGAACTAACAGATTGTCCCTGTATATTTTTGCCGCCCGGCGTCGATACGCTCAAGTTTTATCCTGACCTTCAAAAAGATCAGCGTTCTATAGATCTGTGCAGCTTAGGCAGACGCTCTTCAGTGACTCACAACGCCCTACTAGCCCTAGCAGAACAAAAATCGTTCTTCTATTACTACGAGTTAACCAATGGGTCTGTGCTGCGGATTGATAATCATCAGGCGCACCGAACCCAAATTGCCAACTTGCTCAAGAGCAGCCGCTATTACATTACAAATTACGCCAAGGCAGATTTGCCCGGTCTGATTGCAGGAGAACATGAAATTGGCTATCGTTTTTTTGAAGGAGCGGCGGCGGGCAGCGTTTTAATCGGCGCTCCTCCGCAGGGCGACCTTTTTAAGCGCTATTTTGACTGGCCAGACGCTATTATTCCGATAGGCTTCGACGAGCCTAGTATTGCCGATGTAATTTCTGAACTTAATACTCAACCTGACTATCTGAAGGAAATTCGGAGCAGTAACGTCATCAACTCTTTGCTTAAGCACGACTGGGTTTACCGTTGGGAACAAGTACTCCATGAGCTAGAGCTACCGTTGACCCAAGCGATGAAAGATCGCAAAAGTCATCTTCAGGATCGGGCGATCGCACTCCAGCCAGCCAACGCCAGTAGATATATACCCCTAAAAAATATAGAGATCGCATCATGAAGGCAAAGGCGTGAAGGCAAAGGATTCCTTGATCCAGCGACTGCAAAAGTTTCCAGTCGGGCGCTTGCTACGGTTTGGCGCTGTAGGCTTCAGCGGCTTGTTCGTTGATATTGCGGTGTTTTATCTGCTGCGCGAGCTGATCGGGCTACCGCTGTACCTCAGCACAGCGCTATCCATTGAAGTTGCCATCTTCAATAATTTTTTATGGAACGACGCCTGGACATTCGCTGACTTAGCGCAAAGGCAAAAAGGCTGGCGGGCTCGGCTGGCGCGATTTTATAAGTTCAACTTAGTTTGCCTGCTGGGAGCTGCGCTGCAAATCGGCATCATGACTTTGATTTTGGCGGTTCCAGCCGTCAGCCAAATCCCAGCACTCTCCGGCAGAATCATTACCGCGATCTGGACAAATAACGCGGATGAGTACTGTGCAAAGGTGTTGGCGATCATCCTGGTTACCCTCTGGAACTTTTGGATAAACCTGAAGCTTAGCTGGCGGGCTTAAAAGCAATCCTCACGAAGCCGGACGCTCATAGATGCCTAGCTCGAAGCTGTCTAGATTCATGGTGCCCCTCAATGATTGCTGCTCAGTTAAACGATAGCGACTGCGCAGAAGCTCATTAGTCCCTTCCGCCAAATTGCTGACTTCAACCTGCGTTTCAGGCGCGTCCCACAGCGGGAAGTTTGACTGCAACCATAAGATTCGGGCATAGTTTTTCTGATCCAATGCGGCTGCTAGTGCTGCTGTGACATCAGCCGGGGCCGATGCCAGTACGTCTGGATTAGCCACTTCGTCTAGATAGTACGCTAGCCGGGTTACATGTCCCCAGGCTCTAGAGTTGATCACCACTAGCGTTGGGCTGTCCTCAGCTAGCAGTGCTGCGTTTACCGTGTGGAACATCTGGCGATCGCGCCCATTAAAATCACCAACATTCACCGCTAAATACACCGCCAATAGTCCTACCGTTAGCACCTCACGCCATCGTCCGGTTGCTTTCTCCAGCCAGGCCGCTACCAGCAGCACGCATCCTGGTAACACAACAATCGTTGCTCGCCCCCAGCCAAAACCCAGCGTATTCTTATTCGCCACAATATCCACGCCCAGAGCTAGCATCAAAGGAAATAGGCCCAGTAAAGCGCAAGTTACCAACACCCAATATTGCCGCCTTCGATATAGCCCGACTACGCACATGACAACAAACCCGATGACCCCACAGCCAATCGCTACTGCCGTTGGCTTAATGGATGCATCCATCGGCAGCATACCAGTCGTTAAATGACCCAACAACAAATAGTCTGCTAACGTCTGTGCTAAATCCTTGCCGTGCTGTGCTGTCATTTGCAACAGATTCCCTTCAGGAGAAAGGCGATCTAGCACGTCTTGACGATTGGCTACCTGCCGCAGCGTGCCCCATATCCCCCATGGCATAAATAAAGCTGCCCCACAGCCCAACGTCAAACCATGCTGAAGCCAGTGCTTACGGTCTAAAAACAGCGCCAGCGCCGCCAGCGCAAAGAACCAATATCCAAACAAATATTGAGTCATCAACCCTGCTGTTAAAGCAAGGGCTACGCCCCCTCGCAGCAGCCAGCATTGCCAGCTTGGTCGCTGACTATTTGCCACAGCGGGCGTCTCAAAAACAGGCTCAGCCGACCGGTCTACCTTCATGAGTATCAGCAAACACAGCGTGCTGATACCGACCCATAGCAGCAAAGGTGAATACATTCGAAAGTTTAAAGAATGGGAGAGAAAGAAGGGATTTAGCGCTAGCAGCGCCGTAAAAATTAGCCCGCCCCGCGCCCCTAAAATCCGTCGACCTAAGAAATAAGCAATCCATAGTGTTGCTAAGCTCATCAACATCACAGAGCTTCGTATGGCACCTTCGCTATTTCCAAACAAGCGCATCCATCCATGCCCAACGAGATAAAGTAAGGGCGGATGTGGCTCGCTTAAATCACTTAATATCAAAGCTTTCACGGTCTTTATGACATCGCCAAAACCATGCTCCGCAGGAATCTGGAGCAGCGCTGAAATATCGCTTAGCGCAAAGGGGACGTTTTCAGGGAGGTGATAGGCATTTTTTTGGCCTGACGAAAACAGCACAGAAAGGACTTCGTCGTACCAAAACTCTTGCTTGCCTATCCAAAGCAGCCTTAGCCACACACCCAAAAAGATGCTGATAGCCAGACTTGTTCGAAAAGCTGTTTTTGTGGCTAAGCTCTTCAGCACTTTATCTAAGCTTAGTGTTTGCTCGGGAGCTTCCTTGAACCGAAATCTGAAGGGAAGGTAATTCATGCGCTAGTTTCTAGATGAAGAATCACCTTGTTTAGGGTGATTTGATTTAAACATTCACTTAAAACACCCAAATACATCAACTTAAACGCGGCTTTTTCGGCGCGCGATCGCTGCAAAGGTCCTCTATATAAAGGCCCTCCATATATTGAGAAAGCTGTTTTTCAGTAAATTTCTACGCCTCTTTATGCCTAAAAATACATCCCTAAAAATACTGAGCCAACAAGTAAGTTTACTGACGGGATGTCTCTTGCTCGCAAGCTCTTTTTCGAGAGACTTTCATCCTGCGCAAGTGAGGAGCAGTTGACGTTAAAGCTTTTATAAAAGAGCGCTACAATCTAGTAAATCAAAGGAGAGCGATACGATCCCAGTAAAATAGAGTAGCTTCGTGATATCTGTAATAACACTCATTAAATTATGTTTATTCTGTGATCTGTTAGTCAGCCACTGCGGTATCCGCCTATCTCCCTGATAAGAATGAACTCTATTCTATATATACTTGTTCTAAGCAGGTGCGCTCAGGCTCAACTCTATGGGTAAGCTGCTGTTGAATTTGTAATATCTCGATTTTGCTGTTGTAACTCGCTGCTCAACAAGGGCTGGCCGCTCCAACAATGACTAATCCGTTGCTTGTACCACCAAGAGGCTCTTTGCAGGTAACGCCTACGTCGCCTGAATCCGCTGGGGTTCTGTTTTCCCTGATTATTCCTACTTATAACGAAAGCGGCAACGTCGCTAAAATTGTTGCTCAGCTCACTCAGCTTTTAGATAACTTTATTCCAGAGAACTACGAGCTGATTCTGGTAGATGACAATAGCCCAGATCTGACCTGGCAGGTTGCTCAAGAGCTAACTGCTAAATATTCTTGGCTGCGCGTGATGCGCCGGCAAACGGAGCGGGGGCTTTCTTCTGCGGTTATTCGAGGCTGGCAGGTTGCAAGGGGCGAAATTTTAGGCGTGATTGACGCTGACCTTCAGCATCCGCCAGAGGTGTTGATCGAGCTGCTGAAAGCTACGCTAGATGGCGCTGATTTGGCGGTGGCAAGCCGACATGTAGAAGGCGGCGGCGTCAGCGATTGGAGTATCGTGCGGCGCTTTTTATCGCGGGGAGCGCAGGTGCTGGGGCTGATGCTATGTCCGAGTGTAGTTGGGCGGGTAAGCGACCCGATGAGCGGCTACTTTATGGTGCGGCGTAGTGCGATCGCAGGCCCCAAGCTCAATCCATTAGGCTACAAAATTTTGCTAGAGGTGATTGGCCGAGGCAGCATTGGTAAAATCGCTGAAGCAGGCTACGTTTTTCAGGAGCGCGACTCAGGCGAGAGCAAAGTTACCTGGAAGCAGTACATAGACTACTTAGGTCACCTGATCAGGCTGCGCTCAAGCCGCCAGCATCCTCAACAAACCCCTCAGAAGAACCTCCAGAACAAACGAGACAAACGAGCTTTTCCGATCCAGCGATTTATGCGCTATGGCCTAGTTGGCGTCAGCGGCATATTCGTCGATATGGCTCTTTTTTATCTGCTAACTGAGGTCGCAGGCTTGGGCCTTGTCGTCAGCAAAATCGTCGCCGCTGAAATTGCGATTGTCAGCAACTTTTTATGGAACGACGCCTGGACATTTGCTGACGTCACGCAGCGTCAAAAAGGCTGGCGATCGCGGCTAAAGCGCTTGCTAAAGTTCAACATCATCTGCACTCTCGGCCTAATTTTGGACGTGGTTCTGCTGAAGCTGTTCTATCACCTCATTTTTGGCAACAGCTTGAAATACGTCGCTAACCTCATCGCCATCGGGTTTGTCGCCGTCTGGAACTTCTGGATTAGCGTAAAGCTTAGCTGGCGCGTGACAGCCGTAAAAGACACTCAAGCCTAGTTATTCTGCCAGACCTGTAGCAAAGTAGTCGCCCTTTGGGTGCCCGAAGCATCTTCCTGCTGTTCATAAAGCCGCAGCGCTTGCTCCAGTGTTTCTACCGCTGCGCCGCTGTTGCCCTGGCCCCAAAGCGCTAACCCCATGTTATAGCGAACGCCCGGATCGTCAGGAAACGCACGGATGAGCCGGCGGTATGAGAGCACGGCCCTGAGATACTTTTTCTGTGACAGCAGGAGTTCGCCCAGTGAAGCTTGGGCAGGCATTAAGTCTGGATTGATGTTGACAGCCTGCTCAAGGTGGTTAAGCGCCGCATTTTCTTCTCCCCGTTCAAGCAAAAGTTTGCCTAAATAGTACTGTGCCTCTGCGTCCTTAGGATTCAGGCGCACCGCACCCTGCAAAGCATCAAAAGCGCGAGTCTCGTCGCCCTGCTTTAGCCAAATTTGAGCCAGATTCGCGTATGCGCTGCCTCGATTGGGGTCTAGGGCGATCGCCCGCTGTAAAGGAGCAATGGCCGAGTCGTAGTCATCTTGAGCCAAATAAAGCATCCCGATCGCCTCATAGGCTTGGGCGTTATTGGGCTCAATGCTCACCGCTCGTTCGTAGGCATTGCGAGCGCCCTCGTAGTCCTCTAGCCGCAGAAGCGAGCCGCCCAATCCGACAAAGGCACTGGCTGCGCGCGGCTCTATTGCAATCAGGTTGCGGTAGGCGTCTGCGGCTTGTTCGTAGCGCTCATCCATAAACAGGCTGTGGGCCAGTCCGTAGTGAAAAGGCAGGTTGCGTGGGTCGCGATCTAGTGCCTGACGGTAGTATTCGGCGGCGGCCTCGAAGTTGCCCTGCTTAACTTGCAGGTAGGCAATGCCGGAGTAAATGCGGGTGTTGTCACGGTCTACCTGGAGGGCCTGCTGATAGAGTGCGATCGCCCCCGCATAGTCTCCTGAATCAATCTTTTTTTGAGCCTCACCCACCAGTTCAGAAAGGCGCTTCTTTTGATCGTCGCTTAAATTATCGCTGCTTTGCGCAATGAGTACGCCCGGAGAAATGCCCGGAGAAATAACCGACTGAGATGCCGAAACCTCCACCGCCCTAGCTTCAGCGGCTAAAAAACCATTGCCTGCTAGCCCAGCTACAGCCAGTAAAAGCGAATACTTAAATAGAGGGCCCACAGACTAATCTCCTAAAAAAACTCAAAGTAAGCAAAGATAGAAATGAAATCACAAACGTCAACTGCGCCGGGTTCAGCTCATGATTCTATCAACAACTGACTTTATTCAGGGAGAAAATATTCAAAACTATCTCGGTATCGTCACAGGGTAAGCGCAAGAAAAAACGTTCCAAAATGTGCTAGGCAGGGACAGCCGCAGCGAGCACTTCGAGC
>PPFU01012516.1_pt1 | contig 14125 bp, 12 predicted proteins | sample 1535991 | NCBI WGS metagenome assembly PPFU01 (sample SAMN04901290, study PRJNA319586) | Hypolithon metagenome, whole genome shotgun sequencing project. | isolation source: Antarctic Hypolithon | place: Antarctica: Miers Valley | collected 2014
CCGCCGAGGTGACGCAGGGCGCCGTGTCGATGACGGAGCTCGAGGACTGGGAACGGCTGGAGAGCTTCTCGGCGATCGGCGGCTTCAGCGCGCTCGGCGCGGGCCGGATCTTCGGCGACGGCACGGAGCTGATGTACGCGAAGACGGCCTACGTCTCGCGCGGATTCTTCCCCGCTCTCGGGACCCCGGCGCAGCTCGGCCGCGTGCTGATCGACGAGGAGCACGTGGTGGGGAATACCACCTCGGTGGTGATCAGCCACGGCTTCTGGCAGCGGCAGCTCGGGGGCGACCCGGGCATCGTCGGCCGGACGATCCGCCTGAGCGGGGAGCCGCGCATCGTCACCGGTGTGATGCCGCCGGGCTTCGACTACCCGACCCCCGAAGTCGCGGTCTGGATGCCGACGAACGTCATGGGGCCGGACGACGTCGGCCCGGGTCGTCAGGCACGCTGGCTGACGATGATCGGCCGGCTGAAGCCGGGCGTCACACAGGAGCAGGCGAGCGCCGAGGCCGCAACGATGCTCCGCCAGCTCGCCGCGACGTATCCGGAGTCCAATGCGGCCTGGACCGCGACGACGGTGGAAAACGTGCGCGACTCACTCGTCGGACGCGTCCGAACGGGACTGCTCGTCCTCCTCGGCGCCGTCGGGCTGGTGCTGTTGATCGCCTGCGCGAACGTCGCCAACCTGCTGCTCGTGCGAGCGACAGGACGGTCGCGCGAGCTGTCGCTCCGCGCCGCACTGGGCGCCGGCCGCAGCCGCATCGTCAGGCTTATGCTCGTCGAGAGCGCGCTGCTGGCGGGGGTCGGCGGCGCACTGGGCATCGCCGCGGCTTGGTGGGGGGTGAAGGCGCTCGTCGCGCTGAGCGGCGAGTATCTGCCGCGCGCCGTCGATGTGCACGTGGACGGCTGGGTGCTCGCGTTCGCCGTCGTGGTCTCGGTGATCACGGGGCTCCTGTTCGGCCTCTGGCCCGCACTGCGCGCTTCGTCGCCGAATCTGACGGAGGGACTGAAGGACAACGCCCGTGGGACGACCGGCGGTGGTGCGGCCTCACGAGCGCGCGGCCTGTTGGTCGTCGGCGAGGTCGCGCTGGCGGTGGTGCTGATGGTCGGCGCGGGGCTGATGCTGCAGAGCTTCGAGCGCCTGACGCGGGTGGACCCCGGCTTCGAACCCGAGCGTGCGCTGCTCGTGCGCTTCCAGGTCGAGGAGGGGCAGACGGGCCAGGATCTCCTGCAGAATCGGCAGCGGGTGCTCGATCGCGTCCGCGAACTACCCGGCGTTGAGGCTGCGGGCGCGTCGAGCTTCGCGCCGTTCACGGATGGCGGGGGCGAGGCGATTCCCTTCACCGTGCCCGGACAGCCGACCCCGGCGCAGGGTGAGGCGCCACGCGTCGCGATCCAGCCGGCGAGCCCGGGCTACCTCCGCGCGCTCGGCATCCCCATCGTGCAGGGGGAGGACATCGACGCCATTCCCACCGACACGAGCGTGGGCGTGGTAGCGGTGATCAATCAGCGCATGGCGGAGCGGTTCTGGCCGGGCCGTACGGCCGTCGGCGAGTCCTTCATGCTCGGTGAGTCGACCATCCGAATCGTCGGCGTCGCCGGCGACGTGCGGACGGCACGCCTCGACTCGATCGCCGGCTACATGGCGTACCTTCCCGATCAGTCGGTGCCGCGCGTGCACATGTCGCTGATCGTCCGCACGGTGAGCGATCCGTTGGCGATGATCCCCTCGGTCCGCGCCGCGCTGCGCGAGGTATTCCCCAACCAGGCGATTCGTGAGATCGTCCCGATGAACGCGAAGCTCAGCGAGTCCGTCTCGACGCCGCGCTTCTTCACCGTGCTGGTGACGATCTTCGGTGTGCTGGCGCTGCTCCTCGCGGCGGTTGGGCTGTACGGCGTCGTGTCGTACGTCGTGAGCCAGCGCGAGCGCGAGATCGGGGTGCGCATCGCCCTCGGCGCACCACGCGGACAGGTGGTGGGATTGATGCTGCGCCGTGGGATGGAACCCGTGTTGATCGGGCTCGCGGTAGGCACCGTCGTCGCGCTGGCCGCGACGCGCCTGATGACGGCACTCCTCTACGGCACGAGCACGACGGATCCGGCGACGTACGTCGTCGTCGCGCTGCTGCTCGGCTCCGTCGGCCTGCTGGCCTCCTACATCCCGTCCCGGCGGGCGGCGGGGGTGGATCCGGCGACGGCGCTGCGCGGGGAGTGAGGGGCGGTTGCGGCCCCGGTTTCGGGTGGGGTGGCTGCGCCGCTGGTGTCGGGTGTCGGGGCGCATGAGATGGCAGTGGCCGGGGGCAGCTCTATGGCGGTAGCTTGCGGGGCGAGTTTGGTTGACTCGGCATCCCCTGTCGCCGCCGATCAGGGCGGATCTGCATGTTCCTGGAGGGTTCGATGCAAGCCAGTTTGGTTCTCGTCTCTCGCTCGCCGAGGCCGACGGTTCTCTTGATAGCAGCACTGGTGTTGGGCGGCTGTGCGTCGTCAGGCGGCGAAGCTGCGGCGGAGGCGCAGGAGGAGAGCACGGCCGGTGTGTCGGGGACGGTCGTCGTGCTCAACAAGGCGGCCGCGACGGCGTCGCTGGTGAATGCCGCGACCGGGGAGAGCTACGCGACGCTGCCGACCGGCGATGGGCCGCACGAGGTCGCGATCTCCCCCGACGGACGCACGGCGGTCGTGGCAGACTATGGCGCGCAGGCCGCACCCGGCCGGACGCTCACCGTGCTCGACCTCGCCTCACGAGCGGTCGTGCGCACGATCGATCTCGGCGAGTACCGGCGCCCGCACGGGATCTCCTACTTCCCCGATGGTCGGCGCGTCGCGGTCACGGTGGAGGCGAATCGCGCCGTGATTATCGTCGATGTCGTCGCCGGGACGGTGGAGCGGGCGGTTGCGACGGACCAGCCGGGTTCACACATGCTGGCGCTCGCGGCCGATGGACGACGGGCATATGTGGCGAACCTCGGGAACGGCACGATCTCGGCGCTCGATCTGGTGCGCGGCACGACGGACCGGACGGTGTATTCCGGTGCGGGTGCCGAAGGGATCGATGTCACGCCGGACGGGCGCGAGGTGTGGGTCACGAATCGTGAGGCGAACACCGTCGTCGTGTTCGACGCGGCCACCATGACGCCGCAGGACACGCTCCCCTCGGCCGATTTCCCGATTCGCGTGAAGATTACCCCCGATGGGCGAACCGCGCTGGTGAGCAACGCGCGCTCGGGATCGCTGCGTCTCTTCGACGTCGCCTCACGACGCGAGGTCGGGACGGTGGCGATGCCGATCGAGCCCGGCACCGGACGGGGCACGATGCTCGGCGCGAACGACTCGAGCGGCGTCCCAATCGGCATTCTCATCTCTCCCGATGGCACGCGCGCCTGGGTCGCGAATGCGAACGCCGACGTGGTGACCGTCGTGGATATCCCCGGACGCCGCGTGGTCGGCTATGCGCGCGCCGGGCGCGAGCCGGACGGCCTGGGCTACTCGCCGATCACACCGTGACGCGTGGCGCGAGATGGCTGCCGGCGCTGGTCCTGGCGGCCGGCGCGTGCGTTCCACGCGCCGCGGTCGCGCCGCCGGAGACTCGTGAGGCAGCGGTGAGCACTCATGAGGCGTTCGCGATCGGGGAGGTGCGTGCCGCGCGCGGAACGCGGGCATCGGGCTGGCTGGCGATCCCCGCGCGGGGGGATTCGGGGACGCGCATGCCGATCACCATCGTGCACGGCGCCACCGCCGGACCGACGCTGGCGCTGGTGGCCGGCACGCAGGGGGGCAAGGTCGCGCCGATCGTCGCCATGCACCGCCTGCTCGATCAGGTCGACGCCCGCGCGCTGCGCGGGACGCTGATCGTCGTACACGTGGCCAACATGCCGGCGTTCCATGCGCGCAGCGCCTACCGCGGACCGTGGGACGGCCGGAACGGCAACCGGGTCTATCCGGGCCGCGACGATGGCACGGTTACCGAACGGATCGCGGCGACGATCGTGCGCGAGGTCGTCAGGCGGTCGGACTACCTGATCGACCTGCACGCCGGCGAGCCTGCCGAGTCGCTGATGCCGTTCACCTTCGCGGCACGCCCCGGCCTCGACGCGCGCACCGACTCGCTCGCGCGCGAGATGGCGATCGCGTGGGGCGTTCCGCACATCATCCTCGACCGCGACGGCCCGCGCGAGGTCGCGACGGCGGCCTATCTCCAGACCACCGCGCACCTGCTGCGCGTTCCGGCGCTGACGACGATGGCGGGCGAACGCGGTGCCGCCGACTCCGCGGCGGTGCGCACGCACGTCGAAGGTTCGCTCCAGGTGATGCGACGCCTCGGCATGCTCGACGGTCTCGTCCCGGGCCTGCGGCGCATCCCGCCGATCACCTTCTATTCGGGCTCCGACATGGTGATGAGCCCGTCGACGGGACTGTGGACGCCGGCCGTCGCGCCCGGAGACCTCGTCGCGGCCGGAGCACTGCTCGGCCGACTGGTCGACCACTTCGGCGCATCGATCGGCGACGTTCGTGCGGAGGTCGCGGGACGTGTGCTCTACCTGCTGGCGACACCGGCGGTGTCTGCGGGAGAACCGCTGGTCTTCCTCGGAATCTCGGGCGAGCCGGGCGCGTAGGAGCCGGGATGCGCGCCCGGTTGCTCCGTCGTCCGTTGAGGTACGTAATCCAATCGCGAAGGTCGCAGAGGAACGCAGAGACACGCAGAGATACGCAGAGATACGCAGAGAGCCTGGAACGGATCTGCCGCGATTCTGCCACCGGCGCTCGCACCGGCACGTTCCACTATCGGCCCGCACCCCCATTATTCGCAGTCCTCTGCGAGCCTCTGCGACTCTCTGCGCCCTCTGCGATTGGAGCGTTCCACCGAATCCGCGTAGCGACAGCACACCAGCCAACCGGACCGATAGCCGCGACGCACCCGGAACTCTCGACGGGGCGAGCGATTAACTCTCTACCATGGATTTCAGCCAGATCGCCGCCCAGCTCTCGTCGAGCCCGACGACGGCACTCCCGCTCGTCTTTCTGGCGGGCGTGCTGACGAGTCTGACGCCGTGCATCTATCCGATGATTCCGATCACGGCGGCGATCGTCGGCGGGCAGGCGGTGGGCGAGGCTGCGGTGCCGCGGTGGCGACCGGCGCTGCTGACCTTCTCGTATGTACTCGGGCTCGCGCTGGTGTATTCGCTGCTCGGTCTCATCGCCGGGATGAGCGGCACGATGTTCGGCTCGATCAGCACGAATCCGTGGCTCTACTTCCTGATGGCGAACGTGCTGCTGTTCGCCGCGCTCTCGATGCTGGACGTGGTCCCGGTGCGCATCCCCTCGTGGATCCTGACACGCGCCTCGAACGCGGGGACCCGGGGCCGCGCCTCGGGCGCGTTCGGGATGGGTGCGATGTCGGGGCTGGTCGCCGCTCCCTGTTCAGCGCCCGTCATGGCCGCGGTGCTGACCTGGGTCAGCACGACGCAATCCGCGGGACTTGGCTTCGCCTACCTGTTCGTCTTCTCGCTCGGCATGTGCACCCTGCTCGTCGTCGTCGGCCTGTCCGCCGGCACGCTGTCGCGCCTTCCGCGCGCGGGCGCATGGATGGTCTGGGTCAAACGCGTGTTCGCCGTGATCATGATCGGCGTTGCGGAGTACTATCTGATCGAGATGGGCAAGCTGTTGTTTTAGGGTGGATCGCGATCGGGTGTCGGGTGTCGGGTGTCGGGTGTCGGGGGCGGGGGTGAGTCGCAGCGCTGGACGAACCCATACGGCTCTTGATCTCAGCTGCCGCTCGAAGCACGTCCGCCAGCCACGGCGCTCGCACGGAAGCCCTGACACCCGAAACCTGAAACCACCCGCCAACACAATGACCAGATTCGCAATCGCGCTCGCGCTCGTTCTAATGCTCCCGGCGACCAGTCTTCGGGCTCAGGAGTCGGGCATCGCGGTCGGTGCGATGGCCCCGACGGTGGTGCTCGAGTCGCTCGACGGCGCGGCGGTGGATCTTGCGCAGTTCATAGGGAAGAAGCCGGTGGTGCTCGAGTTCTGGGCGAGCTGGTGTGGCAACTGCAAGCAGCTCGAGCCGCGCATCGAGGCCGCACACCGGAAGTATGGGCGGCAGGTCGAGTTCATCGGCGTCGCCGTCTCGGTCAATCAGACCGTCGATCGCGTGAAGCGTTACGCGGAACGCTACAATTTGCCGATGCGGATGCTGTACGATCGGAAGGGGATCGCGAGCGATGCGTATGACGTGCCCGCCACGTCGTATGTGGTCGTCATCGACCGCGCCGGGAAGGTGGTCTACACCGGCGCAGGCGGCACGCAGGACATCGACGCGGCGATTCGAAAGGCGATGTGACCGACTCAGTTGGCGCCGATAGCCACGTCCCGGTTGTACCACCAGATCGCGCGGTCGAGCTCACGGCGCGCCTTTCTGAGGAACGTCGTCCCGATGTAGGTCGTGACGACGCCGCCGATGTTCACGGCGATCAGGGCGTTGCGGTCGGAGTCGGCGTCGGTCTTGTCCCAGAGCGCAACATAGGTGGCGATCGTCGTCGCGCTGCCGAGGAGGCTGAGCACGGTACCGACGCGCTGGCTGCGCTGGTGCTGCTCGGCGTGCACCAGCGCCGAGTCAGACCGCCCGACGATCGAGGCGACACTCGGTCCACCCCACCCCAGTCGTGCGGCCTGCTCGCCGTTCACGCCACGGATGACCCGCCGCGAGAACCAGCCGTCCTCCACGCGAAGCGCGCATCGGTCGTAGCTACACGGCTCGATGGCGAGCGGCGCGGGGAGGAGCGACCCCTCCCCACCCTGCGCGTGGACCAGCACGGGAGCGGTGAGCAGCGCGGCCAGCGCGAGCGCAACGACCGTCACGCGGCTCTGAACACCCGTCGAGCGCGTTGCATGAAGCGGTCCAGCGGGCGAGATCGGCATGTCGGGTCCTGTCAGGCGTGGAGAGGCGCAGCGGGCGTGAGGGATTCGGCTGTCGTGGCGGGGTGCAACTCGTCCATCACCTGCGCACCCGTTCGCGCGAGGCCGTCCATTAACGCGTCGAGATGGGCGACGGTGGTGCGTGGATTCATGATCGTCACCCGGAGGACGCGCCGCCCCCCCAGTGTGGTCACGGTTAGCCATCCCTCGCCCGAGGCGTTGTACCGCGCGCGCAGGCTGTCTGTCAGACGATCGGCGGCCTCGGCGTCGAGCGTCCCGAGCGTCCGGTCACCGTCTCCGGTCCAGCGAAAGCACAGGATGTTCGACATCGGCTCGTGCAGCGGCTCGAAGTCGCTGCGTCTGGCGAGCCGTTCATGCAGCGTCGTCGCGAGGCTGCAGAGCTGGCTGTACAGCGCGCCGATGCCGTCGGCACCATAACGCTGCAGCGCGACCCAGACTTTGAGCGCGTCCCCCCGCCGCGAACAGAGAAAGCTCGACGGCCCCAGATCCGGACTGACGTCGGCGCCGCCGTGAAAGAGGTACGGCGCGCGCTGCGTGAACGCCGCCCGCAGATCGCGCCGATCGCGCACGAGCACCATACCCGCGGAGAGCGGCATGAGCATCATCTTGTGCGGATCCCACGCGAGCGACCGTGCGCGGGCGAGTCCCGCCAGGCGCCCGCGGTGCTCGGGAGAGAGAAGCGCCGAGGCGCCGTGCGCCCCGTCGACGTGCAGCCAGAGGTCGTGGCGGTCGCAGACGTCGGCGATCGCATCCAGCTCGTCGAAAGCGCCGGTGGCGGTCTGGCCGGCGGTGGCCACGACGGCCATGATGCGCTGCCCCTCCGCGCGGGCGCCCTCGACCGCGGCGGTCAGCGCGGCGGGATCCATCCGATGGTGGGCATCGGGGGCGACGGGGATGGCGTTGCGCATGCCGAGGCCCAACTCGCCGACGGCGCGCGTGACGGCGTAATGCGCATGTTCGCTGCACAGCACCACCGGCAACGCCCCCTCGATGCCGCATTCCCACGCGTCAGGCAGCAGCGCGGCGCGGGCCGCGAGCAGTGCGGTGAAGGTCGCTTCGGTGCCGCCTGACGTGAAGGTGCCGCCGGCATCCTGTCCGAATCCCGTCAGCTCACACATCCAGGCGATCACACGCTGCTCGAGCATCGTGAGGGTGGGAGACATTTCCCACACGGCCAGCGAATTATTGAGCGCCGCAACGACGATCTCCGTCCACGCGGCCGCCGGCAGGGGCGCCGAGACCTGATGACCGACGTACATCGGGTGGAGCAGGTGGTTCGCGTCCGCGAGCACGTCGCGGTCGACGCGAGCGAGGATGTCGGCGAGCGAGCGCATCCCCATCGGCAGGGGCTCATCGAAGCGCGCCGCGAGCTCAACCGGCGTGTGCGCGGTCGACACGCGGCCGGCGCCGTCGCGCGTGCGGGCGTACTGCTCGGCGGCCAGTGTGGCGAACGTCCGCGCCGCGTCAGGTGCGGCATCGGCCTCGAAGGCCGCGAGCATGTCGGAGAGGAGAATCTCGGAAGGCATCGCGGTGAATCTAAGCGCGCCGCGGTCCCGACGATGATGGCCCGGATGCGCGTCTGGCGCGCGCGATCGCCGCGATCGCCGGCGGCAGGAGCAGCCAGAAGGCGAGGGTCGGCACGAGGACGATCCCGAGCGCGGCGAGGGCGAGCAGTGACCAGCCGAGCAGCGAGGGGACACGGCCACCGTGGTGCCGCTCGATCCAGTCGACGAGCGCGCCGAGCAGGGCGAGGATGAAGCCGGCGATGAGGAACCAGAACGCCAGCGACCGGCCGCCATCGCGCCCCTGCGCGTCGAGCGTATTCCATATGCCGGCGGCGGCGATCTCGCCGAGCGCGCTCCCGTGAAAGACGAGGCCGGCGATCGTGTGGATCACTCCCATCCCAATCAGCCACCGCCCGATCCAGCGGCGGTCCAGCGGACCGTCGTCACTCATTGCGAAGCCGCCGGCCGATCACTGCGTATACCGGATCGCCCCGCCGGCGCTGCGGCCGACAGTCGATCACCTCGCGTTCGCCGAAACCACCCGCGTCCTCGAAATAGTGCTCCACGAGTGCCGCGTGGCCACCATCATCCAACGCACGCCAGACGGCGACCGCCTTGGACGCAAAGCACCGATCCGAAAAGGTCACCACCAGCGGCGCCTGGGGCCGCACCACGCGCGCAAGTTCAGCGAACAGCTGCACGGGTCGCGTGAGATACTGAACCGAGAGCGCGAGCAGCGCCGCATCGAACGTCTGGTCCGGCCAGGGCAGCACGGGGCAGACGTTGACGTCGTGGACGACGCGCTCGGTCAGCCGCGGATTCGACTCGAGCTCGGCCGCGTTCAGCCCGAGCCCCGCAACTCGCGTGAAGCAATAGCTCGGCGGCAGGTGACTGGCGCAGCTGCTCATGATGTCCAGCACGGCGCCACCGGGGCAGAGCACCCGCTCATAGAGCGCGGTGATCGCCGAAACCGCCGCGGCATCGACGTGGGTGGTGAATCGTGGAACCGCATAGAACAGCTCATCCGCCGACTCGTCGTCGCGCGCGAAGTATTGTGAGGGGAGTGAGGGGAGCGGTGACACGTGCGGCGCTCCAGGCGGGGGCGGAACGATGCGCGGAGGATGCCGCGCACTCCCCTCGTCAACCTGAACCGCCCAGCGACAGTTCCAACAGGCTCCGCGGCGGATGTGGATCGTCGGTGAGCGAGAGTTCGAGGCGGTCGATGATCAGCGGCTCGGTGATGCGCAGCGCCAACAGTTCCCGCTCGCGAGCGCGTGTCAGCGTCTGATAGAAGCTGAGGGTGGCGTGCGGCGAAAAGGAGAAACGTACGGGGAGAAAGCGGAGCCCGCTCCCGCGGATGCCCTCGAACAGTTGGCGGATCGGACCGTTTGGATCGAGCGGGAGACTGATGATGTTCGTCTGCATGAAGCGCATCGGGGCGCCGAACGTGAGTTCGACCGGCGCCATCGCCGCGAGAATCGGCTCCAGCCGCGTGCGCAACACCTCCACCGTCGTATCGGGACGGATCGGTCCCACGCCTGACGACCCGACGAGGGTCACGTGTGGCTTGCTGCTGCGCGCGAGCTTCGGATCGTACTGTTCCTGCAGCCTAGTGATGTGCTCGCCGGCCGCACCGTGCATCGGTGCGATGACGAAGATGCCGCGCGCGCGCCGCCAATCCTGGCCACTTTCTGGGATGTCGTCATCGTCATCGTCATCGGTCCAGCTGGCACTCACGCGCGAGCCTCACGCGAGGCGTTCGCGTCGTCGTGCACGTATGCCTCCGCCTCGATCTCGACGAGCATGTGCTCGTGAATCAGCTTCTGGACCTGCACCATTGTTGCCGCGGGTCGAACGTTGGCAAACATGTCGCCGTGCGCGCGTGCGACCTGCTCCCAGCGGCCAATGTCGGTCACGTAGATGCGCGTCCGGACGACGTGCTGCGGACCCGCCCCGAGTGCGGCGAGCGCGTCGACGATCCGTCGGAGGATTTCGCGCGTCTGCCCTTCGGGGTCGCCGCGGTAGAGGACCCCACCCTCGCCATCGCTGGCGGTGGTGCCGGCGACGTGCACGTGCGAGCCCACGCGGACGGCGCGACTGTACCCTACCACCGCCTCCCACGGCGCTCCGCTGGAGTGAATTCGTCGTTCAGTCATCATGCACCGGACCAAAACCCAAGGCGATCCCCGGCGCAATCCCCCAGAGTTTCCCCAGTGTGCTCAGGACCGCTCGCGCCGCGGACGGGGTTGGGCCAGGGCGCCGGGAACGATCGCATTTGCGCCGAACCGCCGGCGCAGTTCATCCACGGTGCGGACGAGCGCCCGCTCCCGTTCGCCCTCCGGCGGCGCCGAGGCGGCCGCGGGCGCGACGGCGCCGTCGAAGAGGGGGAGCTGAACGGCGGCCCCCTCCGCGCCGAACCCTGAGAGGCCCACGCCGAGCAGCCGCGCTCCGACGCGCCGCGCGCGTCGGAGCTTCGCGAGCAGTTCGACGGCGACCGCGCCGATGATGCGTTCGGACGTCACCGGCTGATCGAGCGTTCGGCTCGCCTGACGCGTCGTGAAATCTGCGTCGCGAATGCGCACCGTGATCGTCCTGGCCTCGAATCCGGCCCGACGGAGGTCGTCGGCCGCGCGGACGACGAGCCGCCAGAGTTCGCGCTCCAGTTCGGCCAGGTCGTGCAGGTCGCGGGGGAAGGTGTCGTCCCGGCTGATCGACTTGGCCCGCTCGCGGGCGCGCACGGGCGTGTCGTCGACGCCGAGGCAGCGATTCCGGAGCCAGCCAGCCGCCCGTCCACCGATGAGCCTGGCGAGGGCGGCGTCGTCCGCGGCGAGCAGGTCGGGGACGCGCTCCATCCCGGCGCGGGCGAGGCGGGCCTGCAGCTGGGGGCCCACCCCCGGCAAATCCGCGAGCGCCAGCTCGGCGAGGAAGTGCGCCTCGCCGCCCGCAGGCACCACGAACACCCCCGTGCCTCCCGTGCCCGGCTTGGGCTTGGCACGCTCGACGGCCAGCTTGGCGACGAGTCGCGAGCTGCCGCCACCCACCGACACGGAGAGCCCCGTCTCCACCACCACCGCCTCGCGGAGCCGGTGTGCGGTGGCCTCGAGGGGCTCGTCGGCATAGAGCGATTCGGTCCCGGCGAGATCGACATACCATTCGTCGATGCTGGCGCCGGCCACGAGCGGGGCGAGGCGTTCGAGCACCGCGCGGATCTCTCGGCTCTTCTGGCTGCACATCCCCCGCGGCACCGGCGCCCAGGTGGCGCGCGGGCAGAGCCGCACCGCCCGCGCCATCGGCATCCCCGAGCGCACCCCGAACTGCCGCGCCTCGTACGACGCCGAGGTCACCACGCCGCGACCCGCCGCGCTGCCGCCAACGATCAGCAGCTTCGCACGACCCGCGCCCTCGGGATCGGCCATCCGCGCGATCGCCACGAAGAACGCATCAGCATCGACGAGCAGGATGCGGCGGGAACTGCAGGAGACAGAAGACAGAAGACAGGAGACAGAAGAACTGCCGTGGGGCGGGGGGAGCGGAGCGGCCGGCCGGGGCCGTACGCAACCCGAAGATCGAAAGCTATCAACTGTATCCCGCACCCGCGCCCCTCACCCCCGCGCCCAAAGGCCCCTTCCCGCGCCAGCCTCCGATCCCGCACCTTCTGTCTCCTGTCTTCTGTCTTCTGTCTTCTGTAGTTTCCGCGCATGCTCAATATCGACCTTACCGGACGCCGCGCGCTCGTCGCGGGCGTCGCCGACGATGGCGGGTTCGGGTTCGCCATCGCGAAGTCTCTCGCCGAAGCCGGCGCCACCGTGTGCGTCGGGACGTGGCCGCCGGCGCTCAACATCTTCCTCAACCTGATCGAACGCGGGAAGATGGACGCGGCGCGCCGCCTCTCGTCCGGGGCGTTGCTCGACTTCGAGCGTATCTATCCCCTCGACGCGGCCTTCGACACCCTCGAGGACGCGCCCGAAGAGCTGCGCAGTAGCAAGCGGTACAAGGATGTCGGCGACTTCTCGATCAACGGCCTCGTCGATCGCCTGACGAGTGACTTCGGCGAGCAGCCGCTGGACATCCTGGTGCACTCGCTCGCCAATGGACCCGAAGTTCGCAAGCCGCTCCTCGACACGAGCCGCGGGGGCTATCTCTCGGCTATGAGCGTTAGTGCATACTCGCTGATCGCCATGGTGCGCCGGCTCGGGCCACTCCTGCGCCCCGATGCGTCGGTGGTGTCGCTGACCTACATGGCCAGTGAGCGCGTGATTCCCGGCTACGGCGGTGGAATGTCGTCGGCGAAGGCGGCGCTGGAGAGCGACACGCGTGTGCTCGCCTATGAGGCCGGACGCCGCTACGGGGTTCGCGTCAACACGATTTCCGCCGGACCGTACGCCTCACGCGCCGCGAGCGCGATCGGGGTGATCGACCAGATGGTGCAGTACTGCTCCACCAATGCCCCAATGGTCGGTGCGCTCGACGCGATGGATGTCGGTCGTGCGGCAGCATTCCTCTGCAGTCCGCTCGCCGCCGGGATCAACGCGACGACGATGTACGTCGACAAGGGGTATCACTCCATGGGCATGGCGGTGCCCGACACGGCCGACGCCGCCGCGACGTGACGGATCCCGGCGCGACGGGCGGCGCGGCCACGCCCGCTGACCCCGTCGCGCCGGATCTCACCCCCGCACCCGCGCGTTCACGGCGATCGGGGGCGGCCGCGGCACTCGTCGCCGCTGGCATTCTACTCTCTCGGATTCTCGGCCTCGTCCGGAGCCGAGTCGTGGCGCGCTTCTTCGGGGTGGAATCCGTTGCCGCCGACGCCTTCGCGGCCGCGCTGCGCATCCCGAACTTCCTGCAGAATCTGTTTGGCGAGGGGGTGCTCTCCGCCTCGTTCATTCCGGTCTACGCGCGGCTCCTCGGCGCCGGCGATGAGCGTGAGGCGCGACGGCTTGCCTCGGCGATCTTCGGCCTGCTCGCGCTCGTCACCGCCGTTCTGGTGCTGGGCGGCGTCCTCGCGGCCCCGCTGCTCGTCGATCTCCTCGTCGGCGGCGGCTTCAGCGGGGAGCGGCGTGAACTGACGATCCGGCTGGTGCGCATCATCTTCCCGGGCACGGGGCTCCTCGTGCTCTCGGCCTGGTGCCTCGGCATCCTCAACAGCCACGGGCGGTTCTTTCTCTCGTATGCCGCGCCCGTGGCGTGGAACGTGGCGATCATCGTCGCCCTGCTGGCCGGCGGACGCGGTGCCGATCTGGGCGATGCGCGCGCCCTCGCCGACATCGCGGTCTGGGCCGCGTGGGGGGCCGTCGTCGGCTCGCTGCTGCAACTCCTCGTGCAGCTCCCCGCCGCGCTCTCGCTGCTCGGGGGCCTGACGACGCGCGTACGTGAGGCATCCGCGCACCGCCGGACGGTGCTTCGCAACTTCGCACCGGCCGTGCTCGGACGGGGCGTGGCGCAGGTCAGCGCGTATGTCGACATCATGATCGCCGGCAATCTGGGCGCCGGTGCGGTCGCTGGGCTCACCTACGCACAGGCGATCTACCTGCTGCCGGTGAGCCTGTTCGGCATGGCCATCTCGGCGGCCGAGTTGCCGGCCATGTCTCGTGAGGCAGCGGGGGGGATGTCCAGCGGCGATGTGACGGTGCCGGGAGCCGCGCCTACGGAGGAGGTGGTGCGCGCGCTTCGTCTGCGGCTCGAT
>PPFU01015981.1_pt1 | contig 14123 bp, 10 predicted proteins | sample 1535991 | NCBI WGS metagenome assembly PPFU01 (sample SAMN04901290, study PRJNA319586) | Hypolithon metagenome, whole genome shotgun sequencing project. | isolation source: Antarctic Hypolithon | place: Antarctica: Miers Valley | collected 2014
CGATGATTTGTTCTCTGACGTGCCTAAAAGCCGCTTAAAACACCCCTCCCACAACACTTAGATGCGCCCGTTCGGAAGTCGATCAGGTTTGAGCCTGTTTATTACCTCTAGCGACTAATTATCATGTGGCGGCATCTATTCAAGCAGTTGCTTAATAAATTGTAGCCAAAGGAGGCATCGGGAGCGCTAAGGTAGGTTGCTGATGAACAACAAACTCTTTTTTTAGGAAAGGGGAGGTCATCGCCGAAAGCAATCCGCCATAGTCTAGGTCAAAGGTTACTTCGTCACCGGTTTTTAAGTGATGATTTTGGCTATCAAGAATAACATGATCGCTGCTAGATCCAAGTATTTCCAGCGTATCGATAGGTCTTAGACCAGAGGTGAGAACGTCTTGCCTGCCCAACGCAACAATGGATCGCTGGCGGATGCCTCTATCTTCGAACTTAGGAATATCTCCAAACGCATTTTGGCAAATTTTACCGTAGGGAGCAGAAGGTTTGTATTTGGATTCGATAACTTCGGCCACTAGCTGAAATGCTTTCATATGCAGTCCTGGAATGGCTTGCCGGTTAACGGTTTCGCAGCCTAATAGAATTGACTCGCCGATCCGAAGATTATTAACTCTACCGACATCGCGAGCAGCGTTAAACCATTCATAATTAGCTGAATTGCCACCCGAAACAATGTCCAACGTGATGTTAAACTCGCTTTCGATCATCTCAACGAGTTCAGAGAGCATACGCATGTTTTTAACATCTGGCTGCACACCGCCGTAGCAGGCTAAGTTACAGCCAATGCCTGTGATTTTGATGTGGGGAAGAGAAAGCGATTTTTTGAAAAATGGAATCAGATCGCAGGGCAGCACGCCTTCGCGCAGGTCGCCTAGCTCCACCATGATGACGACCTGATGGATGATATTGTGTGTGCTTGCGCAGTAGGAGAGTTCCTTTAGGGTTTCAATCTCAGTATTGAAGCTAATATCTGCATTTTTAACCACAAGCTCAGCCTGACTCAAGGCGGTACGCAAAAGCACTAGCTGAGCGGATATTCCAGCTCGCTTCATTTTTTGAATGTTTTCAATGCGAGAGTCGGCTATGAACCTGACGCCGCCTGCAGCCATCGCTTGAGCGATCGCAGGTTCACCCAGCACCGCTTTAGAAACGCCCATCAAAGACAGGCCTTTTTGCCCGTAGAGATCGCACAGCACGCGAGCATTCTCTTGAATTCGCGTGAGAGAGATTTCTATTCTGGGCAGTAACAACTTCATTTTTAAGAGTTAGACGGTTACGCCTAAGAATTTTTCAGGGAAATGGTCGGCCAGCGCCGTAATCAACTTCTGGCATCCATAGCTCAGCACATCTGTTGTTGGCAGCTTAAACTGTTGTTCATAGCACGCTATAATATCTGTAACTTCCGCAGGCTGTAAGCCTTCGTGGCTGAGAGCAATCGCAATCACACGGGCAGACGAAATCGACTCAATCAGCTCAATCTCCCGCTCAACGGTAGGCATCGGAAGCTGAGGAAAGTCACAGCGAAACTTTCGGCCCGGTGGGTGCTGAAGAATTACCCCATCAGGCATACTGCCTTTTAAAATACCCAGAGAACTCATAAAGGCAGGATGGCTCACCGCGCTTTGTCCCTCAACTAAAATAATATCAGGGCTTTCGTTTTCAAACGCCTGAACGACCGCGTTTTCTATTTCACCAATCACAAACTGAGAAACCAAAGCGTCGATAGCTACGCCATATTTTGCCCCCTGCATCAGGTTGGTCTGCCCCGTTGCCACCAGCACTGACTTAAGTCCAAGTGCCTTTAGGGCCTTATTAAGTTCTATGGCCGTAGTCATTTTTCCACAGGCGCAGTCTGTTCCTAAAAAGGCAATCACTGGAACCGTGACGGTTGCAATTTTGCCTGTAAAAACATGTAAGTCATCAAGCGCGGGAGGCTTTCTGATGTCTTTGATTTGCACGCTGCTAGCAGCCGCTGCCTGAGCGAACTCTGGATCTTCAGAGAAAAACTGATGAAGACCATTAATAATATCCATCCCTTTTTTCATCGCTTCTAGAATTAGAAGCCTTTCGGCGTCAGGGATTTTAGCGTCTAGGGGCGCTTTGCCGTAAATGTAGCAGTCTGGCGTTTTTGAGAGATGGCCTAAAGCATCTTCTAAGCTGGCAAAAATGGGAATGTTGCAGGCTTGCTCTCCCAAGGCTTTTCCGGCATCCTGACCTGCGAGCGCGCTGTCTAATACGCCTACTATTTCATAGCGTTCAGAGTGTCGAACCAGGCCAGCGGCGGTTTTCCCATCTACCAGGCCGAACTGTTCTTCACAGTACACTAAAGCCGTTTTCTTCGCGATCGCCATTCAATTCCTTGCTAAAGCAGATGGATGATTCGTAGCGAAATCTCAAACCTCAATTGAGTGCTTATTTATATTGATGTCCATTGATGGTAACATACAATACTATTTTGAATTTTGCCGATCTCTAATGAAGCTTTGTATCCCTCGTGATTGAGGCACACGGCAAACTGATTTAATTTGGCTTGCTCGGCTTTCATAATCAATCTAGAAACGGTAGCTTGAGCTTAAACTCTTTTTTGCCAATCCCGTGAGCTTCATATCAATGGATCTCAGCTACTCGTATCATACCGTTTGGAAGCCGAACCGAGGCGACACCCTTTCACTTTCTCTATCTGCCTCGACCATACTGTTTCTGTAGCCGTGCCCGCTCCCGAATTCCCATTTCCTGAGCGATCGCGTCAATGTTCGTGATATCGCTAATAATCTCAAAGTCCACGCAACAGGAATCAAAAAACTGCTATTCGATGCTAGCGTGCTTTGATCCCTGCTCTATCGATACCTGGACTTTAACGAAGAACACCTCGCACAATCTGGTTGTTAAAATTTTCATCAGCTAGGAATCGAACCATTTAGGACGACCTAGCTCGATTTTGTCTGGCAAGTAGGCGATCGCGTAGACCCATTGGATTAAATCGTTGTTCCGTCTCGCGCTGAATCACATCTGCCTGTCTTTGACGCCTGATTGAGTGACTGACAAAAGTCTGTTCATTCAGGATAAGCGAGGGACTGCACAGTAAATTCTAGAGAAAAGCGATCGCTGAGATACTTGGGAGAAGGCACCACTGGGTCAGAGGCAAAGCCGGCCGAGAGGCTGCTCCATGCCGTCCGGTATCTGCCGAAAGGGGGTGAAGACTATTTTGCTTGCTGACCGAGGATTCATTCACACCGATGCGATGAGTGCCATCCGACGATTGGGCTGGCACTATCGCATCCGCCTAAAATGTTTGCCGATATCAAACAAACGCCGAATATTTTGGCGAAATTACGCCGCTGGCACCTGGGGGCCACAGGCGGCAGCGGCTTTGCTGGGAAATGACGGGCGAGAGTGGCGATCATATCCGTTAAAATGAGCATTGAAAGAAGAAAGTTTGAATCTCATTTTACCCACAGATTTTCATGAAGTTTATTGGTGTTGATTTAGGGTGGCAGTCTGGGCCAAGCGGGTTGTGCTGCTTGGAGCTGGTAGAAGGGTCGTTGGTTTTGCAAGCGCTAGAGAGAAAGGTTGCCTTCGCTGAAGTGTTGGACTGGGTAGAGGCGATCGCCCCCACCCCAACACCTGCCATAGTCGCCATAGATGCCCCCACCTTAATCCCCAATGAGACAGGAATGAGATTATCTGAGAGACTCACTCACAAGCACTTCTACAAGTATCACGCGGGCTGTCATCCTGCTAACTTAGGCAGACCTTTTGCCGCTCGGCTTATCCAATTTGCCCTCGATTTGCAAGCTCAAGGCTTTGCCCATGCGCCGACTATTGCACCCCGCAAGGCAGGTAGATATCAGATAGAGGTTTTCCCTCATCCGGCAGCGATTCAGCTATTTGGGCTACCTCAAATACTGAAGTACAAAAAAGGCCGATTAGCCGAGCGGGGTATCGCCCTCAATAGGCTGCGAGAACATATTTTGACTGACCTGCCACAGCACGAGCCGCCGCTTATTGTCTCTAATCTTCCAACTATTCCCACGTCTGGTAAGGCGATGAAGGCAGTTGAAGATCAGCTAGATAGCCTGCTGTGCGCCTATGTGGGCGCGTATTGGTGGTATTGGGGAACAGCGCGTAATTTAGTCATGGGAGACTATGACAGTGGCTATATCGTGATTCCGGCTCCGCCTAATGCGCCTGTGCAGCAGTTAGGCGATTCTTTGTAGAAGCGGCTATGCGATCGCTAAAGGCACTTCGCCCGAAATCAAACCGTGATGTAGGATGCGATCGCCCACCACCCGCGAATGATCTGCCCGATGCATCGTACAGCGAATCGAATGCTTGTACAGCAGCCGAACCGCTCGCTCACTTTCTAAAGCATTCAGTCCCGTAATTGCTTTGCAACGCTCTGGCGTAAAAGTTAAAGGGCTTAGCCTTTTGAGGAATGTGATTGAGGAATGTGACAAATTCGGCATCGCTGATGGGTTGATTGCGGATAATTGCAAATCGTTAGCGGCGAGCGATCGCTTCAAGCCATTCACGCAATCATCATCAACAGTTTCAATATTGAGCCCTGTGACTTCAACGCCGAAGGGGAAAAGGCCGCGAAAGCTAGCTTTTGTTTTTTTGTGCGAGCATGGTTTTCCTATTCACAAAGCTGTTAAATGATGTACATAGCTCTCATTCTCTGGCATCTTCCCTAATAGAGAGACATCGTGGTTGCCGGGAAAGATCTGTTTATATAGCCAGTGCTAAGCTTGATAGCAACCCCTAAGGATTCGAGATGAAACTTCGTTCGATTGAGACAACCCCTAGTCCAAACTGCATGAAGTTGAACTTAAACGCTCAGGCGGTAGCTAAGCCGCTGACGCTAAAGATTGGCGACGACACCACAGAAGCACCTGAAGTTTTTCAAAAACTGCTGGCAATAGAAGGCATTCAGTCAATTTTTGTCGTGAGTGATTTCATTACCCTTACCCGCAAAGGCAGCGTAGAGTGGCAGCCGATTTTGGCCGCAGCAGGCAGCATCATTGGGATTGCAGATGAGGCCGATGCTAGCTTAGGCGGCAGTTTACAGTCTGAGCACCCCGACTTGAAACGCACCGCCACTCAAAACTTTGGCCAGGTAGAAGTCGCCATTCAAATGTTTCGCGGCATTCCTGTGCAGGTGCGGGCAACCGATGACAGCCAACAGGCCCGAGTTGCCCTGCCCGACCGATTTAACCAGGCGCTTCAAAAAGTTATTATGGCCACTGAGGCGGACTACGTTGCTGAGCGGATTTGGTCGCCGTATCAGCCTCAGTTTGGCAATCCCAACGAAATTGCTCAGCAGGTTGCCGATGAGCTAGATATTCTCATCAACGAGCAGGACTTAGCCTTGCTTGAAAAGACAGCTATTGATCCGACAGGAAAGGCAGATGATCGGGTCTCAGGTCACTCTCAGCAGGCGTTGTTGTTAGAGCTGCAACAGACGGATTGGAAGCGCAGGCTTAAAGCAATTCAACAAATAGAAGTTAACACTGAAACCTTTGCCGTCGTGACAGCCGCTTTGAGAGACGAGCGCAATGCTATCCGTCGCTGGGCAGCAGCCCTTTTAGGCGCGAGTGAGCAATCAAAAGCCGTTCAGCCGCTGTGTCAAGTTCTACTCTCTGACGCTTCTCCTATCGTGCGGCGAACGGCTGGAGATGCGCTGAGTGATTTGGGCGATACGCAGGCTACAGAGGCCATGATTAAAGCGCTGCAAGATTCTTCTGGGTTGGTGAGATGGCGGGCGGGGCGTTTTTTGAATGAGCTGGGTGATGAGAGTGCGGTGCCAGCGTTGGAGCAGGCTGCTGAAAGAGAGAGTGAGTTTGACGTGCGGGTGGAGATGATGGCTGCGATCGCCCGAATTCAGTCCGGCAAGTCCTCACAGCTCCCTATGTGGATGCGCATTAGTCAGGCCCAATAAAGGCCCCTGAAAGATCCAATAAAGGCACAACAAAACAGGCGCAATAAAAAAATCCTGCGATAAGGAGAGTTATCACAGGAGCTTTCTAAAATCAGAATCGCAAGGCCGTTGTAAAAGGACTCTATGACTCTAATAAAGGTGTGCTTAAGCAATCCCGGCGGCAATCAAAGCGCCTAGTCCAACCAGGGCGATGGTGATTTGCTCCTGTAGCTGCTGACGGCGGGCTTCGGGCGAAGTCGCTTGAGCAGGAATTACAGCGGCTTTCGCCTGGGACTGATGATGAGAAGCATTACGCATTTTCGATATTCCTCGTTTTAATGCCAAATAGCTAAAACGGCTTTTAACCTCGCCTTTTAACCTCGCGGCCAGTCGGCTCTTCATTAGCTCTTTATGTATTAATAGTATATGAATAAATGTAAATTGCGATGTACCGATAGGAAGGTCTACCTAGTTTTTGGCATGAAAGCTTCTCATAAAGTGTCCTGTAGCAATCGTTAAATCAATCTGGAATGTGCTCAGTCCCAGGTCTGCAAAGCTGCGTTCCACGATCCTAGTTGCTGAGTAACTTGCTCTCGTCTAGATTCAAACGTTGCAGCCACCCAAATAAACACAAGGCCCAGCACAATGCCCACAGCCCACAGCAGTAAAGAATTATCGTTAATAAATAGCCACAGCACTCTGATAATTTGCAGCACGAAAGTGCCGGTGCCCACGTATAAAAACGCCCGCATCTTCAGCGCTAGCCCCGCTAAAATTAGACCTATACATAGCGCTAGTGCGATCGCTGCGTACAGCAACAAAGGGCGATAGCTTTCGGTTTGGTAAAGTGCTGTAAGGCCAATGAGACCGCTAGCGAGCGATCGCAACCAGTGCCGCTGCTGCCTTCCGGAGAGTCCTTGAAAATAAGGCTCAATTTCAGCCACATACAACAGAGAAACACCCGCGACTAAGCTAAACGCCAGCGCCGTGAGCCATCCATGCTCATTGAGATAGCGCAGCAGCGCCCAGTCAAACAGCAGCACGCTCAAATAGCTCAGCCGTACCTGATGGCGCTGCTTTGCCATCCAGGCGTAAAAAGCCCCCACAATCAGCAAACTTTGAGTCGGCACCCGATAGGCGATCGCCACGCCCAGTACTGAAAGCGGTAGCCATATCGCCAACAGCCGCCACGGACGCAGCGGCCAGCCCCAACGCTCCCAAGGCATTTGATAGATAACAAAGCTCATCATACAAGCCGCAATGCCGCTCCAAGCGATCAAAACTGTTCGATCAGGAAACCAAACAAAGCGATTGTGCGCAATGCACAGAAGAATTTCTAGAATCCCTGTGCCTGTCCAAACGGCGTGGTTAGAGATAAAGGGTTGCGGTGTCCAGCGGCGGTTGCCTGCGATTAACGCATAGCCTGCTAGCAGCACTGAGGTTCCTGTCCAAAGTGCGATTCCTTTCGGCTGACTTAGCCCAGTGATAGCGGCGGCTACTGCCAGTAAACTACCTAGCAGCCAGTGAGCATGAGCAGCACTGCGCAATCCTTTGGCTGGAATGAGCAGATAGCGCAACAGCCAGGGGCTCAGGAATCTTTCGACTAAAGCAATGACCAGGGCCAGTATTGCGAGCACGGTAAATCCGTCGCCTGTCTGTCCACCGCTCGCTTGTAGCATTCGGTAAACCAACAGTTCGTAAGCGCCGAGTGAAAGCGCTGCTAGTCCTACATAGCTCAGCAGATGGAGTGCGGCTTTGCGACGGCCTACACCAATCGCGATCGCCCCCGCAAATATCGTAAACAGCCCGCTATCTGCGCCAAACGCGCCGTGGCCCAACAGCGCACCTAAGATGGCATACACCATCGGGATGCCTTGCCAGCTCGAACGGTAAGGCGGTCGCCTGAGCACCCATATATCAGCGCTCATCTGTGCCACAAATCCTAGTGCCAATGTCGCGATCGCAATTCCTCCAATATCTACGCCCCGCAGCGTCAGCCCCAAAACAACAACAATCTCAATCGCCCAGGCCAACCTCCAGTAGCGCCAGTTAGCAGGCTGATGACGAATAGCCTCTAGCAATGTAGCAGCTAGCAAAACGGTGGCTAACAGCAGGTAACGAATGCTTGAGTCGCTGATAGAGTATTGGTAGAGAGGATCGTCTATGACGAGTGCAGCGATCGCAGTGCCCAACAGCAGCAGTCCTGCCATCAGCAACAATTCCCACAGCCTAGAAGCCTTGCGATACAACCCCGACAGTTTTCCCGTGCGGTGGGCTAACGCTCTTGCCATTAGCCCTAGAGCGGCAATTTCTAATGCCCAAATAATCCACAGATAGTCTACGCTGCCGTTTAGCGTGTCAATTGTAAAACAAGCCATGCTCGTGATGCAGGCAATGCCAGAACCGACTGTAAACAGAGCGGCCCAGCGACTTTGCCAAACCCTGCTGTTGAGAAACATGCAAAGCGTACCGATGGCGAAACTGGCGATCGCAATTCTCCAGCCTGTGAGCCAGGGCGTTTGCAGCACCACAGCCAGCAGGGTCACTTTAGTGAGCCCAACAGGATGCAAGGCTCTGCGATGATTAGCCACAAATGTCAGAGCCACTGGCACTAACAGCCAAGTCCAACCAGGGCCGGAACTCCCGCTTTCAAACAGCGGTATATAGCTCAGGGCAAACAAACATAGACCCGCGCCCCATGTATTTTGTCGCCAGCGGTCGCTCCGCAGCGTGAGCTGAAGCGCAAATTCTGCCAGACCACCCGCTAATAAAATGTAGGCCCATGTGAACACTGCTAATTCGGGGCGTAGGTAGTGGATGCCCGCCGCGATCGCCGAGAGCCCAAACACATGCGCCAGCGTCACCATAAACCTTTCTATACGCGGACGGCGATGCACCATCACAAACAGCGTTATGGCTGAAAGCAACAGATTTGCAGCCAAGGTAAAGCGAGTGCCCGCGCTAAAGGCGCTCATGCCTATCCCAATCGCTAGCGTCACGCCTTCAGTAAGCTGTGACAGCGCCGGCTGACGCCAATCACGAAGCCGACGGGCAAACAATAACAAACCCCATAAGAAAGGGAAAAGACCCAGGCTCATCCACTCAACTTTTGAAACTGGCTGAGTGGAGAGCTGCTGGGCTAATTGAGTGAGTATTGTCTCTCGCGTTCTGGGTGGAATTATTCCGCTCAGGAGCCAGTAGGCTTGGCCTGCTACGCCTATGAGTGCCAGCAAGTATCCTTTTTGCCAGCTCAGCTTTAAGCGATCCCAAAGTAGCCATAGCGCTAGGGTGTTGATTGCGATCGCCTGCAAAGGAGGCTGCTGCCCCACCGTCATCGCCCAGCCCAAAAACAGCAAACCAAACCCCACCCACTGCCAAAGTGCTCGGCTCACCCGGTTGCGATTGAGCCACACCAGCAGCCAGCCACAAATGCCAGCCGCTAGCCCTAGCTGATGCGGCGGTACCTGCATCACAAATAGGCTGCGGAATAGCAGCACTAGCACCGACAGCGATACTGCTAGCCTGTCAAAAGAGTGCGATCGCGCTGCCGTCGTCTCTTCTATTGGCAAATCTTCTGGCAAATCTTCCGACGGCTCTGACTGACGATCTTGATAAGTCAAATTCGCGGCTGTCCCTACCGTTCCCAAGTAGGTTGCGACCACAGGCCAAAAAGCCCATCCCGCTACCCACCCCAAATGCAGCCAGCTTAGCCCAATGGTATTTAACGGGTTATTTAGCTGATTGGAGCGACTAGCCAGCAGCTTCAGCAGCAAACAGCTCAACAGCAGCGCAAAAAGCCCGCCTACGCCAATGCCAACCGGCGTATTGCGCAGCCCAATAGCATCCATCATCCAAAAGTTAATAGGAATGAGCAGCGTCGCCGTCAGCGCTAACATTTTAGCTGTCGCCTGAAGCCTTTCTTGCCGCCGCGCCCAAATGCTCGCCCCCCAAAACACCAAGGTGTAGGCCAGCAAAACAGCGTACTGTCCCACCGCTGAAAATGACTGCCACTGGCTCGCGGCGAGTAGCCCCGATGATACAACAACCAGGAATACGCCCAGGAACAGCAGCCAAATAACGCTGATTTCTTCGAGTAGCGACCTTAGCGCCCCTGAAAACCTACTTGTTTTGGGCTCAGCTTCGCGCTCTTCCGCAGTAGCCACCGCCGATGCGTCAGCGTGTTCGCTTTCAGCAGAAATTGCCGCCTCGCGATTCACAAATGGTGGCAGTGAGGCGGCTTGAGCATTCTCTGCTGAAGGAATAGGCTGGCTCATTGCCCGAGCTAGTTCACGCACCTGCGCCCCCGACAGTAGGCCCAGCTTGACCCAGCTATCGAGTCCTTCTAGCAGATGCCGCTGAACCTGCTCAGAGGTTAAATCAAGTCTAATATTAAGGCGCATAACCAAATCCCTTAGCTGACAGCCAGCATAAGCTCATTAGATAAGCACTTCGTCGATTTAAAGCCAGATTTCAGAATGTCTATAAGCAGAATGGCAGAAGGCTAACGTTTTTGGAAATACACCTTCTGGCCTTCATTAGGCACATAAATGCACTCACGCGCAGAGCGCCACAGGCTAACCCACACAGAATCTTTAGCTTCGCGGAAGTGCTCGCCCATAATCGGCTTAATCGCCGCAGTCGCATCCTTTAAGTAGTAGTGAGGCATACTCAAAAAGATGTGATGCGCAACATGGGTGCCAATGTTGTGATGAATATTGTTGAAAATACCGTAGTCGCGGTCAATTGTAGAAGTTGCACCCTTGAGAAAGTTCCAACTATCGTTGCGATACCAAGGAATGTCGGGCTCTGTATGATGCAAAAAGGTGACTAAGTCCAACCATACAATAAACACTAAGTAGGGCATTACATAGTAATTAAGTAAAAACAGCGGCCCCACAAAAAGTCCGATACTAGCAAGAACACCAACAAACAAAACAATGCAGGTCGTGCTAATAATCACATCCCACTTTTCGGATGCGCGAAACAACGGACTGCTGGGCAAAAAGTGAGACCCCTGACGACCCGGAGAGCGAAAGAACAGATAAAACGGATAAGCAAACAAAAACAGACTGAAGCGCACAAACTTAGCCACGCTGTCCATTTCGTCGTAGGTTTGCTCGGAGATGGGATACCAGCTTTCGTCTGTATCGATGTTGCCGGTGTTGGCATGGTGCGTACGGTGGCTGATGCGCCAGCCGTGGTAAGGCACCAAAATGGGCGTATGGCTGAGGTGTCCAATTAAATTGTTGAGCCACTTGTGCTTAGAAAAAGATCCGTGACCGCAGTCGTGACCTACCACAAACAAAGCCCAAAACATAGTGCCTTGCGCCACCCAAAAGAGGGGAAAAAATAGCCAGGAGTTAATGCTGTGAGCCAGGGCATAAAGGCCAGCGATGACGCCAATGTCTAAAAAGAAGTAGGCTAGCGATCGCCCTACAGAAGGCTGAAAGCAGTAGTCAGGAATGGCGTCTTTGAGGTCTTTGAGCGTGAAGGGAAGCGCTGGTTCAGGCAAGGGAATAGAAGCGATGGGCCGAGTACTGAGTTGCACGTATTACCTGTTTTATTGAAAGCTGTTACTAAGCCCCTAGCGCCGACCGCCGAATATTCAGCAGCAGGCGCTAAAACACTATTTACAAAGCTTTACAATACTACAGGTTGTGCTACGCATCACAATTAATCTGCCTCAAGACCCGCCTGCGCTGACATTTTTCATTCCATAGGCTATTTACGTAAACCTAAATGTGTGATTTTTGTCACTCTCAACTTTCACCTATTTCATGCTCCAACGGCTCGATGCACTCAGCCGTCTCATTCTGAGGGTTATTCACCACCGTACTCACCGGATACATCTGCATAGCCTCCGATTCGTAGGGCCGCAGCAGATGCTGCAAGTGCCTGCCGTCTTGAAGCTCAGGATCTAGCCACAGGTCGTAGTCTTCAGGATGAATAATCACCGGCATTCGGTTGTGAATAACCTGCATTTGCTCATTCGGCTCAGTCGTTAGGATGGTGCAGCTTTCTAAATAGCTACCGTCGCCGCCCTCCCAGGTCTCCCACAGCCCTGCAAATCCAAACAGGCTCTGGTCGTCTAGCTGAATGTAAAAGGGCTGCTTCTTTTGGGTCTTTTTTTGGCCTGTGCGCTGCCACTCATAAAAGCCATCGGCCAATATCAAGCATCGCCGCCGCTTAAAGGGCGCTCGGAAAGAAGGCTTTTCGGCGACGGTCTCTGAGCGAGCATTGATCATTCGGCTGCCAATGCTCGGATCTTTTGACCAGGAAGGCACCAGCCCCCATTGAAAAATTCTATATTCTCGTTCGCTGTTGGGTTGAGCGATGGCGCTCACCGGCTGACTAGGCGCGATGTTGTATCTAGGCTGAGGATCGGGCGTTGTTTTTAGGCTAAAGGTTTTTGCGATCGCCTCCCCATTTTTCGTTTGAGTAAACCGTCCACACATAGCGCGCTCTTCCTAAAGTAGACCTAAAGTGAACCTCAGCTAAATGTACTCAATATCGAATAATCCTGCCGCCCTGCGACAGGCATATTTTGCTACCTTGCTTTTTCATCATCTTGCTGAAGCCGCAGCAGCGCAATGCAAACCGAAATCCACAAAAAGCCGATGCCATAGCCAGCCACAATATCGGTGGGCCAGTGAACGCCCAAATACAGCCGACTCAGCCCAATAGCGACAATCAGCAGCGTCGCGACGCCATAAAATACCCTGGCATAGCGAGGATAAATCGTGGCAAAAACATATGATAAAAAACCGTAGAGCACCATAGAACCCAAAGCATGGCCGCTAGGGTAGCTAAACGTGGTTTCAGCAATGGGCGACTCCCAAAGCTGCGGCCTTTGCTTATTAAAAGCAAGCTTTAAAAAGTAGCTCAGAACCACGCCACCAAAAGCGTCTAAAGCAAACACCTTTGCCTCTGTTCGATAGCGTTTCCACCACAAAAAACAAAACACAATCGCCGTTAAAGGCACCACCGTTCTTGGATCGCCGATTCGGGTAATGCCAACCATGATCGCGTCGAGCGTAGGGCTAGCAAACTGATGAATGTGTAGCAAAATTGTTCTATCAACAGCAAAGGCTTCTCTCTCTAAAACTTCGTCGGAAAGCTCGGCAAGTAAATATACAGTCAGGATGCATACGCCAAGCCAAATTGCGCCAAAAAAGGCTACGAACGGAGCAATTCGAGGATGAACCTGTTTTTTCCAAGCAGCCGCCAGCCGAATTAATAGGTTTTTCATAAGGGCAGGCGAATAGTAGACTGTATTAAGAGTAGTTTAAGAGCAGCCAATAGCGCTAGCCACCTCAACCGCAGAGTTGGTTAGGCACGTAGTTTTAGCTATCTACTGTTTTAGCCAGTGCCCACTGAGTGAGCTGCGGAAATAGGCGGTTTAGTTCGGTCGCGATCGCAGCCACCCCCACCACCGTCTCACTCTGCTTTTTCTCCACCATCTTCCACACCGCCTCAGCAATGTCCTCCGGCTGACTTGCCAGCCCAGACTGTAAGGCTTTTGTCATCCGCTGTTCATTTTCATCCGCTGCTTTCTGATCTTCGCCGCGAAACATCGCCCGCTCTAAAAAGTCGCTGTCAATCACGCCCGGATGCACAATGCCAACGTGAATACCCTTGGGCGAAAGCTCCACTCGCAAAGACTCGGTGAGTCCAGTGATGGCGTACTTGCTAGTGCAATAGGCCGTCATTTGCGGCAGCGGCATTTTGCCCCCAAAGGAGCCGATGTTCACAATAGAACCCTGCCCGCGAACCAGCATAGAGGGCAGCGCCGCCTGAATGGTATGAATGCAGCCCCACAGATTAGTGTTTAGTATTTGATGCCAGTCTTCCAGACTCGTGCGGGTCATTGGCCCAGTTAGACAAATGCCAGCGTTATTTACTAAGGCGTCTATTTTGCCGAAGGTTTCTATAGACTTTTTGACCAGGGTTCTGACTTGTTCCGCATCGCCTACGTCAGCAGGTATGGCTAGAACTTTGTGACCCATCGCCTCGATTTGGGCGGCGGCGGTGTTGAGGCGATCGCCCCCCCGAGCCGTCATCGTCACATCCCACCCTTCTTTCGCAAACTTCAGCGCCGTCGCCTTGCCAGACCCTTGCGACGCGCCGGTAATTAAAACATGTTGAGCCATAGCAAACCTAATTTACTCTAATTACTCTGTGGATTTACTCCATAG
>PPFU01001440.1_pt1 | contig 14116 bp, 13 predicted proteins | sample 1535991 | NCBI WGS metagenome assembly PPFU01 (sample SAMN04901290, study PRJNA319586) | Hypolithon metagenome, whole genome shotgun sequencing project. | isolation source: Antarctic Hypolithon | place: Antarctica: Miers Valley | collected 2014
GATCGCCGGGATGCATGAATTCGGCCCGGTGCAGAAGAAGTTCGCCGGCTGGCTGCAGGAGGGGCGGATCGGGCCTGAGAAGGTGCTGTTACTCAAGCCCGCGACCTACATGAACGAGAGCGGCCGGGCGGTGGGCGAGGGCTTGCGCTTCTACAAGCTCGGCCCCGAGGCGCTCACCGTGTTCCACGACGAGCTCGACCTCGCACCGTTCAAGATCAAGGTGAAGCAGGGCGGCGGCACGGCGGGGCACAATGGCCTGCGCTCGATCGACCAGCACCTGGGCCCGGACTTCCGCCGCGTGAGGATCGGCATCGGCCATCCCGGCCACAAGGACCGGGTGACCGGCCACGTGCTCGGCAACTACGCCAAGGCCGAGATGGAGCCGCTAAGCGACATGCTCGCGGCGGTTGCCGCCGAGGCCCACTGGCTGGCCGGGGGCGAGGATGCGCGCTTCATGAGCGACGTGGCGCTGCGGTTGCAGGGGTGAGGCGGAATATCATCGAGGGGGACACTCGTCGTTCGCGGTGGCCATGTCAGCCCGCAGCAGCGGCGTAGATGCGGTCGAGAGCGGAGGACACTTCGGGCAGGCGAAGCGCCTGACGATCGAACGAGCGGTCCTCGGCAAGCCTGACGGCCCAGGCCGCCGCCGCGCGGCCGCCCCAGTCGTCCGGCGGAGCGACGAGGCGCTCGCTGGCGGTGCCGTGGTGGTGGAGGAGCTCGAAATCGAAGAAGCTGCCGTCGACATTGCGGATGCTTGCTCCGCCCTTCGTGCCGTAGACGCTCGTCTCGATAATCGCATCCTGGCCGGCGTTGAGCCGCCACGAGCACGCAAGCCGCGCGCTGATGCCACCCGCGAGGTCGAGCCGCGCGAGGGCGAAGTCCTCGACTTCGGGCGATGCCGAGGAGAGCGCCCGGCCTTCGAAGAACAGCCGCGAGGTCACGTACTCGACCTGCGGGAAACCCGTGAGCCAGAGCGCGAGATCGACCAGGTGCACGCCTAGGTCGATCAAGCAGCCGCCGCCGGCCAGCGCGCGGTCGTAGAACCACGGCTTGTCCGGTCCGTAAGCATTATGGAATACCAGATCGATCGCGAAGATCTCGCCCAGCTCGTCGGCGCGGATCAGCTCGGCGAGGGCCGCGGTGGCGGCCGTCAGGCGGTAGGAGAAATCGACCGCGAGAAGCCGGTCCGCCCGCTGCGCTGCCTCGACGACTGCGGTCGCTTCGGCGGCGTTACGGCCGAGCGGCTTCTGGCAGAACACCGCCACCCCGCCCTCGAGCGCGGCGATCGCCTGCTCGGCGTGAAGCGCGCTCGGCGTGGCGATCACCAGCCCGTCGAGCTTGCAGTCGAGCAGCACCTCGAGCGACGGCACGAGGGCGGCATGAGGTGCGAGCTTGAACGCCTCCTCGGCGCATTCGGGCGACGGATCGGCAACCGCCACCGGATCGATCAGCCCGGTGGCGATGATCGCCTCCATCCGATGTCGGCCGATCCAGCCGGTGCCGAGGAACCCCACCCGCGGCTTGCTCACGCCAGCTCCACCAACGCCTTGACGAAGCCCTGCGGCTTATCGCGCGTCGCATCAAGCGCGGCGCCCAATTCGTCGAGCCGATAGCGGTGCGTGTAGAGCGGCGCGGGATCAAGCCGGCCGCTGGCGATCGCCGTGACCGCCTCGCGCATCCCCTGGAGCTGCACCGCGGGATCGCGCTCGTGCGCGTTGACCACGTCGATGCCCTTCCAGTTCCACATCTGCATGTTGACCTGCCGCGGTCCGTCCTGGTGGTAGCCGGCGACGACCAGCGTGCCGCCGAAGCCGACCAGCTCGCCTGCGAGATCGAGCGGCCATTGCTTTCCGACGCATTCGATGACGCGCTCGCACATTGCATCACCGGTCAGTTCCTTCACCCGCCCAATGATCGCGTGGTGATCGTGCATGGCGATCGTCTCGGCCGCACCGTAGTGGCGGGCAAGCTCGAGCGATTTCTCGCGGCGCGAGATCGCGATCACCCGCGCCCCGGCCTCGCTGGCGAGCCTCGTCAGCACCGCGCCGAGGAAGCCGATGCCGATGATGGCGACGGTCTGCCCGTGCTCGACCCGGCTGCGGCGGAAAATATTGAATGCGCAGCCGAGCGGCTCGCCGGGACAGGGTTGCCCGTCGAGTTCGGGCGGCAGCTTCACCACCCTGTCGGCCCGGGCTACATCGGCTTGCGCGTAGGAACGGAAGCTCAGCGCCGCCACCCGGTCGCCGGTGTTCAGGCCGTCCACCCCCTCGCCCACCGCGTCGACGATGCCCCAGCCTTCGTGCCCGAGGTCGCCCGGTGGGGTGGGGAACGCCATCCACTCGGGCCCGTCCCATGGCGTGAGGTTGGACGCGCACACGCCGCAGCCTTCGAGCCGGATGCGCACTTCGCCTTCGCCCGGCTCGGGGACGGGGACATTCTCGATCACGACTTCGCCCGGGCCGGTCAGGACGGCTGCTTTCATCTTTCCGCCCATCGTGATCACTCGTCGGCGATGAAGTTTTCGAGCGCGGCCCAGGCCTCGTCATCGGTGACCTGCTCGGGCGGGTGCTTGCAGAAATACGCCGCCGCCGGGTGCACTGGGCCTGCCATGCCGCGGTCGCGCGCGAGCTTGGCGCAGCGCACCATGTCGATCGCCACCCCCGCCGAATTCGGGCTGTCCTCGACCGACAGGCGCAGCTCGAGGTTCATCGGCACCCCGCCGAACAGCTGCCCTTCCATGCGGATGAAAGCGACCTTGTTGTCCTTCTGCCAGGCGACATAGTCCGACGGGCCGACGTGGATGCTCTCGTCGACGAGGCGCTCGGCCGCGACGGACTGGACGGCCTCGGTCTTCGAAAGCTTCTTGGAGGCGAGGCGGCTGCGCTCGAGCATGTTGAGGAAGTCGGTGTTGCCGCCGGTGTTGAGCTGATAGGTGCGGTCGAGCTTGACGCCGCGCTTCTTGAACAGGTCGGTGAGCACGCGGTGGACGATCGTTGCGCCGACCTGGCTCTTTATGTCGTCGCCGATCACCGGCACCCCGGCCGCGCGGAACCGCTCCGCCCAGGTCTTGTCGCTGGCAATGAACACCGGGATGTTGTTGACGAACGCGACGCCCGCTTCGAGCGCGCACTCGGCGTAAAACTCGGTCGCCTGCTGGGAGCCGACCGGCAGGTAATTCATCAGCACGTCGGCCTCGGTATCACGCAGCACCGCGACGATTTCCGCCTTGTCCGGCTCGGTGGCATCGGCGGAGCGGAAGGAGCGCGCCTCGGGATGGGTGGCCATGTGCTCGGCCACCCCGTCGAGCACCCGACCCATCCTCACCTCGCACCCGGTGCGCTCCACCTGCTCGCAGAACACCGTCGTGCAGTTGGGCTGGGCGAAGATCGCTTCGGCCAGGTCACGCCCGACCTTGCGCCGGTCGACGTCCCAGGCGGCGACGAAGTGGATGTCCTCCGGGCGGTAGCCGCCCACTTCGCGGTGCATCAACCCGGTCGTGTCGTTGGCGCCGCTGCGGTAGTGGGAGACGCCCTGCACCAGCGAGCTGACGCAGTTGCCGACGCCGACCAGCGCTACTTTTATGCCGCGGGAATCGGGAGCGAGCATGTCAGGTTCCTCCTCGCGCGGCGTTCATGCGCGCGCCTCTTTGCTATCGGCGCGGGCAGGCGCATAGCGCTCGGTCATCCAGGCGCAAAAATCGGCGAACGCCTGCGGCTCCCTGGCGCAGCTCGTATGGTGCGCCTCGACCCCGAGGTGTTCGGGAGTGAAGCAGTAGGTCACCAGCACGTCGAATTCGGCCAGCGCCTCCATCTGGCGGTCGAACCAGTCGAGCGCGCCGGGACGGAAGCTGTCGGCCCAGGATAGCCCGGTGCGCAGCTTCGTCACCCCGAGGTCCTTCATCCAGCGCACCGCCTCGTCGAGGCGCGGATCGTGGAAGTGGAACCACTGCATGATGCCCATTCCGGCGGCGTGGCGACGATAGTGCTCGAGCGCTTGCTTGGGCGAGCCGTCCTCGCGGATCAGGCCCATGCAGAAATGGCGGTAGTAGCTCGAACCTTCCGCTTCGCGGTGGCGTGTCTCGGCGCCCCACGATTGCGGCAGATCGAACAGCGAGTACCAGTAGACATTCGGCACCCGGCCGATCAGCAGTTCGGCGGTCTTGTCGACGCCGAACACCTGGACCTCCTCCGCGCCGAAGCTGCCGACGCCGACCTCGGTGGCCCAGATCGGCTTGTCGGGCGCGACAGCCTCGATCTCGGCGATCCGGTCGGGCCAGGTGTGGATCGACCACAAGTTCCAGTCGAGCGGGAAGCCGTGCACCGCGATCACGTCGACATGATCGAGTGCGCCATGGCCGCGCATCCGCTGGACCCAGTGCGGGTCGATCGGTGACATTCCGCCCAGAACGCGGGTCACTTCGGGATTGATCTGCCGGATTGCGCTCCCTGCGCGGATCACCGTATCGGCGTAGATCGACCAGTCGGGATCGAGCTGCGGATTCCAGTGCGACTTATTGTTCGGCTCGTTCCAGATCATCGCGGCTTCGATCACGCAGCACCTCCTTTCTTCGGCCCCTTGGCGGGATAGACGGCGGCCGGGCCGAAGTCCGCGTAGGGGACCGGCGCGACCCGGCAGAGGTAGACCTCCGGCTCCGGGTTGGCCTCGATGGCGAAGCCGGCGGCGCGCAGCATCCCCTGGCTGCAGGCGGCGTTGGGCGCCCACCAATTGCTCCAGTCGTGCGCGAACTCGTGCTCGACGAAGTGCATCTTTGGATAGGCCGGGTCGTCGAAATAGTCCGGCGGCTCATAAGTCCCGGGCTTGTGGAACGGATGATCCCGGGGAACCTGCAACACCGCGTCGGTGCCCTGCTGCATCGTCTGGAACAGCATCATGTCCCTGGCGACATGCTCGCGGATCAGGTCGAGCGCGAGCAGCGGATGGCGCAGGTGATAGAGCACCCCCATGAAGATCACGAGATCGAACGTCTCGCCGAGCGACCCGACATCGTAGACCGAGAGGTTGCGGTACTCGATATCGCCGAAGCCGAGCACCTGGGAGGCAAATCGCGCCTGATCGAGATAGCGCTCGTCGCTGTCGATCCCCAGCACGCGGTCAGCGCCGCGCTTCTTCATCTCGATCGAGTAGAAGCCGGCGTTGCAGCCGATATCCAGCACCGACTTCCCCGCCAGGTCTTCGGGAAGAGCCTCGGCAAATCGCTCGAACTTGAAGCGGGGATAGTCGCCGAGGAAGTGATCGGGCGCGGTGTGGACCCCCTGCCCGAGGTCGATGTTCTGGAACCAGGGCGCCAGCGCCTCGACTTGCCTCTGCAAGCGCTCGGCCGCCCCGTCCGAGGCGTTTCGCAAGGTTCGGACCATTCCGCTCATGCTATGCTCTCGTTCAAGCTCAACAAGGTTTCTCCCCATTCTCCCGCCGCGACGCGGCTCACGCTCGCCGGGTCGACGGTAATGCGCAAGATGTTGTCGAGCGACAGGCCGATGATGGCCGCGACAACGCCGCGGATCACGTCGCAGTGAGTCACCATCGCCACGGTGCCGCCGGCGAACCGCCGGGCTGCGGCGCGCAGATGATCGAGCGCGCGCGCCTGGGCCGCCGCCATGCTCTCGCCTCCCGGTGGAGTGGCTTGTGAACGCCGCTCGTTCCATTCGCGCCAGGTCGGCTCGCCCTGGAGCTCGGCAAAGCTGCGCCCGGTCCACTCGCCGAAGTCGATTTCTTCGAGCGGTTGAGCGACTTCCAGTTCGGCGTGGGAGCAGCGAACGATCTCGTGAGCGGTTTCGCGTGCGCGCTGGATCGGGCTGGTGTGCACCGCATCGAGCTGCAGCGGGGCGAGCTTATCGGCCAGCGCGCGCGCCTGATCGCGCCCCGCTTGAGTGAGCGGAACGCCATCCCGACGTCCTGATAGCACCGCGCCGAGATCGCCGTGCGCCGCATGGCGGATCAGCAGGATCGTGGCGGTGCCGATGGCAGTTCCCCCTTTGCCCAGTCCAGGTCCCCCGCTCAGCCAGCGTGGCGGGTCTGGCTTCTACAAGGCTTGTGAACAGTTGTTGTTCCGCAGCCCTGAGGAAGGCGGGGATCGAGCGGGAACACAGATGAAGAAGATGCATTGACCCCGGCAAGGCACAAGAAAGCCGTAGAATTAACCTATGTTAGATCTGATCTAATACTACAGATTTTGCGGCTGGACCTGAAGAACTGAGCTACTCATGTTCTTCACGGAAAGGGGGTAACATGAGCGTGACTGTTTTGATAACCGGCGGTGCTGGCTTTATCGGGAGGGCCGTTACCAGCGAGTTATTGAAGCGCGGGGCCCGGGTCCGGGTGCTCGATAGTCTGGTGGAACAGGTCCACGGGCACGACGCGCAAGCCGTTATTTCTCCAGAAGTTGAATTCCTCAGGGCCGACGTTCGCGACGGGGATGCGGTCGCTTCCGCGCTTCGCGGGGCCGACAGCGTCGTTCACCTCGCGGCGGAAGTCGGCGTCGGCCAGTCCATGTACGAAGTCGAGCGCTACACCTCGACCAATGATGTCGGGACGGCGGTGCTGTTCGAGCGACTGATCGATCATCCGGTCCGCCGGGTGGTCACCGCCTCCTCGATGAGCATCTACGGCGAAGGCCTCTACAAGACCCGGGACGGCGAGCTTTACGAGAACGCCGCGCGCAACCCTTTACGCGACGGGCAGGCGAACTGGGAGCCGCTCGACGATGAGGGCCGGCCGCTGGTGCCGATGGCGACGCCCGAGTGGAAGCGTCCCAACCTGCAGTCGATCTATGCGCTCAACAAGTACGTGCAGGAGCGCACCACGCACATCATGAGCGCGCCTTACGGGATCGAGAGCGTCTGCCTCAGGCTGTTCAACGTCTACGGGCCTGGCCAGGCGCTCTCCAACCCCTACACCGGCGTGCTGGCGATCTTCGCCTCGCGCCTGCTCAACGGGCAGCCGCCGCTGATCTTCGAGGATGGCGAGCAGCGCCGCGATTTCGTCCACGTGAACGACGTCGCCCGCGCCTTCGCCGACGCGCTGACGCTACCCGCAGCGGCCGGCGGAACCTTCAACATCGGTTCGGGCCAGGATCGCTCGGTCAGGCAAGTGGCGACCGAGCTTGCCGCGGCAATGGGCAAGGACGAGGTCGAGCCGCAGATCGTCGGCAAGGCCCGCACCGGCGACATCCGCCACTGCTTCTGCGACACGAGCCTCGCTCGCGAGACGCTGGGCTTCGAAGCGGTGGAGGATTTCGGCGCCGGCCTGGCGGACCTCGCCGAGTGGGTCTCGAGCCAGACGGCCGAGGACAAGGTCGATCATGCCCGGGGAGAGCTCGAGGCGCGGGGGCTGGTGGCATGAGCCGCGCGGAGACGATCCTGGTCACCGGGGGCGCCGGCTTCATCGGCTCGAACCTCACTGACCGGCTCGCCGCGCGGGGCAAGCGGGTGCGGGTGCTCGACGATCTCAGCCGACCGGGTGTCCAGGCCAACCTCGACTGGCTGACCGGCCGGCACGGCGATGCGATCGAGCCGGTGATCGGCGACGTGCGCGATGCCGCTGCGGTCGCTGCGGCCACTCGCGGCATCGCCGGGGCCTTTCACTTCGCCGCCCAGGTCGCGGTCACCACCAGCATGACCGACCCGGCGACTGACCTGGCGATCAACCTCCAGGGCACCTTCAACCTGCTCGAGACGCTGCGGGCGCAATCGCCGCAGGTGCCGGTGATCTTCGCCTCGACCAACAAGGTCTATGGCGATCTTGGCGATATCGGCTTGCGCCCCTCACCCGACGGTTACGTTCCCATCTCGGCGGACCTTGCCCGCTGGGGTGTCTCGGAGCGCCAGCCGCTCGACTTCCACACGCCGTACGGCTGCTCGAAGGGCGCGGCCGACCAGTACGTGCTCGATTACGCCCGCAGCTTCGGCATGCGCACCGCCGTTGTGAGGATGAGCTGCATCTACGGCCAGCGCCAGATGGGCACCGAGGACCAGGGCTGGGTGGCCCACTTCCTCATCCGCGCGCTCCAAGGCGAGACGATCACGCTGTTCGGGGACGGCGAGCAGGTGCGTGACGTGGGCGACGTGGGCGACACCTGCGACCTCTACCTCGCCGCGCTCGAGCGGATCGACAGCATCTGCGGGCACGCGCTCAACTGGGGCGGCGGGCCGGACAACGCCGTCAGCCTGCTGACGGTGATCGACGAGATCGCGGCGATCACCGGCCGCTCGCCGCGGATCGAGTTCGCCGACTGGCGGCCTGGCGACCAGCGCTGGTTCGTGGCGGATACAAGGCTGGCTGCCCGGAGCCTGGGGCTACCCAAACGCAAGGGTTGGCGCCAAGGGCTGCGCGATCTCGCCGGCTGGCTGTCGGAGGCGCACGGGCTACCGCTGGAGCAGGAACCCGTCCCTCTCGTAGCGGCGGCCTCGTGAGCCCAGCGCCCGGCCTGCACGTCCTGATGACCGCCGACGCCGTGGGCGGCGTGTGGAGGTATGCGACCGATCTTGCCGCCGAGCTTTCGCGCCGGGGGCACCGCGTGACGCTGGCCGTGCTCGGGCCCGCTCCGGACGAGGGGCAGCTGGAAGCCACGCGCAATCTCGGCGGCGTGCAGATCGTCGAGACCGCACTCCCGCTCGACTGGCTGTGCGCGGAGGCCACGCCGGTCGAGGCCGCGGCGGGCGCGATCGCGCAGCTGGCGAGGGAGCGAGGGGCGGACATCGTCCACTGCAACATGCCCGCTCTGGCAGGGGCGGCCAAGTTTCCCTGCCCGGTGCTGGCGGTGTGCCACGGCTGCGTTGCGACCTGGTGGCAGGCAGCGAAGCGCGCGCCGCTCGCCCCCTCTTACCGCTGGCACCGGCAGATGATGCAGCGGGGGCTCGCCGCAGCGGACGCGATCGTCGCGCCGAGCGCCAGCTTCGCTGCCACCGTGCGCCGGACCTACCGCCTGCCGCGCGAGCCCCTGGTGATCCACAACGGCCTTCCCGCCATGGCGAGCGCCGGCTCTGGCGACCCGATCGATGCCGTCCTGACCATCGGCCGGCTGTGGGACAGCGTGAAGAACGCCGCCTTGCTCGACCGGGTCGCTGCGCAGGTCGATCTGCCGTTCCTCGCGGCAGGTGCGCTGCGCGGGCCGCATGGCGAGGAGATATCCCCTTCGAACATGAAAGCGCTCGGGCAAATTGCCCCGCGCGAGATTGCCGTGCTGCTGGGCGCGCGCCCGATCTTCGTCTCCGCAGCGACGTTCGAGCCGTTCGGATTGGCGGTGCTCGAAGCCGCATTGGCCGGGTGCCCACTGGTCCTGTCCGACATCCCGACCTTCCGCGAGCTGTGGGACGGCGCGGCGCTGTTCGTCGAGCCGGAGGACGAGGACGGCTTCGCCGCCGCCATCGAGGCGCTTTCGGCCGACCCCGCCCGTCGCCTTGCACTGGGCCAGGGCGCCGCCCGGCATGCGGCGCGCTACACAACCACGGCCACCGCCGACGGCGTCGAGGCGGTCTACTCGGGCCTTCTCGCGCGGCAGGAGGCGGCGGCGTGAAGATCGTTTACTTCACGCACTCCCTCGCCTCCTGCTGGAACCACGGCAACGCACATTTCCTGCGCGGCGTGCTCGACGAACTCGTCGGGCGCGGGCACGAGGTCTACGCCTATGAGCCGGAGGGCGCCTGGAGCCTGGCCAACCTGCTGGCGGACAGCGGCGAACAGGGCCTTGCCGCGTGGCGCGAGAAGTACCCGCGGCTCTCCTCCACCACCTACCCGCCCGACACCGACCCGGCGCAGCTGGTCGAGGGCGCGGATCTCGTCATTGTTCACGAATGGAACGAGCCGGAGCTCGTCGCCGGGCTCGGGCGGCTGCGCACGCGCGGCGCACCGTTCCTGCTGCTGTTTCACGACACGCACCACCGCGCCGTCAGCGCGCCCGAGGAAATGCGGGGCTACAACCTGTCGGGCTATGACGGGGTGCTCGCGTTCGGCGAGGCGCTGGCGAAGGTCTACCGCGCATGGGGCTGGCGCGATCGCGTCTGGACCTGGCACGAAGCGGCCGACACCCTGCGCTTCCACCCGCCCGCGCAGGAGCACGCTCGCGAGGGCCTGGTGTGGATCGGCAACTGGGGTGACGGCGAGCGCACCGACGAGCTCGAGACGTTCCTCCTCGCCCCGGCTCGAGCGGCGGGGCTCGCGCTCGACATCTATGGGGTGCGCTATCCCGAAGACGCCAAGGCGATGCTTGCCGCTCACGACGCGCATTATCGCGGCTGGGCACCCAATGCGCGGGCGCCGGAAATCTTCGCCTCGCACCTGGCGACGGTTCACGTCCCGCGGCGGTTCTATGCCGAACTGCTTCCCGGCATCCCCACGATCCGCGTGTTCGAGGCGCTCGCCTGCGGGATTCCGCTGGTCTGCGCTCCGTGGGACGATGCCGAGCACCTCTTCCGCCCTGGTGAGGACTACCTCCTCGCGCGCGACGGGGACCAGCTGGAGCGCCACCTTGTGGCTCTGGCGAATGACCCTGATCTGCGCGCGCGCCTCGCGGCCAGCGGTCTCGAGACGATCCGCGCCCGCCATACCTGCGCTCACCGGGTCGATGAGTTGCTGGCGATCGTCGAGCAACTTTCCGCCACGAGCGCCCCGACAAGGAAGATCGCATGAAGATCGCGTTCTACGGGTCCAGCCTGCTGTCTTCCTACTGGAACGGCGCGGCCACTTACTACCGCGGGCTGCTCCACGCGCTCGCCCGGCGCGGGCATGCGATCACCTTCTACGAGCCCGACGCCTTCGACCGGCAACAGCACCGCGACATCGATCCGCCCGATTGGGCGCGCTCGGTCGTGTATCCGGCCACACAAGAGGCGCTGCACGCGGTCCTGTGCGAAGCCGGCGCGGCCGACGTGGTGGTCAAGGCCAACGGGGTCGGGGTGTTCGACCGCGAGCTGCTCGAGGGCGTTCTGCTCGAGGCGCGCGAGGATGCGCTGACCGTCTACTGGGACGTCGACGCCGCCGCGACGCTCGAGGAGATGCGCCAAGATCCTGCCCACCCTGTTCGCCAGGCGCTGCCGCGGCTCGACATCGTCTTCACGTACGGCGGCGGCGCGCCGGTGATCGAGGCCTACGAAGCGTTCGGCGCCCGCGAGTGCGTGCCGATTTACAACGCGCTCGATCCGGCAACCCACCATCCGGTGCCGCCAGACCCGGCGTTCGCCTGCGACCTCGCCTTTCTCGGCAATCGCCTGCCCGATCGGGAAAGCCGGGTGGAGGAATTCTTGCTGCGCCCGGCCGAGCGTCTGCCCGACAAGCACTTCCTGATCGGCGGCAACGGCTGGCATGACAAGCCGATGCCGCAGAACGTATGTCCGATCGGGCATGTCGGCACCGGTTCGCACAACGCCTTCAACTGCACCCCGCGCGCGGTGCTCAACGTGGCGCGCGATTCGATGGCGGACATCGGGTTTTCGCCGGCCACCCGCGTGTTCGAGGCGGCCGGTGCGGGCGCCTGTCTGATCACCGACGCCTGGAAAGGCATCGAGCAGTTCCTGACGCCGGACGAGGAAGTGCTGGTCGCGCGCGATGGGAAGGACGTGGCCGATCACCTCACCGGACTGAGCGCCCAAAGGGCCGCCGAGATCGGCCGCGCCGCGCGCGAGCGGGTGCTTGCCGAACATACCTACGAACTGCGCGCCGCCGAAGTCGACGCCGTGCTCGAACGGCTGCAATCCCGCGCCCGGCGGGAGGCGGCGGCATGAAGCTGGTCGTGCTCGGTCTCAGCCTGTCCTCATCGTGGGGCAACGGCCACGCCACCACCTTCCGCGCATTGCTCTCCTCCTTCGCGGCGCGCGGCCACTCCATCCTTTTTCTCGAGCGCGATCGCAAGTGGTACGCCGCTCACCGCGACCTGGCGGAGCCCGGCTTCTGCCGCCTGGCCTATTACCACGAGCTTGCGGAACTCGAGGATTGGCGCAGCGAGATCGCCGAGGCCGAGGCGGTGATGGTCGGCTCCTACGTGCCCGAGGGGATCGAGGTCGGCCGGTGGGTCCAGCAGCAGGCGGGCGGCACCGTTTGCTTCTACGACATCGACACGCCGGTCACCCTGGCGGCGCTCGAGCGCGGAACCTGCGAATACCTCTCGCCCGAGCTGATCCCCGGCTACGACATCTACTTCTCGTTCACCGCGGGGCCGACGCTGGACCGGCTCGAACAGCAGTTCGGCTCGCCCTGCGCGCGGCCGCTGCACTGCACCGCTGATACCGATGTCTACCGGCCGCTCGACGCGCCCAAGCGCTGGGACTTGTCCTACCTCGGCACCTACAGCGACGACCGGCAGCCGACGCTCGAACGATTGCTGATCGAGCCCGCGCTCGCCCGGCCCGACCTGCGCTTCGCGGTCGCCGGGCCGCAGTATCCGGATGCGATAAGTTGGCCCGCGAATGTCGAGCTGATCGACCACGTTCCGCCCGCCGACCACCCGGAATTCTACGGCGCCTCGCGCTTTACGCTGAACGTGACGCGCGCCGACATGATCGCGGCCGGCTGGTCACCCTCGGTGCGTCTGTTCGAAGCCGCCGCCTGCGGCACCCCGATCATCTCGGATGCATGGGCGGGGATCGAGGATTATTTCCGCCCTGGCGAGGAGATCATCCTCGCTGACGATGCCGAAACGGTGGTCAACGCGCTGTCGGGGCAGGCGCAGCAGATCGCGGAAAGAGCGCGGCGAGTGGTGCTTGCGCATCACAGCGCCGCACGGCGGGCCGAAGAACTCGAACACGAACTCGAAGCAGTCGCAACGGCGCTCAGCATTGGAGGGAAGAAGAGTCTGGCCGCACCATAAAGCAGGGCGGTGACGCAATGCGCGGGGAGCCGCGGCCCTGATCGATTGAGATCGGACCGCGAGCGGCTGCGGACCGTGGAAAGGACCCGTCCCTAGCAACCGTCGGTCCTCGCCAACCGCGCAAACTCCTCCGCACCCATTGGCGCCGCCCCCAGGAACCCCTGCCAGCGGGCGCATCCCTCGGCCGCCGCGACGCCAAGCTGCGCCTGGTTCTCGATCCCCTCGGCGACCACCTCCAGTCCCATTGCATCGGCCAGCGCCACCAGCGCGCGCAGAACGGCGAGATCGCGCGCATTCTCGGCGATGCCCGTGACCATGCTGCGATCGAGCTTGAGTGCGGCCAGAGGCAGCAGCTTCAGGTAACGGAAATTGCAGTATCCAGCCCCGAAATCATCGAGCGAGACCTGTACGCCGCGCGCCGCCAACCGCCGCAGCCGGTCAGCCGCGCCCTCAATGTCGGCGATCGGCGCGTTCTCGGTGATCTCGAGCATCACGCGGTCGGCGGCGAGCCCGCTTTCCTCCAGCATCCCGCAGAAATCGGCGACGAAGCCCGGGCGGCCGAGATCGCCAGCCGCCACGTTGAGCGAGAGGTGCACGCGCTCGGGCCATTCGCCTGCCGCCTCCAGCGCGCGCTGCCAGACCCGCTGCGACAGCGCCGAACGCAGGCCCGCCTGACCAGCCAGATCGACCAGCGAGCGCGCGTCGATCGGGCCGAGACGCTCGTGCCGCCAGCGGGCCAGCGCCTCCGCCCCCACGATCCGGCCGTCCGCGCAGGCGAACTGCGGCTGGTACACGACCTCGATCCGGTCCTGCTCGATCGCGCGCACCAGATCGGTGATGAGCGCAGCTTGTCCGCCCGCCTTGAGCTTTCCCCTGTCCATGTCCGCCAAGCTCATGCCTCTTCGCAGGCGCGAATGCAGCCCCTCTGGCAAAGCACGTTGCAAATCGGCACGGCGGCCCATAATCTCAAGTTTGCATGAGCCAGGCGAGCATCAGGGCTGCCGGTGCCGCGGCCGGCGCCCCCGCCTTCGAGCGGCTCGCCCTGCTCGCCTCACCGAGCGACGCCGCCGCCGAGGCCGAGCGCATGATGCGCGCCGGCCGCGCGTTCGTCTCGCTGGAAGAGGCCGACGCAGTCATCGTGCTGGGCGGCGACGGCTTGATGCTGAACACGCTGCATGCGATCCTCGATACCGGCCGGACGATCCCCGCCTTCGGCCTCAATCTGGGCACCGTCGGCTTTCTCATGAACCGCTATCGCAGCGGCGTCGACCGGCTCGCCGAGCGGCTACGCAAGGCCAA
>PPFU01006767.1_pt1 | contig 14084 bp, 18 predicted proteins | sample 1535991 | NCBI WGS metagenome assembly PPFU01 (sample SAMN04901290, study PRJNA319586) | Hypolithon metagenome, whole genome shotgun sequencing project. | isolation source: Antarctic Hypolithon | place: Antarctica: Miers Valley | collected 2014
GGGGCTGAATCAATTGTTCTCGGGCAGGCCTAGGAAGCGGGGCACTTCTGATCTGTAGCGTCGGTACTCATCACCGAAAATGCGTTCCAGGTGCTGCTCTTCTGATACGAAGTACGAACGGTGGACGAAGAAAAAGGCTGCGGTGAAGAGCAAGGCTTTCAGGGAGCGGCCCATCACGGAAGCGCCCAACAGAGCTGCGCCCCAGCCTACGGTCTGGGGATTGCGACTGTAGCGGTAAGGGCCGGTTTTAACCAAGTTACCTGCCTCTGTTCCCGACATCTGCTCGAACGAGCGAAACTCCCTTACCGCCGCAACGAAGAACCGGGAGCCGAAGAGGGCCAAGAGGACGCCCAGAACTATAGATGGTTTTTGGGGCAACGGTAGCGTTTGGCCGGAATGTAGCGCCGCCCTCAGGGTGATGAAAAGGTGTGTGACATAGAGGATCCAGCCGGCCATGGAAGCCTCGGTAGAGAGCCGCCCGCGGGATTCGTAGTCTCGTCGGGTTTTCTTCAATACCCAAGCCACGAGAGGCCCCAGCACGATAATTGAAAATTTCATCTTCTGTCACTCTCCTTGTGGACGAAACTTCAGCGCCTGGAGCTGGCTGTGATGATCTCCGATGTGATCTACCTGGAGGGTTGTATGCTCGATGCCGTGTTCTTGGGATAGCAACGCTTCCAGCTCACGTCGTCGGGCGTGGCAATCGTCCTCACGGCCGACCAGGACGTGGGCTGCGAGGGCGGGGAAGCCGGAGGTGATCATCCAGATGTGCAGGTCATGGACTTCGACGACACCCTCGCTACCCGCCATCTGACGACCGACTTTCTTGGCGTCTATGCCGGGCGGGGTGGCTTCGAGGAGGATGTTCAACGAGTCGCGCAGTAACGTCCAGGAACTTCCCAAAACCAGTACGCCGATGAGAACGCTGATCAGGGGGTCCGCGTAACGCCAGCCGGTGAAGATAATGACGAGCGCCGCCGCGATGGCCCCGACGGAGCCGGCGACGTCGGCGAGCACGTGTCGCAAGGCGCCCTGTAGGTTCAGGCTCTCACCCTCGGAGCGCGACAGTATCAATGCGCCGGCCACGTTCACGAAGAGACCTATAACCGCCACCACCATCATCCAGCCGCCCAGTATCTCCGGCGGATCTGAGAAGCGGCGGTAGGCTTCGATGAAGATCCAGACGGATATCGCCACGAGCGTCAACCCATTCGCGAGCGCCGCGAGGATTTCGGCCCGCTTGTATCCGAAGCTCCTCTCCGGGGTCGCCGGACGTCCGGAGAGCCAGAAGGCGAAGAGTGCCAGCGCCAGCGACGCGGAGTCCGAGAGCATATGCCCCGCGTCCGCCAGTAGCGCGAGGCTTCCGGTTAGAAGGCCGCCTACCACCTCGGCCACCATGAACGTCGACGTCAAAACCAGTGTGATGGCTAGCGGGCGCATGTTCTGTCCCCGTTCACCAACCCCATGTGAATGCCCGCCGTGTGAGTGTCCCATGACCTACTACCGCTCTTCGTACTGACTCAAAGCCAGCCAGAGTCCGGCTACCACAGAAGCCGCCGACACAAGCCGCACCAAGACCGGACGCTTGGCGAAATCCGCCATGATCCGCTTGTATGACTCCGGGCCGAATTTCCAGAGGAGGCTGTGCCGGCGGGGGGCCGCCAGCCCGATCACACCATCCCCAACCATCAATATCGCCAGAAACTCTTTGAGTTGCCTACCCATTCAAATCAACTCCTCGGACAAAGTTACATGATTTGTAGTTCATATGAATAAGTGTACATATATTGGACGGTGTGTCAAGCCGCAGTACTCTCGTTGCCGACGGAGGGTTCAGTCGTGGCGGATGTGTTCGAGGGTGCCGAGGAGTAGTTTGTGGACGTGTTCGTCCGCCAGGGAGTAGTAGATCAGCTTGCCGGCCCGCTGAAACTTGACCAGGTTGGCGTCCCGGAGAGCCCGGAGTTGGTGGGAGACGGCTGATTGGCTCATGTTCAGGCTATGCTGCAGCTCACTCACCGAGAGTTCTTCTCCCGGAAGGAGGGCGCAGAGTATGCGCATCCTGGTCAGATCGCCGACCACCTTCAAGAGTTCGCTCGCCTCCCGGATCTCCGCCAAGGCTGGCGTTGCTTCCGAAACGGGAGATCCCGAAACGGGGGATCCTGCCGAGTTGTTCGGGTTCGGTGCTTCCACAGGCATATTGTACAGCGGCCCGTTACTGGAGTATGGGATCCGGCGTCGCCGGGCAGTCAGCGACGCCGGATTCGGGCCGTGTTTACTGTTGGGTAGGCGCTTCGCCCAGCGTCAGGTTTACTGTCCGCTCGTCGCCGTTGCGTTGCACCACGGTAATTTGAACCGTGTCTCCGGGACTATAGTCGCGCAAGGCGCCGAACAGGTCTCCGGAGTCTTCTATGGGCGTATCGTCAATGGCGGTTATGATCTCCTCGGTCCTCAGCCCGGCGCTGTCGGCGGGGCTGCCCGGCTCCACATTTGCCGCGATCACCCCGGAGTCAACCGGGAGGTCGAATTGCTGGGCGTCTTGGCGGCTCAGGTTGGCGGGCTGTATCCCGATATAGGGCGAGTTTACCTGGCCGGTTTCGATCAGTTGATCGGCTACGGAGATCGCGGTGTCCGTGGGAATTGCAAAGCCGATTCCCTCGGCCCCGGTCTGCGGCGGTAGGTAGGCCGCGTTGATCCCCATTACCTCTCCACTGCGGTTCGCCAGGGCGCCACCTGAGTTGCCCGGGGAGATTGCCGCGTCGGTCTGTATCAGGTCGGTCAGAGCCGCTTGCTGTGGTGTGCCCGTTAGCTCCGGGGAGATCTCACGGTTCAGACCGCTGACCACGCCCGCGGTAACGGTCGACTCGAACCCCGAAGGACTGCCGATAGCAACGGCCAACTGCCCGACTAGCGGCGGGCCGTCCTCCTCGAAGTTGGCCGCCGGGAGGTTGTCGCGGTCTACCCGGACCACGGCCAGGTCCGTGCGCGGGTCGGTGCCGACGACCTCTCCCTGCTCGGTTGTGCCGTCGGCGAAGGCTATGTTTACCTCGCTCGCGTCCGCCACAACGTGGTTGTTCGTGATTATGTAGCCGTCTTTTCGGTATATAACCCCGCTCCCGAGGCCACTCTGCTGCTCCTGGGCGCCCGGCTCGCCCGTCTGGATGCCGCTAACATTTACCTGCACCACGCTCGGCTCAACCTGAGAGGCAACCTGCGCCACCGGCTCATCCGCCGGTATATCCTGGTCCGCCTGGGGGGCCGTCTGAGCCACGTTCTCTTGCTTCGGATCGGGTGTGTTGCTCTCGGAACATCCCGCCACCAACAAGGCTGCGAGCATCAAAGCCGCAAATAATAAATAGAACTTCCGTCTCAAAACCAACTCCTACTCCGATATTTTCGACGCTTGGGCGCCATCACTAAATTCTATCGAGCTTATATACGAAGGCGGCCCGCAACAGTTTCACCACCACTCCGAACTCACCAAGCTAGATACCCGCTGTACCTGTATTCGAACCCATCGAAATCACTGGAAAATGACGCTCGTGATTCTACTATGTTTTCGAAATTTTCTTATTCTCGGTAAGGGATAGCCCGACTCGGCTTTTCAGTCCCTTCAGGAATCGCTCCGGTGTATCGGCCGTGAGATGGACCGTATCAAAGGGGTCCGTAGGACGCAAAAATCCGTGCAGGCGTCGTGGACTGGAAAGCGCGAGTGTTATATCCGTGTGCCCGGCTATGGTGAAGAAGGCATCTCTGTCCTCGGTGATCAGGCCATCACCGGAGCCGGAAGCTTTCATCCGCTTGCGTTCTACTCTTTCTATAACGGAGTACGGGATGAAACCCTCCGCGAAAGTGCCGTGTTGCAAATGCACACCGCCCTCTTCCAAACTGAGCTGAAAGAGGGTATCTGCCGGGTAGAGCTTGTACTCGCTGTCTGAGCGATCGGGTTCCGAGAGAAGCCCGATCTTATGGTAATGGCGCACCGTTTTCGTGGTTACTCCGGTGAGCTTCGCAACCTCTCCAATGGTGAGCCGCTCTCTCATGGCTTGAGTGTAGACGTTGACCTTGGGGCAAGGTCAAGAAGAATGAAGCGGGCAGCTTGCGAATCTAGGAAGCGGCTTTGCGGAGTTCTTCTTTTACTTTCTCTTCCTCTTCTTTGAGGTGAAGGAAGATGTCCTGGGCGAAGCGGACGGCGTGTTCTTCGGGGAGATTTATTCGACGATTTCTTAGCACGGAGTCTAGCTCCTTGACCGCCGCATCTACCATACCGACCATCATCTCCGCCTGATCCAGGGCCTCCCGGCGCTCTTCGTCGGTGAGCCCGGAATCGGCCAACTTTTCCCGGTGCTCTTGTAGGTATTGGATGAAGTCTCTAATTCCCATGCGGGATATTATACCGGCTGAGGCAGGCGATTTAGATTCAGAGCCTGGACCGTTCGAGTACGTCGCGGGTGATCTCCCGGGCGTGGGTCTCTTTCGCGTATTCTTCCGTCAGCCGCCGTGTACGGCCACGCAGAAAGGCCGGTATTTCTTCTAGTCCTTCCAGAGCTTCTTCGGTCCACGCCGGCCCATGGGAACTAGCCTTCGGACGGCGGCCACGGGAGAGGGCCTCTTCCAAGAGGTCGGCCAGGACGCTGGATCCGGTGTAGCCCATCAAAGGCCGCTCGACGAAGGACCTCGCGGCGGAGGGGGCGCAGAGCTGGAGGAACGGAATGCCGAGGGTCTCGGCCACCTCACGCTCCAGGCGGGTGCCGATCAAGATATCCGGGTCTGCCTCTTCGAGACGCGCGGCCACGTCCTCAGGGTTCCCAGATACGAATGCTTGATCCGTGAAGCTGTTTGTGTGAAACAGGAAGTCTTGCTCCAGGTGTTCCAGATACGTGCCCGCGCAGGCTACTTCCAGGCCGACTTCCCGCGCCAGGGCGTAACCCAAGCCAAGAGTGTAGGTAAAGTCTCCGAAGATGGCGGCCCGTTTGCCCCGGAGTTCTTCGGGGGGCAAAAGCCGGGCGAACCAGGGAAGTTTGGAAGTCTGGCCCAGCTCCGCCCAGACCACCCGCTGTATCTTGTTCGCGTCGAGATCGCAGAGGCCGCCGACGGTTCGGAGCACGGAGCCTGTGCCTGCCGCCCCGATCATTGGTGTGGTTACCCGGGGCGTTCCGAAAGTGTCTTGCATATAGTTTGTCGCCGATTCTCCGGTCTCCCGGTAGAGCAGGACGTTCGCCCAGGCTTGCGAGAGTCGCGAGAGTTCTTCGACGCTGGCACCGAGTGGGACACAGGCATTTATGCCGACTCCGATCAGGGCTAGCAACCGGGCGGTTTCGGCGTATTCCGCTGCGGCGTTCGGGTTAAGAAGCGGCGGCCCGAACACGTTGACCGTTGGCTCTGGGCTTCGTTCCATGGGCGTCGCGTGCGCTTTGACCAGGGCTTCGAGAGCAAGATCCGCCGCCTCGTACTCGCCCACGCCGGCGGTCGCTTTTTCACAGGCAACGAGCTTCGTCTCTTGTCCCGTCTCCGGGTGGGGCGGCAGGGTGGGCGAAGGCGTCTCCTCACCCGTGAGCAGGGCGGTCTCCGAGCGGACGAGCATCACTGTTTCGGTCTCCGGGTGGCCCAGCGCGGCACGTGTAAGGTCTCGTTCGAGGTTTCCGGGCGAGAGCGAACCGTCCGGGGTCTCCATGAGCGGGCTGAGTGTTACCGGCGTGGGCTCCCCGTTACGCTCACGGACCCCGAAGGCCGCCTGGAAGTACCCCTCGCCGGGTAGCGCGCGCAGAACTGAGTGAACGCCGGTGATGCCCGCCGCCGTACGCAGGATGCCATGGCTGCCGGGACCTTCGTAGATGCTTCGGAGTATCTTCAAATCTTTCTCACAGATGCACGGAGTCCAGGGTGTCGGCCCGCTCGAACGTCCGGACGACAAGCTCCAGGATACGACGGGCCCCGTCGTATCCTGGTACCCCTGTTTTTAGGATGTCCTGGGAAGATCGGCAGAGGTGACCGCGGGCCACTAGCGGAACGTAGAGACCGGGACTTGTTACGATGAGGTCCGGCCGAGACTCATCTATACGCTTCATCTGGCCGCGCCAGTCGGGGGATTCGACCACGTCCACCTCGGCGCCGAGTGCCTGGATCTCCGGTCCGAGCGCCCGGCGATCCAACCGGGGCGCCCCGACTTCCAGTACCACAGCACCCGCACTCGCCAGAAAGCGGGCCAGGGGTATTTCGGCGCCCGTATCTCCGGCGAAGAATACCCTCTTACCCCGGATGCGGCTTCGAAGCCGCTCAAGCCGCTGCCACATCTCCTGCGCCCGCGACGCCTCTTCAGACTCTAGGCCTATAGCTGCCGCCACGTCCTGGATAAACCTGGCGGTGCCGTCAACGCCGACGGGCATGAGGGTACGAATCACCCTAGCTCCCCGGGCCTCGGCCTTCCGGGTGGCCGCCGCCAGATAAGGGTCCAAGGGCGCGACGATCGTGGCTTCGCCCATCGGTGGCAGGTCCATCGAGTTTGGCTCCGGGAGAATACCGGACACCTTGACCCCCGCCCGACCGAGGTCTCCGACCAGCCCGCTAATAGACCCGGAAGACGGAGAAGCTAGCAGGACCACCGGGTTCTGTGGCTCCTCGCTAGAGCGGCTCCTTCCCCTGCGAGAGAGCCCACTTAGAAAGCCGCCCTGTTTGGAGGGCTGGGAGTCCGAGTATACGGGCCTTGGTGTGAACTGAGGACATCCTTCGACGAGCGCCGCAAGCACCCGGTCCTCCAGGTCTGTTGAGAGGCAACCGGGCGAATTAGCGTCCGGGGAGACGACCTTCGCCGGAATACCAAGGCTTCGAGAGGCAATATGCGCTTCGAATTCCACCTCGATGTCTAGTAGTTCCGAGGAATGGCCCGCGACTATTAGCAGCAACTCCACGTCGCTCAAGCTCGCGGCGGCTTCGACTAATTGAGACGCGAGCCGGCCCTGTTCCGTTGGTTCGGTGGGGTCCAGTATCACGGAGAAAACCTTCGGGTTGTTGCGGACTTTGCCATTGGGAGAAAGGTCGACCGGCAGTGTTCGGGCCAGGTATGCCTCAAGGCGCGTTCCAACCACGACTATCATGGCGCCAGGCAGTCTTTCCGCCAAGGCGTCTACGGCACAGAGCGGAGAGAGTACGTCCGGTACACCAGATTCGTTGAGGATCGTCAAAGAGCTGTCCCCGCGTTTCTACATACCTTTGCAGGAAGTTGTTTTTCAGTAAACCATTAGTTTAAAGCCTTCAGGGTGTCTAGTGCCAGGGACATCATATTGTCCACGGAACTCTGTAGGTCTTCGTCACTGATCCGGATGACCTCTTCGCCGATTGTGTCGGAGACCGTAAGCAGGCATCCGGCCCTTACGCCGTGCATGGCGGCTATGGTGAAGATCGCCGCCGCCTCCATCTCCACGGCCAAAACACCCAAACTACCCCACATCTCACGCGGGTCTTCAGTCGGGTCGTAGAACAGATCTGAGCTGACGATAGGCCCCATGAACGTCCGGCGTCCGGCGTCTTCGGCGGCATGATAGGCGGCGTGAACGAGGTCGAAATGGGGGGCGGGTGAGTAGGGAACTCCCTGCGTCAGGGCGTCTACGGTGCCGTCCTGGGCGGTAGCGGCGGTCGCTATGACCAGGTCCCCGAGCTGCATGCCGTCGGCGTAGCCGCCGCAAGTGCCGACCCTCAGTAGGTTCTTGGCGCCAAGTTGTATGAGCTCCTCCGTGATAATGGATGCGCTCGGGCATCCCATCCCCGTCGTCTGGACCGAGACCGGCTCTCCCTTATAAGTCCCGGTGTAACCGAGCATTCCGCGTTCCTCGGTTACGAGCTTCGGGTCGTCGAAGAAGTTCTCCGCGATGTAGTGTGCGCGACGTGGATCACCCGGCAGCAAGACATTCTCGGCGAAATCACCCTCCTCCGCGCGTATATGAACTGGGCTCATGTGTGGCTCCTCCCTCTGGTCGTCGCAAGCTGTCAGCTAATCAGCCGGTCAGCTTCTTTGTTCTTGCTGAAGTGCTGACCAGCTTCTTTTACAGACTATCCAGGATAGCAGGCGCGGGCTCCACGGGCTCTTCGGAGATTTCTAGCGCACCTTCGATCAGACCTTCCGCTCTCTCGATGTTGCGCCGGCCGTAGAGTCGGGCGACGGGCTGGTCTTTCTCTATCCAATCTCCAGGTTTTACAAGCATCTCGACTCCGGCGCCAGGGTCCACCTCGTCATCCTTTTTTTCGCGACCGGCTCCCAAGGCGAGCGCGGCCTGTCCGACGTCCAGGGCGGCGAAACGTGAGACGTACCCATTTTGGGGAGACCGAACCTCCCGGATTTCATCCGAGACCGGAAGGTCTTCCAGTATGTTCACGTCTCCGCCTTGAGCCTGTACGAACTCTTGCAATTTCTCGTAGGCTGAGCCGGATGAGATGGATTTTTCAACGGCCTCTTCCGGGTTCTGGATGCCCTTGAGCCCCAGGAGCCGGACGGCCACAAGCCGGGATTCGTGGGCCAAGTCGTCCGGGACGGGTTCTCCCTTTAGCAGGTGTACCGCCTCACGGACTTCGAGGGCGTTGCCGATGGCGCTTCCGAGCGGGTTGTCCATCGCCGTGATGAGGGCCGATGCCCGGATACCAAGCGATTCGCTCAGGCGTACCAGAAGCTCCGCCAACTCCCGGGCTTCGTCCGGACTCTTCATGAACGCCCCGGAGCCGCATTTCACGTCGTAGAGCAGATGTCCCGCGCCGGTGGCGACCTTCTTGGAGACGATGGAAGAGCCGATCAATGGCAGTGAATCTACCGTGCCGGTGGTGTCGCGCAGCGCGTAGATAGCCTTGTCCGCCGGGGCTAAATCTCCCGCCTCTGTGATGGCTAGTCCAATTTCTTCGACTTGGGCGTAGAATTGCTCTTGGGAGAGGTTGGCGGAGAAGCCGGTGATGGACTCCAGCTTGTCTATCGTGCCGCCGGTTTGCCCGAGGCCCCGGCCCGAGAGTTTGGCGACGGGGGCTCCGCAGGCCGCGACGATGGGGAGGGATATCAGGGAGATCTTATCCCCAACCCCGCCGGTAGAGTGCTTGTCCACACACTTCGGGAACGAGTAGTGCTCGCCCGACTCGGCCATCGCCCGCGTCAACGCAAGCGTCTCCTCGTACTCCATGCCGTGGATGAAAATCGCCATAAGGAGCGAGGACATCTGGTAGTCGGGTGTTTCGCCGGAGGTGTAGCCTTCGACCACAGCTTGTATCAGCTCCTCCGAAAGCTCCCCGCCGAACTTCTTTCGCTCTATAGCTTCGAGCACCACGCTCATCCGAGAAATCCTACCTGAGACTTACCAGCGCCCGAGCCTTCCTTGAAGAACGCTCTATCCAGCAGTGTCATTGAGAAATCTTTTGCCGGCCTTATGATCAAAACAGCCTTCTTATCAATTCGTCTCGGGAGATCCCGAAATGTTGGGCGATATCCCCAAGTATGGCTGAAAGCGTGCCGATGCGAAGTGGATCGTGGTGGGGAATAGTTACGTGATGTTCGCCGTGCTCCTGGGTGGTCAGGCGCATGTGACTGCCGGTCTGGCGGGTCGTTTCGTAACCTAACTCTCTGAGTGCTCGTACGAGGTCGGCGTCCGAAAGTCGCGGGGTATCCTCACAGAGCAATGAGTTCGTCCTTGACGAAGTGCAGACGGATCATTCCAGGCGCCTCTCCTTCACCGAAGTGACAACGCACCGCGTCGCGAACCTCTTCGTGAAGCTCCGCGAGGGTATCGGCTTCGGTGGAGATCGAAGGTCCCAGCGCCCGCGCCGTGTAGCCACCCTCCGGCGCTTCTTCTACCTGAAAAATCAACTCATCCACTGTTCCTCCAGGGCGTCCTCCGTTTGACTGTTTCACATTTATCCCTCTTCACGATGAGTATATTATCTGCCAGCTCTTTGGGCGGCAGGCCGCCTAATGCTCCCGAAAGCGTTACGCTGAACTTCTTCCGCTCTATCGCATCTAGCACCGCGCTGCCAGCAGTCATGTCCCATCTCCAGTTTCTATTGCGCTTGAGTCTGATTCGAGAAACTTCATAAGCTTCTCGAAAGGAGAAGCAACCCTGTAGTAGAGTACTTCGTTCGGTTCTCTAGTGTGAATGTAAAGCCTACCTTCGTCCACGCCAGCAATCTCTTCTTCGATTAGCCCGGAAGAACGAATTCTGCTCAAGGCTAACTGAAGGTCTGCTTTGTCCGTGCCAACCTCGTTACACACTTGTTCTGTCCAAGATTCCCAAGTATTGTCCTTTGGACGCTCTCTGTACAGAGAGCGTGCGACTCTCAACTCTTGAGGGCTCAAATCAGAGATCAGATACATATATTCTTCAGGCGAATATCCTTCTTGTTTGTTTCGCATTGTCGACTCTGTGAGTATTTGCGCATACCAGCGAATCTTCTCTTTGTCTCTCGTCTTAGTAGAGAACTCAAAAGCCTTGAGTACCAAGTCGACGAATTCTTCTGACTCCAAATACTTTTTATCGACCGCCTCTTCTTCAACGGTTTCCATGCGCTCTCTAACGATCTCTAACAATTTGAACACGCGTTCTTTTTGGGCTCTTTGTCCTTCAGAGGCGAACACCATATCCAAGCCACCGCCAATGTAGGGTATTGCTACTACCATAACTCTTAGTGCAGTATTCTCTCCGTATAATTCGCTGGCTTTCTTTGTCGCTTCGTCAACCTTCGCAGGTAGGTTTGCTATGGAAGAAATCTTTTTATTTGGCTCCGAAGAACTCATCCGAGCAAGTCCTCGCCCGGAAGTTCGCCCCGCTCAACCCCGAGCCAGACGGTGACCGTCGCCCCAAGGTCGTAGAAGCCTTCCCGGATGCCGAGTTCCTTCGCAGGGCCGCCGCCGACGACCAATAGCGGCACCCGCTCGCGGGTGTGATCCGTCCCCCGAAATGTTGGGTCGTTGCCATGGTCGGCGGTGATTATTAGCAAGTCGTCTCCGGTGAGTGCGTCGAGAAGTTCAGGCAGGCGGTCGTCGAAACGCTTTACGTTCTCGGCCATGCCTTGCGGGTCGCGACGGTGGCCGTACTTGGCGTCGAAGTCCACGAGGTTGGCGAAGATAAGGCCGGACTCTACGTCGCCGAGGGCCTGTAGAACGGCGTCCACTTTCGCGTTGTCATCGGGCTGGCCGGGGAGATGTTCGGTGATGCCCTTGCCGTCGAAGATGTCCCGGATCTTGCCGACCGCCACTACTTCTTGTCCGGCACTCTTTATCTTGTCCAGATACGTGTCCTCGAAGGGAGTTATGCCGTAGTCGTGACGGTTCTCGTTCTCGCGTTCGTAGCTTCCTTCTTCGCCGTGGAAAGGACGGGCGATGACGCGTTCGACCATTATGCTACCCTCGTCGATCAACATTTTGTGGGCTTTTTCGCAGGCTTCGTAGAGCTCTTCGAGCGGGATGACGCCAGTGTGGGCGGCGATCTGGAAGACCGAGTCGGCGGAGGTGTAGAGGATCCAGGAGCCCGTCTTCTCCTGGTCCGGGCCAAGCTCCTCGATGATCTCTGTGCCCGAGGCCGGTCGGTTGCCGATGACCTCTCGCCCGGTCTCATCCTCGAAGCGGGCGAGTATATCCTCCGGGAATCCATCCGGGTACGTGGGCAAAGGATCGCCTAGCACGAGCCCCATCATCTCCCAGTGACCGGCGAGCGTCGCCTTGGCTGCCGATCGTTCGACCATCAGCCCGTACGATGCACCGGGAGATCCGGCCGGCGTCACGCCCTCTATCTCCCCAACGTTACCGAGGCCGAGAGCGGCGAGGTTTGGTGCGTCCAGACCTCCGACAGCTTCCGCCGTGTTCGCCAGGGTGTTCGCGCCTTCGTCGCCGAACTCTACGGCGTCGGGGGCGTGTCCGGCGCCGACGCCGTCAAGGACTATTATTATCGCTCTGCGTCCCACATTTACTCCAGTCTTTCTCTTATCCGATCAGCATTCCGGCTATGGCGGCGCTCATCAGGTTGGCGAGAGTACCGGCGAGGACGGCCCGGATGCCGTATTTGGCGATCTCGGGTCGCCGGTTTGGGGCGATGCCGCCCAGGCCGCCGAGCAATATTGCCAGCGATCCGAAGTTCGCGAAGCCCGTGAGCGTGAAGGTGATGATCGCCGCTGCCTTGTCTGAGAAGTTGCCGATATTTGGGGCGAAGTTGGCGAAGGCGACGAACTCGTTAAGGATTAGTTTTTGGCCGAGGAAGCTACCGGCCCGTATCGCCTCTTCCCAGGGAACCCCGATCAGGAACATGAGCGGCGCGAAGATCCAGCCGAGTATCAGTTGGAACGTGAGTTCCGGAAACCCCACGAGGCCTCCCGCGGAGCCTAGGATCAGGTTGAGTAGCGCGATGAGCGAGATGAAGGCTATCAGCATGGCCCCGACGTTAAGCGCCAGATACAAACCGTCGGTGGCCCCGGCCGCCGCAGCGTCTATGACGTTGCGATGGCCCAACGGGCCTCCGCCTGTTTCTTCCTCTTCTTCCTCCGGCTCATCAGTCCCGCCCGTTTCGGCCTCGGCGGCTTCGGTAGCATCTCCCCCGATGGTGTCGGGTTCTTCGGTTTCGGGGAGCACCATCTTCGCCATGAGGAGACCGGCTGGGGCGGCCATGAAGCTCGCGGCGATCAGGTACTCAAGCGGGGCGCCAAGGAGCGAGTACCCGACCAGCACCGAGCCCGCGACGGTCGAGAGCCCGCCGACCATGACGGCGAAGAACTCCGAGCGGGTCATTCTCTGTATGTAGGGCCGGACGACGAGCGGCGCCTCGGTTTGGCCGACGAATATGTTGGCCGTCGCCGACATGGACTCAGCCTGGCTGGTCTGAAGCGCCTTCTGGAGCGCGCCCCCGACAATCCTGACGACCCACTGCAAAATGTTCCAGTGATAGAGTACCGTGGTGAGCGAAGCGAAAAAGATGATCACCGGCAGAACCTGAAAGGCGAAGACCAAGCCCTCATCCGGCAGAACCGGCCCGAAGAGGAAACCTATGCCCTCGTTCGCGGAGTTGATCACCGCCTGCACGCCCCGGGATACCGTCGCCAGCGCGGACTGGCCGGTGGGCCAGTACAGCACGAGGACACCGAAGGCTATCTGGATGGCGAGTGCGCCCAACACCGTGCGAGGGTTTATGGCCCGGCGGTTGAGGGAGAGCGCGAAAGCAAGCGCCAGTATTACTATCATGCCGCCTATGCCCCAAAGGATCTGCACCATGTTCCTCCCGATCTCCTGACTGTAAGCCTGTTCTCCCGGGGCTCCCGGGGCGCGAATCCGTGCCTGAGAGCTATTATCGCAAACCCGCACGCGCCGGGCCATCTTGGAAATTGACGGATACGGGTAAATACTACCCTGACTGATGAGCTCACCGAAAGAATGCCTATGTCCTCGGAGATAAAAATACGAGAGGCCACGCAAGAAGATGCGGAGGCCGTATACACGTTGGCTTGCGAGCTAGCCGCCGCGGTTCGTGACTCTCGCCCAGATTACGAAGCCGTACAGAAGCGACTCGGAGAGCTTCTGGAAGAGTTCCGCTCGTGGACGCTGGTCGCCGAAGGTGAGGGCGGCATTGTCGGGGTGATGAGTTTTTGGATCAAGCCAGACCTTGCACACGGAGACGTCGTATTGGAGATACCTATGCTGGTAGTTTCAGAGGATAGTCGGCGCGAAGGTGTCGGTAAGCTGCTCGTCGAAGAGGTTCGTAAGCAGGCCCACGAACACAGCGCGACCACAATAGAGTTGATCGCCACGAGCGACAACACCACCGCCCGGGAGTTCTACCGTTCGCTCGGTTTCGTAGAGACCGACCACGTCGCCCTGGAGTTCATGGGAGACCTAAACGATCCACCAGAATCCGACGAGAAGTAGCGCGGTAGAGACGACTGAAACCAGCACAGCCCGCACGGCAGATATCTCTCGCACCACGACGAGCCCGATTGAAAGAAGCCCGACCCCGGCATAAATTCCGGCAACCCACCGCAGCCCCGGAACCGCCGAGAGCGGTAGATAAAACCCGAGCGGATAGGCCACCGTCCGCCAGGTAACGACGTATCCATATCTCCCACCCAAAGACCCCAGATAA
>PPFU01004311.1_pt1 | contig 14081 bp, 8 predicted proteins | sample 1535991 | NCBI WGS metagenome assembly PPFU01 (sample SAMN04901290, study PRJNA319586) | Hypolithon metagenome, whole genome shotgun sequencing project. | isolation source: Antarctic Hypolithon | place: Antarctica: Miers Valley | collected 2014
GGCGGCGAGGTGGCGGACCGCGGCAAGCTCGCCGCCGCCGCCTCCGCCGCCTTCCTGGATCGCGTGGAAGAGGCGCGGGTCGAGGCCAACCTGGCGTTGATCGAGAGCGACCCCAATTGCGCGCCGCTGCTCGCTCATGTTCGCCTGCGTCCCGATCTCGCAGCGGCGACTGCCTCCCCCGAGCCGGCGCGCGGCTGGCTCTGCACGCGCGAGGCGGTCGCCGGACGCACCAGTCCGCTTTCGCTGGCACCGATGGGCGACGAGTTCGAGCCGACCTTGCAGGCGATCTCGGCGGTGGGTGCTTACTCGGAGGCGATCGCGGGCATCCTCCTCGCCGAGGGCGGCGATCCTGCTGCCGAATTTACCGCGACGCTGGCGCTGCTGGGGGCTGCGGGCGCGCTGTTCGATGCGGCCGGGGGCGGGCCTGGTGCGCCACCCGACCTCCTCTCCCCCGACGATCCGCGGCCGCAAGCGGTCGCCGGCTTCTTGGCTTTCGTGGCCGATCTCGCCGACGAGCAATCGCGGGTCGACCAGTTGCGCCAGCTTGCCGCAAGCGAACAGGGCAGCGCCGAACTGGTCGCCAATCTGCAGGCGCATCTGCGGCAATGGAACGGCGAGCGGATCGCCAACATGGACCTGCACGACGTGGTCGCAACGGCGATGATGGGCCAGCTCCTGCAGCGCGATCCTGCGCCCGTTGCAGAAGAGCGCCGGCTGATGGCGGAGCGCTACTACCAGCGCGATGCGGACCGACGGGAGGCGCGCCTGGCATTCGCGGCGCTCGACGGCATGCTGGGCGCGCTGGCCGCCGCCGACCGTGACCTGCGCCGCACCCTGGCCGAAAATCCCGACCTGAGCCCGGCCGAGCGCGCCCAGTTGGCGCGTGTGTTCCGAGGAAGGGTGACCGACGCCTTCGGCACGCTCACCGCGCTGCTCACCGCCTTCTAGACCAAGGAGCCGATCATGCCCGGACGTATCGAGCTGCAAGGCGTGATGGACAGCCTGTCCGACACCCTGCGCCAGCGCTTCGACCCTTCGGGCAGCCTTGAGGTCAGCGAGCGCTGGCTCGGGCTGACGGCGCTGTTCGCCTCGCTGATGCGGCGCCATGGCGATTGGCTGGCACTGCCCGATCCGCACGCGCCGTGCGACGAGGTGTCCACACGATTGGGCCATGCGACCGCGCACCTCGCCGCGGCGCGCCAAGACGCCGAAAAGCTGGCGGCGCTCGATCTGATCGAAACCGCGCTGAGGGACGTCGAACAGCTGCTCGATGAAGCCGCCGGCAGGGACCAGCCGGACATCGGGTGAGTGGGTCTGAAGGGCCGCCCCTCTTTCGATCGGCCGCCACAGGCTGAGTTGAAGAATTGCGCAAGACAGTGTATAGAATGTAGTCCGAAATTATTGAGTCGAAGCATTTTACGACTCGGTTGGAGGGAGAAGACGATGCCTGTCATTGTCTACCCAAGGCGGCTGATCTTCACCATAGGTCTTTCGATTCCGATTGCCCTACTTTGTAGGGGTTGCCCTACTTTGTAGTCCCGCATCGGCGGCAACTTCTCTGCTCGGTTTCGGACCGGGCAATTGTCTGCTCGACATCTCCGATGAGCAGATTTCGATCACCCGGTGCGAGAACGGCACGGATCTGACGGGCAACGACCTTTATTTGACCTTCTCCCACCGCCGGCTTCCCGACCGGCTTCTGGAGTTCTCCACCGGCCACATCGCTTCACGCGGGCTGTGGCAGCCTGAACCGGACCCGGTGATCTGGACCCTTGCCGATCTGACCAGCGGGTCGAGACTCCCGACCCTGGGCATTAGGGTGAGCGGTTACTGGACCATAGACGGAAAGGCCGTTCCGGAGCCGTCCACCTGGGCGATGCTGCTGCTCGGCTTCCTCATGCTTGGCCGCGCCGTCCGCCATTCGCGGCGTCGCGTAGCGACGGTCCCGCAACCCGCCTGACCGTCTTCGCTCCGCCAATTTGCGAGCCATCTCAGGACGACGAATGCTGGCGGGGGCCGCTTGCGGCCGTCAGCGTTCGTCCGCCTCGCCCCGCTCGACAGGGTGAGGCGCACTGAAGATCGGTGCCGCTGGCAGCGCGATGCATTGCAAGTCGCGCTCGCCGGGCCCAAATCGCCGCCTGCCGGGGCGGCGATCGTGCGTCCCTTGACCGCCACGAACATTTCCGGAACATCTGCCGCCCATGGCCCTCACCCACATTTCCGTCCGCGGCGCGCGCGAGCACAATCTCAAGGGGGTCGATATCGACCTGCCGCGCGACAGCCTGATCGTCATCACCGGGCTTTCGGGGAGCGGCAAGTCGAGCCTCGCCTTCGACACGATCTATGCCGAGGGGCAACGGCGCTACGTGGAATCGCTCAGCGCCTATGCGCGGCAGTTCCTCGAGATGATGCAGAAGCCCGATGTCGAGCATATCGACGGGCTGTCGCCGGCGATCTCGATTGAGCAGAAAACCACTTCGCGAAACCCTCGCTCCACGGTCGCGACGGTGACCGAGATCTACGATTACATGCGGCTGCTGTGGGCGCGCGTGGGCGTGCCCTATTCGCCCGCCACCGGCCTGCCGATCGAGGCGCAGACGGTCTCCAACATGGTCGACCGGGTGATGGCACTGCCCGAGGGCACGCGCGCCTTCCTGCTCGCCCCGGTGGTGCGCGGGAGGAAGGGCGAATATCGCCGCGAACTCGCCGAATGGCAGAAGGCGGGGTTCACGCGGGTGCGGATCGACGGCGAGATGTACGCCATCGAGGAGGCGCCCGCGCTCGACAAGAAGCTCAAGCACGACATCGAGGTGGTGGTTGACCGGCTGGCGGTGAAGCAGGGGATCGAGACGCGGCTGGCGGACAGCTTCGAGACCGCCCTCAGGCTGGCCGAGGGGCTGGCCTATGTCGACCTGGCGGACGCTACGGTCGAGGAGGCGCTCGCCGGGCGGCAAGATATGCGCCCCGCCGGGATCGGCCCCGATGCCGTGCTGATGGAGAAAGGCGCGGCGGCCAGGGGCGGCGCGATGAAGGGCGCAGGGCTGCCGCCCAACCGCATCGTGTTCAGCGAGAAATTCGCCTGCCCGGTGAGCGGCTTCACCATCGAGGAGGTCGAGCCGCGGCTGTTCTCCTTCAACGCCCCGCAAGGCGCCTGCCCGACCTGCGACGGCCTCGGCGAGAAGCAGCTGTTCGACGAGCAACTGGTGGTCCCCAACGAGGAGCTCAGCCTCAAGAAGGGCGCGATCGTGCCCTGGGCCAAGTCCAACCCGCCCTCGCCCTATTACATGCAGGTGCTGGCCTCGCTCGCCGCCGCCTACGACTTCGACCTCGAGACGCCGTGGAGCAAGCTTCAGCCCGAGCAGCGCGACACCATCCTCAACGGCACCAAGGGCAAGCGCGTGCCGCTCACCTTCAAGGACGGGCGCAAGCAATATACGGTGGAGAAGCCCTTCGAGGGCGTGATCGGCAATCTCAACCGGCGGCTGATGCAGACCGAGAGCGCCTGGATGCGCGAGGAGCTGTCCCGCTACCAGACCGCGCAGCCGTGCGAGACCTGCCACGGCGCGCGGCTCAACGAGAAGGCGCGCAGCGTCAAGATCGCCGGGAGCGACATCTCGCAGCCCGTCCGCCTGTCGGTCTCGGACGCGCTGGCGTTCTTCCGTGCGCTGCCCGACCAGCTCACCGACACCCAGAACCAGATCGCCCGCGCCATCCTCAAGGAGATCACCGAGCGGCTGGGCTTCCTCGACAATGTCGGGCTCGACTACCTCAATCTCGACCGCACCTCGGGCACTCTCAGCGGCGGCGAGAGCCAGCGCATCCGCCTCGCCAGCCAGATCGGCAGCGGCCTGTCGGGCGTGCTCTACGTGCTCGACGAGCCCAGCATCGGCCTCCACCAGCGCGACAACGACCGCCTGCTCGAAACATTGAAGCGGCTGCGCGATCTCGGCAACACGGTCATCGTCGTCGAGCATGACGAGGACGCCATCCGCGCCGCCGACCACATCGTCGACCTCGGCCCCGGTGCGGGCGTCCATGGCGGCGAGGTGGTGGCGCAAGGCTCGCTCAAGCAGATCCTCAAGGCGAAGAACTCGCTCACCGCCGATTACCTGACCGGCCGCCGCGCGATCGAGGTGCCTAAGAAGCGCCGCAAGGGCAACGGCAAGAAACTCACCGTCCACGGCGCCACCGCCAACAACCTCCAGAACGTCACCGCCGCCATTCCGCTGGGCACCTTCACCTGCATCACCGGCGTCAGCGGCTCGGGCAAGTCGAGCTTCACCATCGACACGCTCTACGCCGGCGCCGCCCGCGCCCTCAACGGCGCGCGCATCATCGCGGGCGCTCACGAGAAGATCACCGGGCTCGAGCATTGCGACAAGGTCATCGAGATCGACCAGTCGCCCATCGGCCGCACCCCGCGCTCCAACCCGGCCACCTATACCGGCGCCTTCACCCAGATCCGCGACTGGTTCGCCGGCCTCCCCGAGAGCCAGGCGCGCGGCTACAAGCCCGGCCGCTTCAGCTTCAACGTCAAGGGCGGGCGCTGCGAGGCGTGCCACGGCGATGGCCTCATCAAGATCGAGATGCACTTCCTGCCCGACGTCTACGTCACTTGCGAGGAATGCCACGGCCGCCGCTACAATCGCGAGACGCTCGAGGTGAAGCACAAGGGCCTGTCCATCGCCGACGTGCTCGACATGACCATCGAGGACGCCGAGGGCTTCTTCAAGGCCGTCCCCCCCATCCGCGACAAGATGCACATGCTCAACGAAGTGGGGCTGGGCTACGTGCATGTTGGCCAGCAGGCGACCACGCTCTCGGGCGGCGAGGCACAGCGCGTCAAGCTCGCCAAGGAACTCTCGCGCCGGTCCACTGGTCAAACGCTCTACATCCTCGACGAGCCCACCACCGGCCTCCACTTCGAGGACGTGCGCAAGCTCCTGGAAGTCCTCCACCGCCTGGTCGACCAAGGCAATTCGGTGGTGGTGATCGAGCACAACCTCGACGTCATCAAGACCGCCGACTGGATCGTCGACCTGGGGCCGGAGGGCGGCGTACGTGGGGGGGAGGTGGTGGCGGAGGGGACGCCGGAGGTGGTGGCGGCGAGCGAGCGGAGCTTTACGGGGGGGTATCTTACAAACATGCTGGACCTAAAGCGATGACGGCAACCTTTAACCAGAAAGTTTCCGTATACAGACGACTTCCACCCCATGCTTCTTCATCAAGTACTTGCTGCATGGCCCAGTCGCCGATTCTCTAATCCGAGCCTTCTCTCGCTCCGAAGCTTTCTTTTTCGATGGATCCAGGAAGTCGATATCCTCGCTTACGATGATATTGCCTTTTGATCCCACCGCAAGTCGTACCCATTTATGATCTTTTTTCGGCAATCCTACCTCTAGCAGATCACGATAAAATGTTTCTGCGCACAGGGGAAAGTTCCTAATCTTCCCGATGATCATTTGATCGGCGACCCAATCTTGAAGAGCAAAGGGAACTTTCCCACCAGCGCAATCCAACCACTCCTGCAAGCAGTGACCATTAGAGTCTAACGCAATGCAATCCTTCTCGAATATTTTGGAAATCGCACCATGGGCTTCCGCCATATTCTCCTTAAGACGCTCCTGTTGGAATAGATTTATTGCATTTGCATCGACAGCATACGGCCTCATGTGCGCTCGCCGCCTTGTAACTCAAATATCAGCTGAATTTCGTGACGCGACCTCTCCTTAGATTTATCGCTTTGCTGCGCTAGAGCGAGACTTTCGGATTGCCGCTGAGGAAAAAATCCCCCAGGCCAGTCGGATGAGAAAAAACCCTCGTCATCTATTGAAACCAAGTTGACCCGGGAAATTGCATCAATTTTATGAACATAGAAGACGCGAATATCACTATGATCAATCGTCGAGTCAGCCACATGGCGAGCCAAGCGAAGAATTAGATTGTCACTATGAGTCTCCAGGAAGAGCTGTCCGTCTTCAGGAACGATACCAGCAAAGAAGGATCCTAAAGCCGCTTGTGCGTTCGGGTGAAGGTGGATCTCCGGTTCTTGAACGATGAGGGTGGGATTGCCCATCGTTCTAACGCGTTGCCGGAACACATTTAACGTAGCTGCCAAGACGGGCAAAACCTGACTACATCCAAATCCAACATCTGAGATATTATGCTTTCTTTCGTCAAAATCCACCAAGACAATCTCAAAGTGCCTGGGTCCGATGGTGTCGATCTGTATTGACTTTGCAATGTTGCTCAACTTAAACCAGTTTGAGATCGCTGACTGTAGCCCCTTGCTTTCTGATCCTCTACGAGCAGCGTCGCTTGCCATAAGAGTCGCAGTATTGGCTCCAGTTGTCCCAATCCGTTCAGCAGTTACTCCAGAGTAAAGATAGGTCCTTTCCGGCTTTTCACGGAATGGGCTCAAGGAATCGAAGTGCGAAAACGATCGACGAAGTCGCAAGCGGGCTTGATTCAGCGCCCGATCGGCTCGCCTAAGTTGGCCGAAAGTAGAATCGGATAGCTTATCCTCTTGCATTCGACTGAAGATCAACGAGGAGTAATTGGCCGTACTTGGCATTAGATTTCTGAAAACTGGTCTTTGCTTTCGTGCGTTGGGTAAAATTCGTTCGATTGCTTGGCCAAGAAGCTTGACCTCAAATGAATCGCCTTTCGAGCTGTAGGAGAATATACTGTTCTTTTTATCGAACAATTCCCATCGTACAATTTCAATCTCTCTTCTTTGTGATCGGTACTTGAATTCTATTCGGATCTCGTAATCGTCGAACTGTAGATCGATCCCCATCGGCGTGTTAGCGCGCCCACCATGCACCATGTCAAGATAGGTTCCAAGGCTGTCAAAATCGCCGTTTAATACAAGAGGTGTTTGGTTTAGTTCAGAACTCAAGACCGTTTGCGCAATCATGTTCAACGCACTAAGGGCGCTCGACTTTCCAGAATTGTTCGGCCCGACAAATATATTGAAGCGCCCAAACCGAAACGTCTGGTTCCTGAAAGCTCGAAAGTTCCGCAGGGTCAAAGAACGGATCATGCACGATGTCCTGTAAGTGATTGGCCGCATTTGCCATTGTGCCATAGAGAGTGCAACTATCACGGTTGGTTTAGTGCAGATCTCACGGCGCATAAAGAAGGCTAAAGGGCACTTCGGACGTGTGGACACATAGTCCCGCAAAACGCCTCCACACCAGTGGACTCCCCCACCACCCCACCCCATGGACCGATGCCGCCCGATGGGCTTTAAGCCTGCGCGCATGCATCGCCTGTTCGTCGCCCTGCGCCCGCCCGAGCCCGTCCGCGATGCGCTGGTCGATATGATGGAGGCGCTCGACAATGCGCGCTGGGTGGATGAGGAGAACCTGCACCTGACGCTGCGCTTCGTTGGCGAGGTCGAGCGACGCGTGGCCGAGGACCTGGCCGGCGCGCTGGCACGCATCGCCTTCGCGCCGTTCGCGGTGAAGCTGGCGGGGATCGGCCATTTCACGCGCAAGGGCGTTCCCAAGGCGGTCCACGCCCGCGCCGAGCCGAGCTCGCCGCTGCTCGCCCTGCGCGCCCAGGTCGAGCGGGCCTGCATCGCCGCCGGGATGCCGCCCGAAACGCGCGCCTTCGTCCCTCACGTCACCATCGCCCGCCTGTCGCGCTCGGCCGCACCGGTGGGCAAATGGATCGCGCGGCACAACCGGCTCGCCGCAGAATGGACGGCCGAGCATTTCGCGCTCTACGAGAGCCATCTCGGCAAGGCGGGCGCGCTCTACGAGGAGGTGGTGCGCTATCCGGCCACGAGCGGCTGAGGCGCGCGCGGTTCAAGCGGGGGCAAGGATAATTCTGCCATTACAGCGGCCTGTCCTCCCTTGCGCCGGCCATCGCCTTCCAGCAGAGGCCGGTCGCATGACCCCCGCCGTCCGGAGTTGCCGAATGCATGCCCGCCTGCTCACCACGCTCGCTTTTGCCGCCCTCCTCCCCGCCTGCGCCAGCATGCCGGGCGAGACCATGAGCGCCGCCGCGCCGATCCCCGAGGCGACGGGCATGTTCACGCAGGCGAGCACGCTGCCGTTCCAGGCGCCCGACTTCGCCGCGATTGCCGATCCACAATACCAGCCCGCGATCGAGCAGGGGATCGCCATGCGCCTCGCCGAGATCGAGCGGATTGCCGACGATCCCGAGCCGCCGACCTTCGCCAACACGCTGGTGGCGATGGAGCGCGCCGGGCGGGTGTTCGCGCGCGCCTATGCCCCGTTCAGCCAGGAGGTTTCGGCCAATACCAACGACGTGCTCGACGCCGCCGAGACCGCGCTCGCCCCGCAGATCGCGGCGATGAACGATGCGATCTACCTCAACGAGCGCCTCTTCGAGCGGGTCAAGGTGGTGTACGACAATCGGGCGGCGATGACGATGACGCCCGAGGACGCGATGCTGCTCGAGACGCGCTACGCGACCTTCGTCAATCGCGGGGCGCTGCTTGCGGACGCGCAGCAGGAGGAGCTGAAGGCGATCAACGCGCGGCTGTCCGAGCTCGAGACGCAGTTCTCGCAGAAGCTGACGGCGGCGACGAGCGAGGCGGCGGTGGTGATCGATACGCGCGAGGAGCTCGCGGGGCTGAGCGACGCGCAGATCGCCACCGCCGCCGCCGAGGCCGAGGAGCGCGGGATGGCGGGCAAGTACGTGCTGGCCTTGCAGAACACCACCTCGCAACCCTTCCTCGCCAGCCTCGACGACCGGAACGTGCGCGAGCGGCTGCACAAGGCGAGCGTCGAGCGCACCTCGCGCGGCGGGGATAACGACACGCGCGCGGTCATCCGCCAGATCATCGAGCTGCGCACCCGCAAGGCCGCGCTGTTCGGCGAGCCCGATTACGCGAGCTGGCGGATGTATGACCGGATGGCCGAGGAACCCGCCACGGCGATCGGATTCATGGAGCAGATGGTGCCTGCGCTTGCCGCGACGCAGGCGCGCGAAGCTGCGCTCCTTCAGGAGCGGATCCGCGCGGACGGGGCCGATTTCACGCTCCAGCCGTGGGACTGGCCGTATTACGCCGAGAAAGTGCGGCAGGAGCGCTATTCGCTCGATGAGAACGCCATCAAGCAATACTTCGTGGTCGACCGGGTGCTCGAGGACGGGGTGTTCTACGCCGCCAACGAGCTGTTCGGCCTGACCTTCGAGAAGCGCGACGACATCCCGACCTATCACCCGGAGATGAGTGTCTACACCGTGTTGGACCATGACGGGAGCGAGCTGGCGCTGTTCTATTTCGACCCGTACCAGCGGTCGAACAAGCAGGGCGGTGCGTGGATGGGCAACTTCGTCGAGCAGAGCCATCTGCTCGGCGAGAAGCCGGTGGTCCATCACACGCAGAACATCGCGCCACCCGCCGCGGGCCAGCCTGCGTTGGCGAGCTACGACGACGTCATCACCATGTTCCACGAGTTCGGCCACGTGCTGCACGGCATGTTCGCCGACCAGCGGTATCCCGCGTTATCGGGCACCAACACCGCGCGCGACTGGGTGGAGTTTCCGAGCCAGTTCTTCGAGAACTTCGCGACGATCCCCGAAGTCCTCAACAATTATGCCAAGCACCACGCGACGGGCGAGACGATCCCGGCCGAGCTGGTGACGGCGATCGACCGGGCAGCGGCCTTCAACCAAGGCCATGCGCTGGGCGAGGTGCTGAGCGCGGCGCTGCTCGACATGAAGTGGCACGAACTGGCGCCCGGCGAGGCGCCGCAGGACGTGGCGGCGTTCGAGGCCGAAGCGCTGGCCTCGCTCGGGCTCATGGCCGACAAGGTCCCGCCGCGCTACCTGACGCCCTACTTCCGGCACGTCTTCAGCCACGGCTACGAGGCCGGCTATTACTCCTATCTCTGGACCGAGATGCTCAACCACGACGCCTATGATTATGTCGAGGCGAATGGCGAGATGAGCCGGGCGATGGGCGACCGCATCCGCGAGACCTTCATGGGCCAGGGTCATTCGAAGCCCTATCTGGCGATGTACCGCGACTTTACCGGGCGCGAGCCACGGGTGGGGCCCATGCTCGAAGCGCGCGGACTGGTGCCCGGCGATGCGGAGTCCACTGGTGCTGAAGGTGATCTCGGCGTGGTGGAAAGCGCGGTCAGCGGGCCTTCGAACTAGCGGCCGGGCGGCGTGACAGGGGGCGGCGAGGCCGGGAGCCTAGCCGCCTTCCTTCAGTTTGCCGCGCCAGCGCAGCGACTGGCGGTTGAGATCGGCAAGGTCGAGCGCGCCGGCCAGCGCCGCCTCGCCCAGCCTGATGGCATGCTCGAGCGTGGCATCGTCGGCGTTGCGCCAGGCGGGCGGGGCAATCTTGTCGCGCCAGGGTCCCTCGCAAGCATTGTCGAGCAGGATGCGCTGGAAGCAGTGATCAAGCCGCACCGGCCATTCGCGCGCTGCGGCTGCCTCGGGAAGCAGGCGGCGGGTGAGGGAGAACCAGCGGACGGACAGGTCTTCGCGACAGGGCATCGTCAGGCTAACCCTCGAACCTCTGCGCGGTGCCTACGGCGTTTATTAGCAACTGCGAAGCGATAGCGTTAGGGAGGTTTTTCAAAGGGTTGCAATGGCGCAGTGCGCGGCCTAGGGCGGCGCGGAACGCCGGGCCCGGCAGCGCGTAACGCTTATATGCAGCCGGCCAAACGCAGCCGCCGGGGACCCTAGCGCCCCCGTCGCAGGATCGAGGATAGCAGGACATGGCACGCAAGAAGATCGCCCTCGTTGGCGCCGGCATGATCGGCGGAACGCTCGCCCACCTCGCGGCGATGCGCGAGATGGGCGACATCGTGCTATTCGACATCGCCGAGGGGTTGCCGCAGGGCAAGGCGCTCGATCTTTCGCAGTGCGGGCCCGTTGAGCGGTTCGATGCGAAGATCACCGGCACCAACCATTACGCCGACATCGCCGGCGCGGACGTGGTCATCGTCACCGCCGGCAGCCCGCGAAAGCCGGGGATGAGCCGTGACGACCTGCTCGGTATCAATCTCAAGGTGATGAAAGCGGTCGGCGAGGGGATCAAGGCCAACTGTCCCGAAGCATTCGTCATCTGCATCACCAATCCGCTGGACGCGATGGTCTGGGCTTTGCGTGAATTTTCGGGCCTGCCGCACGAGCGGGTTGTCGGGATGGCCGGCGTGCTCGATTCCGCCCGCTTCGCCACCTTCCTCGCGCAGGAGTTCGGCGTGAGCGTACGCGACGTCAACGCCTTCGTGCTCGGCGGGCATGGGGATACGATGGTGCCGGTGACGAGCTACACCACGATCAGCGGCATCCCGGTGAACGATCTGGCGAAGATCCGCGGGATCGGCGCCGACCGGATCGACGCGATCGTCAAGCGCACGCGGGGCGGCGGCGGCGAAATCGTCGGCCTGCTAAAGACCGGCAGCGCCTTCTATGCGCCCGCGACGAGCGCGATCGCCATGGCCGAGGCCTATCTCGGCGATCAGAAGCGCATCCTGCCCTGCGCCGCCTATGTCGAGGGCAAGTATGGCGTGGACGGGCTCTACGTCGGCGTGCCGGCTGTGATCGGCGCGGGCGGCATCGAGGAGGTGATCGAGATCGAACTTTCGGACGAGGAGCGGTCCAACCTCAAGGTTTCGACCGACGCGGTCGAGGAATTGCTCGGGGCGTGCAAGGTTATCGATGAGGACCTTCGCTCAGGCCAGTGAGACTTGTCCCGGGTTTTCTGCTGGTCGCGTCCTGCGCCCGACCGGCTCGCCAGCCAGTAAGCGCCACTAGGAGAATGTGAATGTCCATCCTCGTCGACGCCTCGACCAAGGTCATCACCCAGGGGATGACCGGCGATACCGGCACCTTCCATACGCAGGCCGCGCTCGATTACGGGACGCAGATGGTCGCGGGCGTCACGCCCGGGAAAGGCGGGACGACGCATCTCGGACTGCCGGTGTTCGACACCGTGCGCGAGGCGGCGAGGGAGACCGGCGCCACGGCGAGCGTCATCTACGTGCCGCCGCCATTTGCCGCGGATTCGATCCTCGAGGCGATCGAGGCGGAGATCCCGCTGATCGTCGCCATCACCGAGGGCATTCCGGTGCTCGACATGGTGCGGGTCAAGCGGGCGCTGTGCGGTTCTGGATCGCGGCTGATCGGGCCCAACTGCCCGGGCGTGCTGACGCCGGGCGAGTGCAAGATCGGCATCATGCCGCCCAACATCTTTCAGAAGGGCAAGATCGGGATCGTCTCGCGCTCGGGTACGCTGACTTACGAGGCGGTGCACCAGACGACGCAGGTGGGGCTCGGCCAGACGACCGCGGTGGGGATCGGCGGAGACCCGGTCAACGGGACCAGCTTCATCGACGTGATCGACCTGTTCCTCGACGACGATGCGACCAAGGCGATCATCATGATCGGCGAGATCGGCGGCTCGGCGGAGGAGGAGGCGGCGGCCTTCGTCAAGGGCGAGGCGGCGCGCGGGCGGGCCAAGCCGATGGTGGGCTTCATCGCCGGGCGCACCGCGCCGCCCGGCCGGCGGATGGGCCATGCGGGAGCGATCGTCCAGGGTGGCAGCGGCGGCGCGGAGGACAAGATCACGGCGCTGGAGGCGGCCGGCATCCGCGTTTCGCCCTCGCCCTCCGAGCTTGGCACCACGCTCGATGCGCTGTTGAAGGAACTGGCCTGAGGGCGCCCCCGTTGAGTCTTTTTGCAGGCATTTGGGCGAGAGCGGGTCATGAATGACCAACCGACGAGCTTCGTCCCCGAACTGACGGGGCAGGATGGACCGCAGCCGGGGCCGAGCTGGGCCAATCCCCGCTGGCCGCTGACGGATGGTGGCGACCTGACCGAGGCGCTCGATCCGACGCGGCTCAAGCTCACGGTCGAGCAGGCCTCCACCGAGGCGGGCAAGGCGTCCGATCCGGCGGCGATCGAGCGGGCGGCGGAGGATTCGATCCGCGCCATGCTGCTCATCCGCACCTATCGCGTACGCGGGCATCTCGCCGCCGATCTCGATCCGCTGGCGCTCTCGCAGCGCGAACTGCCCGACGACCTGAGGCTGGAATGGCACGGCTTCACCGGCGAGGCGCTCGATCGCGAGGTCTATATCGGCGGCAACCTGGGGCTCGACTGGGTCACCCCGCGCCGGCTCGCGGAGATCCTGCGCAAGAATTATTGCGGCAAGGTCGGCCTCGAATACATGCACATCTCCGATGTCAAGGAGCGCCGTTTCCTGCAGGACCGGCTGGAGGGGCCGGACAAGGTCATCGCCTTCTCGCCCGAAGGCAAGCGCGCGATCCTCCAGGCGGTGATCCGCGGCGAGGAGTACGAGAAGTTCCTGGGCCGCAAATATGTCGGCACCAAGCGCTTCGGGCTGGATGGTGGGGAATCGATGATCCCGGCGCTCGAGGCGGTGATCAAGTGGGGCGGCGCGCTGGGCGTGCGCGAGATCATCTACGGCATGGCGCATCGTGGGCGGCTGAACGTGCTCGCGAACGTCATGGCCAAGCCCTACCGGGTGATCTTCCACGAGTTCTCCGGCGGCAGCGCCAGCCCGGACGATGTCGGCGGCTCGGGCGACGTCAAATATCACCTCGGCACCAGCACCGATCGCGAGTTCGACGGGGTCAAGGTGCATATGAGCCTCGTCCCCAACCCCTCGCATCTCGAGGCGGTGAACCCGGTGGTGCTCGGCAAGGCCCGCGCTCAGCAGGCGATCCGTGACGATCTCTCGCGCCACGAACAGGTGCTGCCGGTGCTGATCCACGGCGACGCAGCCTTCGCTGGCCAGGGCCTGGTGTGGGAGTGCCTCAGCTTCTCGGGCGTGCGCGGCTACAATACCGGCGGCTGCCTGCATTTTGTCATCAACAACCAGATCGGCTTTACGACCTCGCCCCAGTTCGCGCGTTCCTCGCCCTATCCGAGCGACGTGGCGAAGGGCGTTCAGGCGCCCATCCTGCACGTCAACGGTGACGACCCGGAAGCGGTGACCTTCGCATGCAAGCTGGCGGTGGAATACCGCCAGTGCTTCAAGCGCGACATCGTCATCGACATGTGGTGCTATCGCCGCTTCGGCCACAACGAGGGCGACGAGCCGAGCTTCACCCAGCCGCTGA
>PPFU01000842.1_pt1 | contig 14079 bp, 14 predicted proteins | sample 1535991 | NCBI WGS metagenome assembly PPFU01 (sample SAMN04901290, study PRJNA319586) | Hypolithon metagenome, whole genome shotgun sequencing project. | isolation source: Antarctic Hypolithon | place: Antarctica: Miers Valley | collected 2014
GGCGGGAGCCACATCGCGTGCTGGCGGGCCGCCTCACGCAGCGGCAAGATCGACATCTCGTCTTCGGGACGCACCGCCTCTCTCGCCCGCGCCCGGTCCCGGTCCAGCAGCAGCGCCATCTCGGGAGTGAACAGCATGGCCGCCCCGCCCCGCCTCGCCTCGGCAACCGCGCCGGCGATGGTCTCCGCATTGGCCTCAGGATCGATGCCGGAGGTCATCTGCAGGAGCGCGATCCGGGTCAACGCCCGAGCAGCGGATCGAGCTTGCCCGCCCGGTCGAGCGCGTGCAGGTCGTCCGAACCGCCGATCGCCCGGCCCTCGATGAAGATCTGCGGCACGGTGCGCGCATCGGGCTTGCGTTCGAGCATCTCGGCCCGCTTCTCGCCGCCCCAGGTGATGTCGTATTCGGTGTATTCGACGCCCTTGTCATCGAGCAGGCGCTTGGCGCGCGAGCAATAGCCGCACAGCATCTTGGTATAGATTTCGACCTTGGGTGTGCTCACTTGATCAACCTCCTTTGCCTCCCCCGCGGACCTCTTGAACCCCGTTGCACGGTTCCTAGATCGCTGTTGCCGAGAGCGCGCTTCAAAGGCGCTGGCGGCCGAGGGGATGCCGCTTCGTGGGTCCCCGGGATAGTCCTTATCAAATTGCTCTATGGAGGATTTGTTTCGCTATGACCCGTTTCGATTTCACCCCCTATCGCCGTTCGACCGTCGGTTTCGATCGCCTGTTCGACCTGCTCGAGAACAACGCCCGCGGCGGCAGCGGCGACAATTACCCGCCCTTCAATATCGAACGCCGCGGCGAGGATGCCTATCGCATCACGCTGGCGGTGGCCGGCTTCCGCTCGCAGGATCTGGAGATCACCGCGCAGCAGAACCTGCTGGTGGTCGAGGGCAGGAAGCGCGAGGAAGAAGGCGCGGGCGAAATGCTGCATCTCGGCATCGCCAATCGCGGCTTCGAGCGGCGCTTCGAGCTTGCCGACTTCGTCCGTGTCGCCAATGCGGGCCTTGCCGACGGCCTGTTGGTGATCGATCTCGTGCGCGAGATTCCCGAGGCGATGAAGCCCAAGAAGATCAATATTGGCGCCGATCCCGGCAGCCGTCTGGAAGTCGTCGAGAATGACGGCCGGCAGCAACGGGAGGACAACGAGGCTCAGGCCGCCTGATCCTCTTAATGTTCGTTGAAGTGGGGGCGGTGCTTATCGGCGCCGCCCCCCGACGCAATATGCGCCGACCGGCCCCATTCTCGTCGTCCGGGTCGCAAGGGACGACGGGTCCGGGGCCTGGCTTGATGGGCCACGGCATTGCGTAGTCCGCGTCCCGCCTCAAAGCGGCTGCGCGTTCGCTATCCGGGAAACGACCCTCAGCCCCGTTGCGGACAATGCAACTTTAGCGGCTCATGATCAAGCATTGATATTTGATAGTTTTCCGCCGCCCCGCGCGCGAACCTCAGACCAGCCGCGACTGCTTGACCGCCGCACCGATGAAATCGGCGAACAGCGGATGCGGATCGAACGGCTTGCTCGTCAGCTCGGGGTGGAACTGGACGCCGACGAACCAGGGGTGGTCGGGCCGCTCGACGATTTCGGGCAGCAGCCCGTCGGGTGACATGCCGGCGAACACCAGCCCGCCACGCTCAAGCGCATCGCGATAGGCCGCATTGACTTCGTAGCGATGCCGGTGGCGCTCGGAAATCCGCGCTTTTCCGCCGTAGATCGATGCGACATGGCTGTTGCCCGCGAGCACCGCCTCATAGGCGCCCAGCCGCATCGTACCGCCCAGATCGCCCGCTTCGGAGCGTTGCTGGAGCCCCTCCTTGCTCATCCATTCGGTGATGATGCCGACCACGGGTTCGTCGGTATGGCCGAACTCGGTCGAGGAAGCGGCGGCGATCCCGGCGGTATTCCGCGCCGCTTCGATGCAGGCCATCTGCATGCCGAGGCATATGCCGAAGAACGGCACCCGCCGCTCGCGGGCGAAGCGGACGCTGGCGATCTTCCCCTCGGAACCGCGGGTGCCGAAGCCGCCGGGGACCAGGATGCCATGCATCGGCTCGAGCCGGGCCGCCACCTCGTCATGCTCGCGCTCGAACAGTTCGGCATCGATCCAACGGACAATGACCTTCACCCGGTTGGCCATCCCGCCATGGGTCAGCGCCTCGGAGAGCGACTTGTAGGCATCGGGCAGGCCGACATATTTGCCGATCACGCCGATCGTCACCTCGCCCTCGGGATGTTGATGGCGATCGACGATGTCGTGCCAGATCTCGAGCGCGGGCGGGGGCGCTCCCTCTGCAAGGCCGAAATGGCGCAGCACTTCGGCATCGAGACCCTCGGCGTGGTATTGCAGCGGCACCTGGTAGATGCTGGCGGCGTCGAGCGCCTGGATCACCGCCTCCTTCCTGACGTTGCAGAACAGCGCGATCTTCGCCCGCTCGGTTTCGGGCAGCGGATGCTCGGTGCGGCAAAGCAGGAGATCGGGCTGGACGCCGAGGCTGGAAAGCTCGCGCACCGAGTGCTGGGTCGGCTTGGTCTTCAGCTCGCCCGCGGCCTGAATATAGGGCACCAGCGTCACATGGATCGCCGCGGTGCGGGCAAGGCCAAGCTCGTTCCTCAGCTGCCGGATCGCCTCGATGAACGGCAGGCTCTCGATATCGCCGACGGTCCCGCCGATCTCGCACAGCACGAAATCGAGGTCATCGCTATCGGCCAGGGCGAACTGCTTGATCGCGTCGGTGACGTGGGGAATCACCTGCACGGTGGCGCCCAGGTAATCGCCGCGCCGCTCGCGGGCGATGATATCACGGTAGACGCGGCCGCTGGTGATGTTGTCCGATTGGCGCGCCGAGACCCCGGTGAAGCGCTCGTAATGGCCCAGGTCGAGATCGGTCTCGGCGCCGTCGTCGGTGACGTAGACCTCGCCGTGCTGGTAGGGGCTCATCGTGCCCGGATCGACGTTGAGGTAGGGGTCGAACTTGCGGATGCGGACCTTGTAGCCTCGCGCCTGGAGCAGCGCGCCAAGGCTCGCCGCCATCAGGCCCTTGCCGAGCGAAGAGACCACGCCGCCGGTGATGAAAATGAACCGCGTCATGGGGCCTATGCCTTAGCCATGCCTACGGATTCGGGGCAAGCGGGCTGAGAGGTTTTTGCCCTATGGCGCAGCAACCCGTCGCGGAAAAAACTAGTTCGCCACGTCCCCCAGCGGATCATCCTGCGCATCAGGAATGGAATCGACCGGCGCTTCACCATCGAGGCCAGGATCGCCGGGCACCACCGGCGCGGGCTCCGGGGAGGCCGCGGGTGCCAGCGGATCGAACGCGCCCGGCGCCCCCGAGCGATCGAGCGTATCGTCGATCTCGGCGGTGGAGCTGACGTCCACCGCAAGGGCGGCGAGCACGATCGCCAGGATGACGAACAGCACCGCCAGCCACTTGGTCGTGCGGGTCAGTAAATCGGCCGCGCCCCGGGCCGACATCAGGCCGCCGGGGCTGCCGCCGCCGCCGATGCCGAGGCCCCCGCCCTCCGAGCGCTGCATCAGCACCACGCCGACCAGCGCCGCGGCGATGATCCCCTGGATCACGGTCAGGAACAGGAACAGGCCCATAAGTCGTCAAAGCTCTCGAGGTTATCGCGGCGAACGGGCCATCTAATGGCTTGCCCGCCCGCGCACAAGCAGCCGCTGCTCAGCCGTCATCACCGGTGGCGGCGACAATGATCCCGAGGAACTTTTCGGCCGACAGGCTCGCCCCACCGACCAGCGCGCCGCCCACTTCGGGCGCACCGAGCAGTTCGGCGGCGTTCTCGGCCTTGACCGAGCCGCCATAGAGGATGCGGATTTCCGCCCCCTCTTCGCCGATCAGCTCGCCCAGCCGGCTGCGCAGATGTTCGTGCATGGCGCCGACATCCTTGGCCGAAGCGGTGCGCCCGGTGCCGATCGCCCACACCGGCTCGTAAGCAATGGTGATCCGCTCGCCCGCGCGCTCGATGGCCTTCTGCTCGCGCGGAAGGCAGGCCTCGAGCTGGCGCGCGACGACCTCCTCGGCGCGCCCGGCATCGCGTTCCTGCTGGGTTTCACCGATGCAGATGATGACGTTCATCCCCGCCGCCAGCACCGCCTCCGCCTTGGATCGTACCTGCTCGTCGGTCTCGCCATGCTGCGCCCGTCGCTCTGAATGGCCGACGATGGTGAAGCCTGCGCCCGCATCCTTGACCATCGCCGCCGAGACGTCGCCGGTGTAAGCGCCGCCTTCGGCCGCGTGGCAATCCTGCGCGCCGACGCCGATCAGCGAGGCTTCCTTCCTCACCGCATGGAGCAGCGTGAACGGCGGTGCGAGCGCCACCTCGACCTTCATCAGCCGATCGGCCGCGCGGTCGATCGCGCGCGCCTCGGACAACATCGCCCTGGTGCCGTGCATCTTCCAATTGCCGACGATGTAGGGGCGCTTCGCCATCTACGTTCCTTGCCGAATCCGAACCGGGTTAACTGACCTGCCCGACGCTGGAGCCGCCCCCGGCCGGGGGGGTGGGCGGGCAAAGAGGGGCCGCGCTAATGTGGCCTGTGCTGATTGTCAAAAGCGTTGTGACGCACGATACGTTCCCCTGCCGCTCGCCTGTTGCGGGAGCGCCGCAGGAGGGATAAGGGCGCGCCTTCGCACCGGGCCTTGCGCGCCGGCGCATCCTTGCAACCCCTTTTCCGGCAGCGCCTCCCCCTCGATGATCAGCTTCTTCCGCAACTTCTTCAAATCCAAGATCGGCATCGCCGTGACGCTGGCCTTCCTGGGCCTCATCGCGCTCGCCTTCGCCAGCATGGACGTCGCCAATACCACCGTCTTCGGCGGGGTTGCGGGCGGCGACCGAGTGGCCGTGGTGGGCGACCGGCGGATCGATGCGGCCGAGCTTTCGGTCAACGCCACCAACGCGCTCAACCAGGCGCGCCAGCAGGACCCGACGCTGACGATGGAGACCTTCGCCGCCGGCGGCGGGGTGGCGCAGACGCTCGAACAGATGCTGAGCCGCACTGCGCTGGCTGAGTTCGGCCGCGAATACGGTCTGCGCGCAGGCAAGCGGCTGGTCGACAGCGAGATCCGCCAGATCCCCGCCTTTGCTGATGCAACCGGCGGCTTCAGCGCCGAGGCCTACCAGGCCGCCTTGCGCCAGCAGGGCCTCTCCGACCGTCTGGTGCGCGAGGACTTGGCGATGGGGCTCTTCGCGCGCCAGCTGATCACCCCGATCACGCTCGGCACGAGGATGCCGCGGCCGATCGCCTTGCGCTATGCCCAATTGCTGCGTGAAACGCGTCGTGGTGCGATCGGCCTTGTGCCCAGTGCCGCCTTCGTACCCGAGGGCGGGCCGTCGGCGCAGCAACTCGAGACCTACTACCGGCAGAACCGTGCGCGTTACGTTCGGCCCGAGCGCCGGGTGATCCGCTATGCCGCATTCGGCTCGGAGGCGTTGACGGATCTGCGCGAGCCGACCGATGCCGAGATCGCCGCCCGCTTCCGGCGCGATGCGGCACAATTTGCCGCGCGCGAGCAACGCGGCTTCACGCAGGTCATCGTGCCGACCGAAGGCGCCGCGCGCCAGCTCGCCCAGGCGGTCGCCGGCGGCACCAGCCTCGAGGCGGCGGCCCGGGCCCAAGGCTTTGCGACCACCGCTATCGGCCCGCTCGACCGGGCGGCGCTGGCCGATCCGAGTTCGGCCGCGGTCGCGGGCAATGCGTTCCAGGCCGCCCAGGGCGCGCTCGTCGAGCCGGCACGAGGGGAACTAGGCTGGTACGTGCTGCGGGTGGACGCCATCGAGCGTCGTCCAGCGCAAACACTCGCCCAGGCGCGCAGCGAGATCGCCGAGACGCTCGCCACCGAGCAGCGCACTGCTGCACTGGGCGACATCACCGCACGGATCGAGGAAGAGCTCGAGGACGGCCGCGGCCTGGCCGAACTGGCGCGCGAGCTCGGTCTCGATCTTACGCGCACCGCGCCGGTTACGGCCGACGGCCGCGTCTATCCAAGCGGCGAGCCGGTCCCGCCGTTGCTTACCCCCGCGCTCGAGACGGCCTTCGACATGGACGAGGGCGATGCGCAGATCGCGGTGCTCGAGCCCGGCCGGCAATTCCTGATCTTCGGGGTCGACGATGTCGCCGCTTCGGCTGCCGCGCCGCTCGCCGAGATCCGCAACGCGGTCGCCGCCGCCTGGCGTCGTGACCAGGGTTTCGCCGCCGCGCGCCAGGCCTCCCAGCGCATCGCCCGGCGCGTGGCGCAAGGCCAGAGCCTCGCCGCCGCGATGCAGGCCGAGCAGGTCCCGCTGCCGCCGGTCGAGGCGGTTGACCTTGCGCGCGAGGAGATCGCCGCAGCGGGCCAGTTGCCGCCACCGCTGGCACTGATGTTCTCGATGGCCGAAGGGACGGTCAAGCGCGTGCCCGATGCGTCGAACGAGGGCTGGTACGTGGTTGCGTTGAACGAGATCGTCACCCCCGAGCTCGATCCCGGCGATCCCATCGTAAGTGCGACGCTGGCTCAGCTTTCGGACGTGCTCGACGAGGAATATGTCGACCAGTTCATCGCCGCGGTGCGCGACGAGGTCGGGATCGAGCGCAATCCGACGGCGCTCGAAGCAGTTACCGGCCAACTCACCGGCGCCACCAATTGATGCATGATTCGTGAGCGGCACGGCGCCGCGCAATGCCGGCCCGGCGTGCGAGGCGCTGGCGGCCGGGAGCCCGTCGCTCATCTGGCGCGAGATCGTCGCCGATACGCTCACCCCCGTCGGCGTGGCGGCGCGGCTGATCGAACCGGGGCGCGGCGATTTCCTGCTCGAGTCGGTCGAGGGCGGCGAGGTGCGGGGGCGCTACAGCCTGATCGGCCTCGACCCGGACCTGATCTTCCGCGCGACCGGTTCGTCCTGCGCAATCAACCGCGCCTGGCGGAACGACCGCGCGGCCTTCGAGACGCTGCCGGGCGAAAGCCTCGCCGAACTTCGCGCGCTGGTAAACGAATGCCGGATCGCGATGCCCACGGGCCTCCCCCCCGCGCTCGCCTGCCTTGTCGGCTACATGGGCTACGAGACGATCGGCCTGGTCGAGCGTGTAACGCGCGCGCCGCAGGGTCCGCTCGATCTGTCCGACATGGTGTTCGTCCGCCCGACACTGGTGCTGGTGCTCGATGGGCTAAGCGATACGCTGTTCGTCATCGCGCCCCTGTGGCCGCATGGCGATCCACACAGCGCGGTCGAGGCCGCCGGAGCGCGGATCGACCAGGCGATCCAGCGGCTCGGAGGCCCGCTCCCCGAGCCTAAGCCCGCCCCCGCGACACCGGACCTGGCGCTGACCCCTACCATGCCCGAGGCGGATTACCGCGCGATGGTCGGCCGCGCGAAGGAGCACATCATTGCCGGCGACATTTTCCAGGTCGTCCTCGCCCAGCGCTTTACCTGCCCCTTCGAGCTGCCCCCGCTCGCGCTCTACCGGGCGCTGCGGCGGGTGAACCCCTCGCCGTTCCTCTATCTGCTCGACCTGCCGGACTTCGCCATCGTCGGCTCAAGTCCTGAAATCCTGGTCCGGGTGCGCGAGGGGGAGGTCACCATCCGCCCGATCGCCGGCACCAGGCCGCGAGGCGAGACACCGGGCGAGGACCAGGCCAACGAAGCCGCGCTCCTCGCCGACCCAAAGGAGCGCGCCGAACACCTGATGCTGCTCGATCTCGGCCGCAACGATGTCGGCCGGGTGGCGAGTGCGGGCAGCGTGGCGGTGACCGACAGCTTTGCCGTCGAGCGCTACAGCCACGTGATGCATATCGTCAGCAACGTGACCGGAAAGCTCGCGGAGGGGATGGACGCGCTCGACGCGCTGCTCGCAGGCTTTCCAGCCGGCACCGTCTCCGGCGCGCCCAAGGTCCGCGCCTGCCGCATCATCTCGGAACTGGAACCCGAAACGCGCGGAATCTACGCCGGCGGCGTCGGCTATTTCGCGCCCGACGGCAGCCTCGATTCGTGTATCGTGCTGAGGACCGCGGTGCTGAAGGACGGCGTGATGCACGTCACCGCCGGGGCCGGCATCGTCGCCGACAGCGATCCCGCAGCCGAGAGCCGGGAATGCGAGGCCAAGGCGGCGGCCCTGCTGGCTGCGGCACGCGAGGCATTCCGGGTCGCACGCGAGCCGGGACAGGGCCAATGAGCGCTTGATCGTGCCGCCGAACCGGACAAAAGCGGCGCGATGAGCGGCTCCATCCTTGTCATCGACAACTACGACAGCTTTACCTTCAACCTCGTCCATTACCTGATGGATCTGGGCGCTGCGGTGGAGACGGTCCGCAACGACACGCTCACCGCTGCCGAGGCGCTGGCGACCGGCGCGGACGGCTTCCTCATCTCGCCCGGTCCCGGCACGCCCGAAGAAGCGGGGATCAGCCTCGCGCTCGTCGCCGCCTGCGCCGAGGAACGGCGCCCGCTGCTTGGCGTATGCCTCGGCCACCAGGCCATCGGCCAGCATTTCGGCGGGCGGGTGACGCGCGGTGGGCTGATGCACGGCAAGACCAGCGCGGTCGCGCATGACGGGAGCGGGGTGTTCATCGGCCTGCCCTCCCCCTTCAGCGCCACCCGCTATCATTCGCTGGTGGTCGAGGACGCGCCCGATTGCCTGATCGTCAACGCAACCAGCGAGACGCCCGGGCTCGACGGCACCTGCGTGATGGGCTTCCGCCATGCCGAGCTCCTGATCCACGGGGTCCAGTTCCATCCGGAAAGCATCGCCACCCAGCACGGGCATGACCTGCTGGCCAATTTCCTCGCGCTGTGCGGCGCACAGGCGAAGGTGCCCGCATGAGCCGCCCGCCCGCAACCGAGCATCCGCTGAGCCAGGCGGAGGCGCGGGACGCGTTCGGTGCCATGCTCGACGGGCTGTGGACCGACGAGGAGATCGCCGCCTTTCTCGTCGCGCTGACCGAGCGTAGCGAGACCGCATCCGAGATCGCCGGGGCCGCCGAGGCCCTGCGGGCGCGGGTGATCGAGGTCGAGGCGCCCGAGGATGCGATCGACGTGTGCGGCACCGGCGGCGACGGGCACATGACGCTCAACGTCTCGACCGCGGTTGCGCTGGTGGTGGCGGCCTGCGGGGTACCGGTCGCCAAGCACGGCAACCGGGCGGCGAGCTCCAAGGCGGGTGCGGCCGATACGCTGGAGGCGCTCGGCCTCGACATGGAGGCGGCCGGGCGCACCGCCGAGCACACCTTGCGCGAGATCGGCATCTGCTTCCTGTTCGCGCAGAACCATCACCCCGCGATGAAGCGGATCCAGCCCATCCGCCAGAAGATCGGCCGGCGCACCATCTTCAACCTGATGGGCCCGCTCGCAAATCCCGCGCGCGTCGGCCGCCAGCTGATCGGCATCGCCCGGCCCGCCTACGTGCCGATCTATGCAGAAGCGATGGCGCGGCTGGGGACGGAAAGCTCGATGATCGTGTCGGGCGACGAGGGGCTCGACGAGCTGAGCCTCGCGGGCGGCAACGAAGTCGCGCGGATCACCGGCGGCGAGGTGCGGATGCTGCGCGTCGACGCCGATGCGGCGGGCCTGCCGCACGCGCCGATCGAGGCGATCCGCGGCGCCGACGCCACGCACAACGCCGCCGCCTTGCGCGCGCTCCTGATGGGCGCACCGGGGCCCTACCGGGATGCGGTGCTGCTCAACGCCGCCGGCGCGCTGCTGGTAGCGGGCGAGGTTGCTGAATGGCGCGAGGGGGTCGAGGAAGCAGCCGAGGCGCTCGACAAGGGGCTGGCCAAGGCGCTGCTCGATTGCTGGATCGCGGCGGCGAAATAGAGGCCGCTCGCTTGAACAGGCTCGCCCAGATCTGCACCACCAAGCGCGAGGAAATCGCCGCCCGCAAGGCACACGCCACGCTGGCGGACCTCGACCGGCGGGCAACCTCGTTCACCCCGCCGCGCGGCTTCCGCAGGGCGCTTGAGGCGAAGGCGCCAGGCGGCCTGGCGTTGATTGCCGAGATCAAGAAAGCCTCGCCTTCCAAGGGTCTGATCCGGGCCGATTTCCGGCCCGCCGAGCACGCGCTTGCTTATGAGCGTGGGGGCGCGGCATGCCTTTCGGTGCTCACAGATTTGCAGTATTTCCAGGGCCACGAGGACTACCTCGCCGACGCCCGCGCCGCCTGCTCGCTGCCGGTGCTGCGCAAGGATTTTACGATCGATCCCTGGCAGGTCGCCGAGGCGCGGGCGATCGGCGCGGATGCGGTGCTGCTCATCGTCGCCGCGTTGGAAGACGCGCAGATGCACGAGCTCGAGGCGGCCGCGATGGAGCGCGCGATGGATGTCCTCGTCGAGGTTCATGACGAGGCCGAACTCGAGCGCGCTGCGCGCCTCAGCACGCGCCTGATCGGCATCAACAACCGCGACCTGACGACCTTCCGCACCGATCTTGCCGTCACCGAGCGGCTCGCCCCGCTCGCCCCCGAGGGGGCGCTGCTGGTCAGCGAAAGCGGCATCGCCAGCCACGCCGATTGCGAACGGCTGGCGGCGGCCGGCATTCGCGCCTTCCTGGTCGGCGAGAGCCTGATGCGCGAAGCCGATTTGGAAGCTGCCACCCGCCGTCTGCTCACCGGAGCCTGAGCCCCATGCACATCGACCATGCCCCCGACGCGCCGCCCCTTCCCGAGATCACCTTCGACGACTTCCTGAAGGTCGACATCCGCATTGGCACGGTCGTCGAGGCGCGGCCTTTCCCCGAGGCGCGCAAGCCCGCCCTGATCCTCACCCTGGATTTCGGCGGCGCAATCGGACGCCGGACGTCCTCCGCCCAGATCACCCAGAACCATGCGCCCGAGGAGCTGGTCGGCAGGCAGGTGCTGGCGGTAGTCAACTTCCCACCGCGCCGGATCGGTCCGGTGATGAGCGAGGTGCTGACGCTCGGCGTGCCCAGTGCGGATGGCACGGTCATGCTGTGCGGCCCCGACCGCCCGGTTCCGGACGGCGGGCGGCTGTACTGATGGCCGGGCTCACCCATCTGGGCGACGACGGCGCCGCCCGAATGGTCGATGTGGGCGGCAAGCCCGAGACCGCCCGTTCCGCGACCGCAACCGGCCGCATCCGCATGTCCGCCGAAGCGCTTGAGGCGGTACGCGAGGGGATCGGGCCCAAAGGCGACGTGCTCGCCGCCGCGCGGATCGCGGGGATCATGGCAGCCAAGCGCACCGGCGAGTTGATTCCGCTGTGCCACCCGCTCGGCATCGATGCGGTCACCGTCGATCTCGCCTTCGAGGACAACGCCATCCGCGCCACCGCCCGCGCCTCCCTCACCGGGCGCACCGGCGTCGAGATGGAGGCGCTGACCGCCGTCTCGATCGCGCTGCTGACGGTCTACGACATGGCCAAGGCGCTCGATAAAGCCATGGTGATCGAGGGACTCCGGCTCCTCGAGAAGACCGGCGGCAAGAGCGGCAGCTGGAACGCCCAACCGGACGCGGCATGAACCCTCCTGCGCCGATCCCGCTCGAGGAGGCGCAGGCCCGGCTGCTGGCGATGGCCGAACCGCTCGGCGCCGAGACCATGCCAACCGAGCAGGCGTTGGGCCGCTTTCTGGCCCAGCAGCCGATCGCTCGCCGCAGCCAGCCTGCCGCCGACCTCTCGGCCATGGACGGCTATGCGATGCACGCGGACGATCTCGCCGGACCTTGGTCCATCGTCGGCGAGAGCGCCGCCGGCCGGCCGTTCGATGGTGCGCTCGCGAAATCCGAGGCGGTCCGCATCAGCACCGGCGCGATCTTGCCCGAGGGCGCCGGGGCGATCCTGATCCGCGAGAACGCCGTGCTGGAGGGCGACCTCCTTCGTGCCACCGGCGAACCGTCCCCCCGCCACATCCGGCGCGCGGGCTTCGATTTCCGCGAGAATGAGCCGCTGCTCCAACGCGGTCTCCCGCTCACCCCCGCCCGCATCGCGCTGCTGCTGGCGAGCGGCAATCCGCACGTCGCGGCCGGCTGCCGCCCCTCGCTCGCGGTGCTCGACAGCGGGGACGAACTCGCCGCCGACCCTGAGAACTGCGCCGCGCACCAGATCCCCGCAAGTAACGGCGCGATGCTGGTGGCGATGACGAGTCCACTCGTGTCGGACGTTCGGCGGATCGGTCCGGTGCCCGACCAGATGGAGGCGCTGCTCGCCGCGCTCGAGCAGGCGGAGACTGCCGATGTGCTCGTCACCAGCGGCGGCGCTTCGGTCGGCGAGCACGATCTGGTGAGGCCCGCGCTCGAGCGGTGGGGCGCGGCAATCGAATTCTGGCGCGTCGCGATCAAGCCGGGCAAGCCGCTGCTCGTCGCCCGCCGCGGCCGGCAGCTGATCCTCGGCCTCCCGGGCAACCCGGTGTCGTGCTTCGTCACAGCCTTACTGTTCCTGCTTCCGCTGTTGCGGCGGCTTGGGGGATCGGACCGGCCCGTCTCCCTCGGCCTGAAACTAAAACTGGGAAAGCCCCTCCCGCCGACGGGCGACCGGATGGAGTTCGTCCGCGCGGGTTATGGCCTCGGCGGCGTCATCCCCTTGGACGAGCAGGACAGCAGCGCGCTCGCCTCGCTTGCCGCAGCCAATTGCCTGATCTGCCGCCCCGCAAACGCACCTGCGGCCGAACACGGCGACATCGTAACGATCCTCCCGCTCGAAAATGGCGGAGTTGCTTGACGGCTGTAGGAAAGTTGCCTAGCTGTTCCACGTTCGTTCCATCTGGAACATCGAAAAATCGGAGGGTGAGCCCGATGTTGACCGCCAAGCAGCACGAACTTCTGCTCTATATCCAGCGCCGGCTCGAGGATTGCGGCATCTCGCCCTCGTTCGAGGAGATGAAGGACGCGCTCGACTTGAAGAGCAAGTCCGGCGTCCACCGGCTGATCTCGGCGCTCGAGGAGCGCGGCTTCATCCGCCGCCTGCCCAACCGGGCGCGGGCGCTCGAGGTGGTGCGCCAGCCCGAGGATCTCGCTGCCGCACGCAAGCCCGCTGCGGCGCGCGACGCGCTGGTCCGGGCGACCACCACGCCGCCCGCGCGTCCGCAACCGGCCAACGACATCGTCGAGGTGCCACTCCACGGCCGCATCGCCGCAGGCATGCCGATCGAGGCGCTCGAGGGCGACCGGGTGCTGCCCGTTCCCGCCGCTCTACTCGGCGCAGGCGAGCATTACGCGCTCGAAGTCTCCGGCGATTCGATGATCGAAGCCGGCATCCTCGATGGCGATTACGCGCTCGTGCGCCGCACGGATACGGCGCGCGACGGGGAGATCGTCGTGGCACTAGTCAAGGGCGAGGAGGCGACGCTCAAATACCTGTACCGCGATCATGGCGGCATCCGCCTCGATCCCGCCAATTCTGCCTATCCGGCTCAGACCTACCGGCCGGACGAGGTGCAGGTTCAGGGCAGGCTCGCGGGGCTGTTGCGGCGGTATAATTAGCGCGGCCATCGCGGAACAAGGATGAGCCTCGCCTGCTCGCCCTGAGCTTGTCGAAGGGTGCGAGCGCAACACCAGCGGCGATAACCCGTGGGTCCGCCACCCCGAACGGTCCAGACGAGTTGATTTCTGCATAAGGCAGCACGGAAAGAGAGAGCGCCCCCCGCCCCCCAAGCTTGTCTAAAGGTTGGCCTGGAGAGCGCAGCGCCAGCGTCCTTCGAACAAGCTCAGGACGAGCGGCTGTCCGCAGAAACGAAGGTAGAAGAAAGCATGTTCAGCGCTCCTGGCGCCACCAGCCATGCATCCCCTGGCTATCCGCCACCGTCTCCATCCGCTCGCCCGACAGATCGATCGCCAGCCCGCCCGTCTCTGCCAGCGTCCACCGGTCAGCCTTGAGCCAGCGCGGCACGCAGGTCCTCGGCAGGCCGCGGTCCGAGACGACGATATCGGATACAGCACAAGCCGCCTCGAGCTGGTCGTAGGGCACGTATTCGTTCGAGCGGCTCATCAGCACGTTCCAGTCGCGTCCGCCGCGACGGACGGTCATCGCGCAGAAATCCGCGCTGCACTGCGCCCCGGGCCACTCGGCAAGCGGCATCGGCTCGACATCGACCCCCGCCAGTTCGGTGAGGTTATCGCGCGTGAAGTCCGAGCGCGAGGTC
>PPFU01005814.1_pt1 | contig 14073 bp, 15 predicted proteins | sample 1535991 | NCBI WGS metagenome assembly PPFU01 (sample SAMN04901290, study PRJNA319586) | Hypolithon metagenome, whole genome shotgun sequencing project. | isolation source: Antarctic Hypolithon | place: Antarctica: Miers Valley | collected 2014
GGGGGTGGGGGGTATCAGAATGGGGGGGTTGGCTGTCCAAGAGGGGTTGGAGGTGCCCACCGTATGGGGGTGGGGTGGAGGTTGATGTGGTTAAGCGGTTGCCGCGATTTGAGCTGCGGGTGAAGTTTCATGCGGTGGATCCTTTATTGGGGATTTTGGGTGAGTCTGGGGCGGGTAAAAGCCTTTTGCTGCGCTGTCTGGCGGGGGTGGATACGCCGGATAGGGGTCGCATTGTGCTGGGCGATCGCGTCCTTTACGACAGCAAACAGGGAATCAATTTGCCGAGTCGCGATCGCGCGATCGCCCTGCTCTTTCAAAACTACGCGCTCTTTCCCCATCTCACGGTGGCCCAAAATGTCGCTTTTGGCATTTGCGATCGCGCTAGGTCAGCCCATGAATTAGCCCAGATAGTTGCTGAAGAGCTGGCCGCTGTGGACATGAGCGATTTTGCGGACGACTATCCGCACCAGCTTTCAGGCGGGCAGCAGCAGCGGGTGGCCTTAGCTCGGGCGCTTGCCACTCGGCCCCAGCTATTGCTGTTGGATGAGCCTTTTTCAGCGCTGGATACTCATTTGCGATCGCGCCTAAGCCAACAGCTTTTTAGCCGCCTCAGCACCTATCCTGGCACCGTTTTACTCGTCACCCACAACCTCGCCGAAGCCTACCAAGCCGGTCAGATACTCGTCCTTCACAACGGTCAAACCCTCCGGCAGGACAAGCCGTCCAGCGTTTTTGAACAGCCGCAATCGGAAGCAACAGCTCAGCTTACCGGCCCTTGCAATCTTTCTACGACCAGCCTGACGGCTACCGGCACGGCATACGCGCAGCGCTGGAAAATGACGCTTCAGCTACCCACAGATCGCATTCCCAAACAAGCATCAGAAGCCTTTTCCGTAGGCATTCGCCCACAAAACGTATTATTTATTACCGCAACTAAGTATGAGAGCTATCCAACGCTGCTTGAGCCAACTGCTAGAATGACTTTTCCAAACCCAGCCGATAGACTATCAGCCGATAGACCATCAATTCGTCCGCCGCTATTGGCTAATCAGGCCCACGGTTGGCCTGCTCATCACTGGCCCCTACCTGATAAAATCAGTCTTTTTGTCAAGCTGCATACCCCCGCAGACAGTTCCGCCGACTACCATCTACAGGCAACGCTCTCTTACGAGGCATGGCATCAGCTTCAACAACAGCCGCTTCCCTGGACGGTCTATCTACCTCCTCAACACCTTATTGTGCTAAGGCCATGACAGCCCCTCAAACTATCCCCGTTTTAGATCTACAAGACTTTATTGGCGACCCTAAAAAGGGCTCCCAAAGATCTCGAAGGAGTTCTCAAAAAGCCGATGCTTTTACGCAGTCGTTTGGTCAGGCCCTGTCAGAATTCGGCTTTTTTACCCTGGTCAATCACGGGGTAGAACAGCGCATTATCGACGCCGCCTATGGAGCCGCCGAAGCATTTTTTGCCCTGCCAGAAGAAACCAAAAATCAGTACGACTTAGCTGAGCTTAAGGGACAACGAGGGTTTACCTGCTTTGGCAAAGAACATGCTAAAAACAGCAGCGCCCCAGACTTAAAAGAATTCTGGCATGTTGGGCGACTTGAGAACGTCTGGCCTAGAGAAGTTCCCCAGTTTGAGCCGGTCATGTCAACGCTCTTTCAACAGTTGGAAACCTGCGCCAGCCATTTGATGGAAGCCTGCGCCCAGTACTTACAGCAGCCCAGCCGCTTTTTCTCTACTCAGGTAGCTGAAGGCAGCACTATTTTGCGCGTTATTCACTATCCGCCGATTCCACCTGATGCGACACCTGCTAGCCAAAGATCCGCGCCCCACGAAGACATCAACCTGATTACCCTGCTATGCGAGGCCACTACGCCTGGGCTAGAGCTGCTCAAGCCCGATGGTGAATGGCTCCCTATTCACACCGGCCCAGGCCAAATTATTGTCGATACGGGCGATATGCTTCAGTCGCTAAGCAACGGCTTGTTAAAGAGCACCACTCACCGCGTTGTAAACCCAAACAGCAGCCGCGATCGCCGCTTCTCTATGCCCTTTTTCGTCCATCCGCGCCCCGATTTTGACCTGACTCCACTGCCTGACTGCGTAGAGCGCACTTCAGGCACACCGCAATTTCCTAGCCAAACGGCGGCGCAGTACCTTCACCAAAGGCTGAAAGAGATCGGGCTAGTTTAGGGTCGAATACTTGATGTCAAATAATGTCAAAAACTTCACGTTGGACGTCCATTGGGTCGTGGTCTGAGTAATTTAAGTGATAATAAAAGGATTGCCCTGACCGTCTTTTGCTGCGGTCTTCTGCGTCGGTGTCGCACCCATGGATTTCTCCCAAGCTGTTCCAACTTTTGTTATTACCCTGAGAGAAGGGGTAGAGGCGGCTCTGGTAGTTGGCATCGTTTTAGCCTGTTTGAGTAAGGCCAACCGCAGGGAACTCAACAAATGGGTTTACGGCGGCGTCGCTGCGGGCATCGCGGGCAGCGTTTTGATCGGGCTTTTCTTTAGCATTACGCTCAGCCGTGTGCAGTATGCGGCTCCTACCATACAGTCCGTTGTTAAGCCCTTTTTAGGCGTTATTTTTGGTAGCATTGCCGTCGTCATGCTTAGCTGGATGCTGATTTGGATGACGCAGCAGGCTAGAAGCCTAAAAAGCAATGTAGAAGGCTCGCTTCAGGATGCTTTGGCGGATGCTGAAGGGGCCAGCGTCAGCATTTTTAGCTTAGTGTGCATTGCGGTGCTGCGTGAGGGCTTTGAAACCGTGCTCTTTTTGTTTAGCAATTTGCAACAGAGTACGGCGGGAATTTTGGGGGCGATCGCTGGCCTACTCGGTGCATTTGCCATTGGCGTTGGCCTGTTCAAATTCGGAGTAAAAATAAACCTCAAGCTATTTTTTCAAGCCATGGGCACGCTTTTGCTGCTGATTGTGGCAGGTCTTGTCGTTTCAGTGTTTAAGAACCTGGACGCCACTTTCACGGCCATCAGTATGCTCGATCAGCCCAACATAGATCTGTGTATCAGCAGGCAGTCTTGCATTTTAGGCCCCTTGCTCTGGGACGCTAGTGCCGTTTTACCCGATAAGCAGTTTCCCGGCATTTTGCTGAAAACGCTGCTTGGCTACCGCGATCATATTTATCTGTTGCAGATGGTTATGTATATTGTTTTTTTGGCGGGGGTGGGGGGGCGCTACTTCCGCAGTCTGAATACCATCTCTGCCAAAAGCAGCCAATCGGCTAGCCCGAATCCTCAGTCTTAAGGCAGTCTAGAGTAGCTTCACAATTTCTTTGAGACCGAAAAAAACTATCCAGATAGAGCTAGCAGAGACAACAATCATACCGTCCCACTCAAGCGATGTCTGTAGGGCTTCTTGGGTAAACACTTTTACAATTACCCTGAGCCTCGTAATCACGCCGCCCACTGTACAGTCCGCTATGAAAAAATCCTGGGAAGGTAGCATTTTTCTCTCACGCGCTTTTCTAGAGAAAAATGATATGACTACAAATGCCACTATTAGGCCCAGCCAAATGCGCAGGTAAACTATGTTCATCTGGCAGTTCTTCGCAATGCGTTTTTAGAGAAGCTGATGTACCAGTCGTAGAGAAGGACGAGGAGTCCGACAATGATTGCGCCGGAGAGCTGGGCGATCGCGGCCCCTAATCAAGCCCCGCCTATCGTCATCACAGCAATACGGCTAAGCTTTTCCCAAAGCTGATCTTGAGGGGAAGTATGGGGCGAAACTGGCAGAATCTGCTTTGCCGCTCGATTGCGCCAAGCTAAGTAATCCTCAAGATTGAGGGTCGTGGCTTTGCCATACGACTCAATCGCTTCAGCATTGCGACCTAAGCTATGTAATAAGTAGCCTTTGCACACCCAAGCTACAGGGTCATCAGGATTTATCGCGATCGCCCTATCTTAAAACGCGATCGCCTATTTAAAAGCCCCCCTATGACGACTCTCACGACCTAGCTCACGAAAATCCTCAAAGGCCACTGGCTCAGTTATTCTCTTATCCGCTCCGCCTGCGTCCGGCAACGTCATCACTCTCCGATTTGTCTAAACAAGCGGATAGCCAGAAATAGTCGCGTTTCCTAGCAATAGATACCTCATTCTATTGCTTTTCCCAAAAAAGCCCCTACTTTGTTCGTAAAGCAGAGGCAATATCGTTGCTATTTCGATGAATTTTGATTAGCTCTCGAAGGCGTCTTCTTCATCATCATCGTCTAGGCTGTCATCTCTTTCGTCACCTTTGTGGGACTGCTCTAGCAGCCTTTCAAAACGTTCCTTGCTCCACCGATCGGTGGCATAGGAAATGGCGCTGATTTCTTCGAGACGAATGAGCCATACGGTACGCTGATACGGATCTTCAGGGAGTTCTTCGTCTTCGAAGCCTTCGGCGACATCGACATCGACGACCTCTACGTAGTCAGTGTCGAGGAAAATGGGAATACCGACTAGGCGGGTGCCGGGCATTCTGAACCAGACTTCGCTGCCAGAGTTTAAGGCTTCTTCTAGGCGATGATACAGTCGGCTGGGGGCAGAAGAAGCGTAAGCGGCAGACCTAGCGTTGGGAGATTGCTCTTTGCGGGTGCTGTTCTTCGTGATGCCTTCTGTCATTGTTATCCTCCTGAGTACAACTTTGCTGCGTCCAAGTGCAAAAAAGTGCAAAAATCATCGCTTCTCGCACCTGGGTTGCCCTGCGACCGGTAGCCGCTTGCAAAAGTGAGATACCACTAGGGTTGATTGCAGGCTAGTCAAAGTTCAACCGTGAGGTCACTGATAAGCAGTCGATAAGCAGTCCGTCAGCTTTCCTGACCCTCTTTTCTGACCCTCTTTTCTGGCCCCTTTTCTGGCCCCTTTTCTGGGCTTCTCTTCAAACAGCCTGCCACTAGCTTTAATACCTCACCTAGCACCCCTCTAAGGTAGCAGATATAAGGGTAGCAAACATTGACTATTCTATTTGGCAGGGCGTACTCGCATTAGAGGCTGGCCGAACTCTACGGGCTCGGAATTCTCAACTAGAATGTCCACAATTTCGCCTGAGACTTCGGCTTCTAGCTCATTCATTAGCTTCATCGCTTCGATAATGCACACCGTTTGACCCGATTGAATGCGATCGCCCACTTCCACAAACGAAGCCTCATCGGGAGTAGGCGACCGGTAGAACGTACCCACCATCGGCGAGGTAATTTCCACCAGAGAGTGATCGACTAAAGGAGGCGAAGTATATTCCGACACAGATTCCGTTAGGGCAGGCAAATTGACAGGCGCTGGTGGCGGTGAGGCCGGAGATAGCGCTGGCGCGGTAGCTGTAGAGCCTACGACAACGTTGGGCTGAAGGGCAGAGGGCTTTCGTAAGGTCAGCTCAAACTCGGTATTTTTGAGCGTCAGCTCTGCAATATCGGACTGATTAAGCGCCGCCACCAGCTCGCGGAGGTCGTTGAAACTAAGATTCACTGATTAAAAGCTCCATGTCTTATGCACACCCCTGTAAAAAACTGGGTTTTTACAACCTCGTAATTTGCTCGGCCTTTAGGTTTCTCGGCCTAGATAGGTGTCGTTACGCGTGTCGATTTTTATTTTTTCGCCCTGAGAAATAAACAGGGGCACCATTACCTGAGCGCCCGTTTCGACGGTGGCAGGCTTGGTGCCGCCGGTCGCAGTATCGCCTTTTACGCCCGGATCGGTTTGAGTCACTTCTAGTGTTACAGAGTTTGGTAGCTCTACCTCAAGCACCTTTTCATTCCACATGAGGACGGTGACTTCCATTTCTTCTTTGAGGTATTTGACGCGATCGCCAATTTGCGCCTCACTTAGCCGAGCTTCCTCATACGTATCCATATCCATGAACACGTACTGATCGCCCTCTTTGTAAGTGTGCTGCATCGTGCTTTTTTCAAGCACAGCCTGGGGCATGGTTTCCCCTGCTCTAAACGTTTTATCTACGGTGCTGCCAGTTTGTACGTTCTTTAGCTTCGTACGCACAAACGCAGAGCCCTTACCGGGTTTTACGTGCAAAAATTCAACGACACGCCACACAGAGCCATCTAGCTCAATGCTGGTGCCGGTGCGAAAATCATTGCTTGAAATCATGGTGATAGCGGAGGTGTGCTAATGCAATCGGCATTAATTGTACAGCTCGAAGGTCAATTGCCCATGGCCACTCGGCCCTGTTAACGCTAATAGATATAGATATATAACGTCATCTATACCAAAGCGCAGTCTGTACGCTGACTTAGGTCATGTACCTGCTTATAGCTTGTCTACGGCCTGGCATTTGGCCTGGAGGATGGCCCAGAGTATGGCAAGATCATAGGCGAACGCTTCATTAAAGAGCCTACTCGTTTCCCATGAATTTGCCAAAGCCCCTATCAATCAGGTTAGCCAACCGACTGCGCAGTCGCCTAACGAATCAATCGCATCCTACGAGGCGTTTCGTTAAATCGGCCCGCTCAGTTTCAAGTATCGCTTTAGGGCTAATGTTGCTCCTGGTTTGTCTGCTAGGCGTTGCCGCGCCAGCGAAGGCAGGTTTACCGCCTGGAAACGCTATTACTGACGGGGCGGCACTGCTGCGATACTCACTGCCGATTGACAATAAAGAAATCCGCCAGGTACAGGGTGACTTGGAAGGTCTATCAGAGTGGCTACGCAGCAAGCGGTGGGGGCCAATTAAAAAGGATATAACTCAAGTAGAGCGCACTTTAGAGCGCAAGCGGGATGCGATTTTGGCGGCTGTGCCCGCTGATCGGCAGGCCCAAGCAGGTGAGCTGCTAGACAGCATTGATGCGGGCATTGCGCCGATCCGCGAGGCTGCCGAGAATCAGGACAAAGAAGGCGTGTGGACAGAGCGCAAAAACTTACTAGACCAGGTCGGCGAGCTAGAAGAGCTGATGGTGGACGGCTATCCCTTTGAAGTCCCTAATGAATATGACAATCTGCCACAGCTCAAAGGTCGGGCTACTATTCAGTTTGAAACGACTCAGGGCGACATCACGGTAGTTACCGACGGCTACAGCGCGCCGGTGACCGCAGGCAACTTTGTCGATTTGGTCAACAAGAAGTTTTACGACGGCCTGCCGTTTATTCGAGCCGAAGACTTTTACGTGCTGCAAACGGGCCAGCCTAAGGGCGATGCAGAGGGCTATATTGACCCGAAAACCAAGGAATATCGCGCTATTCCAATGGAGATTTTGGTGAAGGGTGACGATGCGCCTACCTACGGCGTGACGCTAGAAGAGATTGGCCGCTATATGGATGAGCCGGTTTTGCCGTTTAATTCCTATGGCAGCTTGGCCCTGGCCCGTCCTGGCAATGATAACAACGGTGGCTCCTCCCAGTTTTTCTTCTTTTTGTTTGAAGCTGAGCTGACGCCTGCGGGCCGGAATATGCTGGACGGTCGCTATGCGGTGTTTGGCTATACGATTGATGGCCAAGATACGCTGCGGAAGCTGAGCGCGGATGACAAGATTATCTCGGCGAAGGTAGTCGATGGGCTGGAAAATTTGGTAGAGCCTAAAGCGTAGACACAAAAACTGTAAGGGTAGGTTTCATACCTGCCCTCTACTGCATATTTCATAGATGCATATTTCATAGATGCATATTTCATAGATGCATATTTCATAGAGATCCCAATCAGTGGAAGAAACCATTGCAGAGATTGGCGAGCTAGCGCTGATTGAGCGGCTGAAGGCATTTTGCCCTGCTGGCGTAGTGGGTGACGATGCCGCTCTCATGAGGGCTCAGCCAGGGTATGAGCTAGCGGTGACAACGGACATGCTGACGGAAGGCGTTCATTTTAGCGATCGCACTACCCCCCCTTACTCAGTCGGCTGGCGAGCCATCGTCGCTAACCTGTCCGACCTAGCCGCCATGGGCGCAGCACCCCTTGGCGTTACCCTCAGCCTGGGCCTACCGAAGCAGACCCCATGGGCTTGGATAGAAGAGCTTTACCAGGGAATTTCAGACTGTCTGGAAAACTATGGCGGCGTAATTTACGGCGGCGATCTATGCCGGTGTAGTCATCGCGTGCTGTCGATTACGGCTTTGGGCGAGGTGCGACCTGAGCAGGCGATCTATCGCCACACGGCTACAGCGGGAATGAGTGTGATGGTGACTGGCCCTCATGGTGGATCGCGAGCTGGGCTAGCGGTGCTTTTAGAGGAATTACAATTTGATAGGACGGCTGAGTACGTTCAGGCATGGATAAAGGCGCATCAGAGGCCGGTACCGAGGTTTGATGCGATCGCTGCCCTCCATCGGCTAGCAGAACAAGAGACGACTTACCCTGTCATAGCAGGGATGGACAGCAGCGATGGGTTAGCCAATGCGCTTTTGCAAATGAGTAGTAGCAGTGGAGTGGGGATGGATGTGGTGCGATCGCATATCCCGCTACCGCCAGGACTCAGCGATACGGTTGGCTCCGAAACCGCATTAGACTGGGCGCTTTATGGCGGGGAAGACTTCGAGCTAGTGCTTTGCCTGTCGCCTGAGCTAGCTCAAAAATTCATGCAAACCGGCTTTGCCACTGTCATTGGCATCACAACCAATACGGGCATCGTACAAATTTTCCCTTCTAAAGAGAGTCATTCAGGTACGCCGATTACCCACAAAAGCTTTCAGCACTTCTGACTGACGCATCATTTTGCGTTTTTTCTCAAGCCCCCCTTTCGCCGCCCTCGAAAATGGACTACACTGACGAAGTTATTTCAATCTTTTAAACACATACGCTCATGGCGGCTCCTAAGAAGAAAACCTCAAAATCCAAACGCGACAGCCGCAGAGCTACCTGGAATCGCAAGGCCGCTATTCAAGCTCAGCGCGCGCTTTCCCTCGGCAAATCTGTGCTGACCAATCAATCTAATAGCTTCGAGTATCCCTCCAAGGATGACGAAGACGACGATGAGTAATCGCGATTCGTAGCCTCAAAACATAAGTCAAAGACAATCGATAAAGAGACGGGCATATGTTTTTTTTTGCGAAAGTTTTTTGGCTGTCTTTAGCTGCGCTACCTGCTCTGCCAGCTAGCACCGCACAAGCTCAAATACCCACTAGCGGCAGTTTGACAGCAGAGGTCACCAGGCTAAAAAACACAGACGGCCAGGTTTGCTTCAGCCTGTTTGAGAGCAGCGCTGGCTTTCCTGGTAATAAAGAGGCCATTGTCGAAACAAAGTGTGTCGCGGCTACAGCAACAGAACCCGATGCACCGATCTCAGTTACTTTTGAAGGCCTGAGCTTGGGGACTTATGCCGTTTCGGTTATTCACGACGAAAACGAAGATGGTGAGCTAAATATAGGCGGCTTTGGCATTCCAGAAGAAGGCTTTGGATTCTCGCAAAATCCGGTCATTCGTACCAAAGCGCCTGACTTTAGCGAAGCCGCAGTATTTGTGGTTAGCCCTGATACTGTTACCCAAATCGAGCTGATTTACTATTAGGCTGAATCTACTGAGAAGCCGACCGTAAAATTCAGACGACTGGGACAACATGCGCCAGCTTAATCAGATAAAAGCCACTATTAGCGATCGCCGCTGCCGAAACACAGCCATTCGCGTGGCGCTGATAGTCGGCACCATTTTATTTAGCATCAATCACGGCAGTGCTTTGGTCACAGGCGAAATGAATGGCGATCGCTGGATATCTGGCCTGCTAACTTATCTAGTGCCTTTCATGGTTAGCGTTCACGGTCAAAGCACCTGCCATATTCCTGAACCAAAACAATAACTGACCCTAAGCCTTTTCATATAGAAATACCAATCGGGTACTTTTAGAGCGTAACAACCTTTTGAAAAGAGTCAGGTTTCCTTAATGGTGGGTCAAAACAGCTTTGTTAAGACGGCGTTTGTTTTCTCTAGCACTTTGGCTTTAAGCCTGATGGTGAGCACGGCCCGCTCCTTTGCTCAAGCTAGCCTCAGCGAGACGGATAAGCCTTACGACACTGACCAACCCGTGCAAACAACTGAAATAGAAACGCCCTTAGAAGCGTCTGCTATAGAGGATTCTGTTGAAGAAATCACAGCAAATCCTACAGCAAATCCTACAGCAAATCCTACAACGGTGTTGGCAGGTGACGAAGCGGCTGAAGCACAAATGGCGACCTCAGCAGCGGAAAATAGCGAAGCGGCGATGTCAGAGTTCGTTAAAGCGCTAAGTTCTGACATGGCTGAGGCCCCAGCAGTCTCCGCTGAGACTTTAGCAGAAACATCAGGAGAAGTCGCTTCTTCTAGCACATTAGAAGCAGGATCAGAAGAAGAAGTTACCGCTAGCACGCTAGAAGAAGAACTAGAAAACATAGAAGAAGCCAATGCACCGGCGAGTGCCTCAGCGATTGGAGAGCTAGCTAGCGTAGGCATGGATTCTTTCACAGTGGAAGCTGATTCAGTCCCTGCGCTTAAGGCCGCTTTGAACAGCGACAATGCCTTAACACAGCTATATGCAGCAGATGCACTGTGGACACTGACGGGCGATAGCGACCTGATTCTACCTACGCTGATTTCGGCAGCGGCTTCTGACGACTTTCAAGTCCGCGATTTGGCAACCTCAGGGCTTGCTTATTTAGGCAGACGAGCGCTACCGGCAGTGCCTGTTTTGAACCAGTTACTAGGGAACAACGACTCTAAAACTCGCAGCATTGCACAGACCACGCTAGACATTATTAGGAGCAGCAACCGCCCTGCTACTACGCTTGGCATTCTCGCTAGAGAGTCTCGTAGGCTAAGAGTAGTGCCGAGTGCGATCAGGGCCATTACTCGCTTGTGGCGGTAGTGCCTGAAGTCTTTGGGCTGGCATTTGATGGGTAGAAGCTTCATAAGCTAGCCGGATCGATTGCGATCGCACCCATTTAAAAACCGGATCAAACAAGATCACCTGTACTCAAGATCGTTTGTATTGCTACAATCTAGATCCTGCCTGCCGCAAACACTTCCCCGCTGGGTAGCCGCAGCCGTCTAGCCGATGATTCCAAAGCTGCTCATCCTCAAAAATTTCTTGAGTTACCGTGAGGTGACGCTGAATTTTGATGGGCTGCACGTTGCCTGTGTATGCGGGCCAAACGGTGCGGGCAAGTCATCTTTATTAGAGGCGATCGCCTGGTGCGTATGGGGACAAAGCCGCGTCAGCACTGAAGATGACATTGTTCGCCAGGGCGCAATCGAAGCGCAGGTGAGCTTTTGCTTTGAGCAGAGCGGGCAAACCTACCGCATCATTCGCACGCGCCGTCGCAGTCAAGCCAGTGCGCTGGAGTTTCAGATCGAAACCGGACAGGTTGAAAACAAACAGGCTGAAACTGAACAGGTTGAGACCCAAAAAAGCAAGCCAGAACGAACCTTTAAGAGCATCACTCAAAAGGGCGTGCGGGCAACTCAGCAGTACATTCTTGCTCAGCTCAAAATCGACTATGAAACCTTCGTAAATTCAGCCTACCTGCGACAGGGAAGGGCTGACGAATTTATGCTGAAGCGGCCAGGCGATCGCAAGCAGGTGCTCGCTGACCTGCTCAAGCTAGACCGCTACGACACTTTAGCTGAACAGGCCAAAGAACACTCTCGCAGCTACAAGGCTCAGCTTCAACCTTTAGAAGCGTCAATCACCCGGCTTGCAAGCCAACTAGAAAGCCGCGAGGAGACAAAGCAAACCTATGAGAAACTTCAGTCCGAGATAGAGCAGCAGCAGGCTCAACAACAGACGGCTTTACAACAGCTTAACGCCTTACAACAACTCCAACAGCAGCGCGCTCACGCAGCCCAACAGCTTGCCCTGGCGCAACAACAGCAGCAGCAGCAACAGGCGGCGCTGCAAAAAAGCCAAACAGAATCAACAGCGGCTCAGCAACAGCTCAAGCAGGTAGAAACCGTTCTCGCTCAGGCCGATGAAATCCAACGGCAGGCAGAACAGCTCGCGAACCTCCGCCAAATAGAAGAACAGCAGGCAGGACGCTTTCATGCTTGTCAGGAGGCTCAAAGCCAGCGGCTTCAGCTTCAGCAGCAAATTAGTCAGCGGCAGCAACAGCAGCAGCACAAAATTGCCCAACTAGAAGGCCAGCTCGCTCAGCTACAGACGCAGGAAGCGGAAATTCAAAGTATTCTCTCAAAAAAAGAAGAGATTACGCGTAAGCTAGAACAGCTTCGAGCCGCCAGGAAGGAGCTGCATCAGCTAGATAAAATGGAGGCCCAAAGCGCTCCCCTGCGATCGCGGCTACGGCAAATTGAAAGTGAAATAGGTCAGGCTCACACCCGGCTGGTCACCCGGATAGAAGAGCTGGACAATCGGCAGGCTCAAATGACCACGCAGCAAACCCAGGCTCCTCAGCTAATGCAGGCTGCTGTTGAGGTGTCCCATCGGATTGCCCATTTAGAGCAGCGCCGGGACTATCAGGAAGCGCTTAGGCAAAAAGGCCTTGAGCGGCGCAGCTTTATGGAGCGGTTGCAGGCCAATCAGCTCAATCAGGAAGTTGAAATCGCTCGGTTTGACCAAACCTTGAGGCTGCTAGAAAATCCAGATGATGCCTGCTGTCCGCTGTGTGAGCAGCCGCTAAATGGTCAAAACTGGCAGGATTTGCGTGATCGCACCCTGCAAGAGCGCGACGAAGTACAAAACCGAATTTGGGCCATTCGTGAGCAGCTCGCCGTGAGTGAAAGCGAAATTCAAGTGCTGCGCCAAGAGTATCGCGTGCTTGAGGAAGAGCTTGCGAAATACGCCCCTATTTTAGAAGAGCGCGGCCAGCTTAAGGCTAAGCTGGCTTCTGTAGACACTCTGCAAGATCGCTTGCAGGCGCTGAGCGCTGAGCGTGCTCAGCTAGAACGCTGTTTGCAGGAAAATGACTATGCTGAAACGCTGCAAGATGAGCTGCGACAGCTACAAGATCAGATACAGGCGATGGCTTATGATGATCGGAATCATGCTTTGGTGCGATCGCAAGTAGACCGGTTACGATGGAGCGAACTCAAACACGCCGAAATTAAGCAGGCCGAGCGTCGTCTTAAGCAAATTCAAGCCCAGTGCCCTCAGCTAGAAACCGAACTGCAAGCCCTGATAGCGGCCCTGAGTGACGGCCATAGTTCTGCGCAAAAAGAACTTGCAGCAGTTAACCAGCGATTAACAGAAATTGACTACAGCCTGACTCAGCATAATCATCTCAGAGCCCAAATTAAGCAGGCCCGAATCTGGGAAACTCGGCAGCAGGAATTACAGCAGGCGCAAAGCATTCAGGCCGAACGTCAGGCAGCCGTGGAGCGCATTGCGCAGACCCATCAGCAGCAGACAACGGAAATTGAAGGTGTGAATCAGCTTGTAGAGAGTCTTCAACAGCAGCTTGCCGATAGTGTCGATCCGCTAGAAGAGATCTGTGTTGTGGAAGAGGCGATCGCCCACTGTCAGCAGCGGCGCGATCAACAACTCTCACAAGTTGGCAGACTGCAACAACAGCTTTCGCAGCTAGAAACCGTACAAACGCAGCACGAACAACAGCAAAAGAAGCTAGAAGATATTCGCCACAAGTACCAAGTGTATAAAGCATTAGCCGAAGCCTTCGGTCGCAAAGGCATCCAGGCGCTGATGATTGAAAATCTGCTGCCTCAGCTAGAAGCCGAAACCAATCAGATTTTAGGCAGGCTGAGTGACCATCAGCTACATGTGCAGTTCGTGACGCAGAGAGCCGGACGGCAGAAAAAAAATCAGCAACAGAAGCTTATAGATACCCTCGATATTCTGATCGCCGACGCTCGCGGCACCCGCCCGTATGAAACCTATTCTGGCGGTGAGGCTTTTCGAGTGAACTTTGCGATTCGGCTCGCGATCGCCCGCCTGCTTGCTATGAGATCAGGCACGGCGCTGCGAATGCTGATTGTTGATGAGGGATTTGGCACCCAGGATAAGGCAGGATGTGATCGGTTAATTGCGGCCATTGAGGCGATCGCGCCCGACTTTGCCTGCATTCTCACCATCACCCACATGCCCCACTTTCGCGAAGCCTTTCAAACCCGCATAGACGTCAGCAAAGACGAAAGCGGTTCTCATATCGCGATCTCTGGATAGACTTGCTTTGAATCACGAAAGCCTGAAGCATTTAAT